>Ga0194116_10000133_pt1 | contig 149200 bp, 149 predicted proteins | sample TA2MahsurfametaG_4_FD_148617 | JGI IMG/M metagenome (GOLD analysis project Ga0194116, IMG submission 148617) | Freshwater microbial communities from Lake Tanganyika, Tanzania - TA2015008 Mahale S9 surface | ecosystem: Environmental > Aquatic > Freshwater > Lake | place: Tanzania: Lake...
TCCCCGGAGCGCCGGGGTGTGCGACGATCCCCCCATGGCCGACGCCCCGCACCCGTTCTCGCCCCTGACGCCCGACGAGATCCGCGCCGCCGCCGCGCTCGCGCGCACGGCCGACGGCGCGGACGGCTGCCGCTTCATCGCGATCGGCCTCGACGAGGCCGACAAGGAGGCGTACCACGCGTGGGTCGACGCGGGCGGCCCGCGGCCCGCGCGGCGCGCGCGGGCGTCGGTCTACGACGCGGCGCGGCAGGTGCGCGAGATCACGGTCGACCTCGACGCCGGGAGCGTGGTGGCGGACCGCCTGTTCCCGAACGCCTACCCGCCGATCACGCCCGACGAGTACGTGGCCGTCGAGGCGTCCGTGAAGGCCGACCCGAAGATGATCGCGGCGCTCGCCGCGCGCGGCATCGACGACATGGGCGCCGTGCAGATCGACGTCCTGGCCTCCGCCAACATGGGCCACCCGCTGGACGGCAGGCACCGCTACGCCCGCGCCGTGCCGTACCTGCGCGGCCCCCTCGGCATGAACTCGTACGCGCGCCCGATCGAGAGCCTGCTCGCCCTCGTCGACCTCGACACGCACGAGATCCTCGCGATCGAGGAGTACGACACCAAGCCGATCCCGGCCGCGGACGGCGAGTACCGCACGGGCACGCTGCCGGCCCGCACCGGCGTCAAGCCGATCGCGATCACGCAGCCCGAGGGCGTCTCCTTCACGGTGGACGGCAATCGCGTGCGCTGGTTCGACTGGGAGTTCTCGGCCTCGCTCGAGGCGCAGGACGGCCTCGTCCTCCACGACGTGCGCTTCCGCGGGCGGCGCGTCCTGCACCGCGCGTCGTGCGCCGAGATGATCGTGCCCTACGGCGATCCGCACCCGATGCACAACTGGCGCACCTACTTCGACGCCGGTGAGTACGGGCTGGGCGCCTGCACCAACTCGCTCGTCCTCGGCTGCGACTGCGTCGGCGAGATCACCTACCTCGACGCGCACCTCGCGGCGGGCGACGGCGACGTGGTCGAGATCGCGAACGCGATCTGCCTGCACGAGGAGGACCACAGCCTGCTCTGGAAGCACACCGACCACGCGACGGGGAACGTGGAGAGCCGCCGCGCGCGCCGCTTCGTCGTCAACTCGATGGCCACGGTCGGCAACTACGACTACGCCTTCCGCTGGAACTTCGGCCTCGACGGCCACATCGAGCTCGAGGTGGAGCTGCACGGGATCATCTCGACGATGGCCCACACGGAGGGCGAGGACCTGAAGGGCACCCAGCTCGTCGACGAGGGCCTGTCGGGGCCGCACCACCAGCACCTGTTCTGCTTCCGCCTCGACCTCGACGTCGACGGGCCGCGCAACACCGTGTGCGAGATCGAGGCCGAGCCCGTACCGACCGGCCCCGACAACCCCGAGGGCAACGCGTGGCGCTCGAAGACGACCGTGCTGCGCACGGAGTCCGAGGCGGCCCGCGACGCGAACGACCACCTCGCCCGCCAGTGGTACGTCGGCAACCCGCACGAGCGGTCGGTGGCGGGCGCGCCGCGCTCGTACCGGATCGTGCCGATGCACGGCGTGACGCCGCTCCTCGCCAGGCCCGAGGCGACGATCTACCGGCGCGCCGGCTTCGGCCGGCACACCCTCTGGGTGACGCCGTACCGCCCCGACGAGCGCAACGCGGCCGGCACGTACCCCTACGGCCGCGTCGACCAGGACGGCCTGCCCGAGTGGACGGCCGCCGACCGCGGCATCGAGGACACCGACATCGTCTGTTGGTACACTGCCGGGGTGACGCACTTCGTGCGCCCCGAGGACTGGCCGATCATGCCCGCGGCGCGCACGGGCTTCCGGCTCGAGCCCGCAGGGTTCTTCGACCGCAATCCGACCCTCGACTGGCCGGCCTCCGAGGCGGCCTGCTGCCACCGCGACGGCTGATGCACTCGTCGACCGCGCTGCAGATGGACGCCTTCGCCGTGGAGGTCGACGGCCGCCCCGCTGGGCCCGACGACGTCTGGCCCGGCTTCGACCGCCACGACCGCGTCGGCATCGTGCTGCGCGACCCCCTCGACGCGCTCGGGGCGAGCGCCCTGATGGCGCTGTCGGTGACCGCCTTCTATGACCTGCTGCGGGCCGAGCATGGCGACGATTACCACCGCTACGCCGACTTCTACCTGTTCGGGCAGGCCACGGACGTCGCCGACTACGGCGAGCTCGACTGGTGGCCCGACCACAAGTACGTCCAGACCGACGCCTCCGCGGAGGCGCTCCTGCGCGCCGTCAACGACCGTGCGATTACGCGCCTCGTGGTGCCCGCGGGGCCACCGCGCGACGGTGCCCTCGAGCGCCAGACCCGCACCTCCGCGCTCGATCGGCTGCGCACGGCGATCGCCTACGACCCGCGCGGGCGCGTCGCAGGCAGCGACCTCGCGATCACCGCCGACCGCGTCGTCGAGAGCTACGTCGAGGTTTTGGTGTTCGCGGGCTCGCCCTGGGTCGACGAGGCGGCCGAGCGGGAGCTGAAGGCGTGGCGCGAGACCCTGTTCGTGGCGCCCAAGTCGGCGCGGGAGACGTACCGGCGCATCGCCGTCGCGGACGCCTTGACCCTACTCTGAAGCTCTACCGGGGCGCCTCTGGGTGCTACGTTCCCCCGCACGCCCATGCCGACCCACCGCCGCGTCCGGCCCTTCAACACGAAGGATACCTACCCCGAGCAGAGCCTCGCGAACGACCTCTGCCAGGCCGTGGTCGCGAACGGCGTCGTCTACCTGCGCGGGCAGGTCGCGCAGGACCTCGACACGCGCGAGGACGTCGGCATCGGCGACCCCGCGGCGCAGGCCCACAAGGTGATGGACAACGTCGAGCTCCTGCTCGGCGAGTCGGGCTCCGAGCTCGCGCACATCGTCAAGTGCGTCATCTACCTGACCGACATCCGCCACCGCGAGCCCGTCTACCGGGTGCTCGGCGAGCGCATGCCGGGCGTCTTCCCCGTCTTCACGGGGCTCGTCGTGGTGGCGCTGGCCCGCCCGACGTGGCTGGTCGAGGTCGACGTGACCGCCGTCATCCCGGAGGGGGCGGGGGCGTGACCCTCTCGCTCGTCGCCGCCGACCCGGTGGCCGGCGAGTGCGGCGTGGCGGTGATGTCCTCGAGCCCGGCGGTCGCCGCGCGCTGCGCGCACGTGCGCCCCGGCGTCGGCGCCGTCGCCTCCCAGAACGTGACCGACCCGCGGCTCGGCCCGCTGCTCCTCGACCGCCTCGCGGCCGGCGCGGAGCCCGCGGCCGCCGTCCACGCCGTCGTGGTGGAGCAGCCCGCCGACGTGATCGCCTACCGCCAGCTCCTCGCCGTCGACCTCGACGGCCGCACCGCGATCCACTCGGGCGCCTTCGCGCTCGGCGTCGTGGGGGAGGCGACGGGTCCGTGCGCCGCGAGCGCCGGCAACCTGCTCGCCGCCGCCGACGTGCCCGACCGCGCGCTGGCCGGGTTCGCGGCCGCCACGGGCGCGCTCGCCGAGCGTCTGCTCGCCGGCCTCGAGGCGGGGGTCGCGGCGGGCGGCGAGGCGGGGCCCGTCCATTCCGCGGGGCTCGTCGTGGCCCGCGACGGCGTCGGCTGGCCCGTCGTCGACCTGCGCGTCGACTGGGCCGACGACGACCCCGTCGGGCGCCTGCGCGGGCTCTGGGAGCGCTGGCGGCCCGAGCTCGAGGGCTACGTCACGCGCGGGCTCCGGCCCGCCGAGGCGCCGTCTTTCGGCGTCCCCGGCGACGAGTAGGCTCCGCCTGTGCGCCGCCCCCTCGCCCTCCTCGCCTGCCTCGCCGGCCTCGCCCTCGTGCCGGGCAGCGCGGCGGCCACCGTGGTCTACACGACCGACTGGACGCGGCTCGGCATGGCGACGGATACGGGCCGCGGCCCGGCCCCGCTCGGCGTGCGCGGCTGGGGCGCCGAGGTCTCGCCCGACGGGCGCCTCGTGGCCTACCTGCGCGGGCCGGTCGGCGACGCCACGGCGCTCGTGGTCCGCGACCTGCAGACCGGCGCGGCCGTGACCGCGGCCCCCGCCGACGGGCAGTACGCGTCGGTGCGCGGCATCGCCTGGGCCCCCGACGCGACGGCGCTGCTCGTGGAGACGCAGACCGCGGACGCCGAGGGCTACGTGACGGGCGAGGGCCTCGCCGTCGTCGACGCCCGCACGGGCGCGCCGACCGTGATCGTGCCCGCCCGGGGCAGCCAGACGAACGGCTACGGCTGGTCGCCCGACGCCCAGCGGATCGCCTACAACCGCCAGGCCTACGCGGGCCGGATCGGCGGCGGCACCCTCTACGCGGCGGCCCGCGACGGCTCGGGCGCGACGTCGCTCGGGCGGGGCACCGACCCCGTCTGGGGCCCGCGCCTGATCGCCATCCGGCGCCACACCAGCGAGCGCTGGAACGGCGGCACCGCCTGGCACGCGCAGATCTGGACCGTCGACCCCGCGCTCGGCGCGGCGAGCGCGCGCCAGCTGACGCGCCTGAAGCCGAGCCACCCGATGGTCTACGGGCCGTCGGTGCGCTGGTGGACGCCCGACGGGCGCACGCTCGTCGGCGGCGTCGGCGGCGAGGACTACGCGGAGCCCGCGCGCATCGACGCCGCCAGCGGGCGCATCCGCTACATCCGGCTCGGCGGCGAGCGCCAGAACGAGGCGGTCGTGGTCGGGCTGTCGGCGGACGGGGCCACCCTGCTGCTCGAGCGGGGCCTGATCGCCGGCGCCCCGACCTTCTGGACGCTGCCCCTCGCCGGCGGCCCGGGCACGCGCTTCTTGCGCGGCGCGACGTCGGTGTCGGTGCCGGCGAGCTGGGCGCCCTGAGCGCGCACGGCCTAGGATCCGCCTGACCGACCCGGGGAGAGGACCGATGGCCGAGGACGATCCGCGCGCGCAGCTCGAGACGCTCTACTGGTGGGGCGTGCCCACGTTCTTCCGGTCGGAGCACGATGAGGATCCCGCCAACGCCGACATCGGCGTGCTCGGCATCCCGCACTCGTCGGGCAACGGCTCGACGGAGCGCGACCAGCACCTCGGCCCGCGCGCCGTCCGCCACGTCTCCGCCCACAACCGCCGCCCGCACCGCACGTACGGCCTGAGCGCGTTCGACGCCTTCCGCGTCCGCGACCTCGGCGACGTGCCGCTGCCGGAGGCGATGGACAACGAGGCCTGCGTCGACCGCATCGCCGCGCACACGCGCCGGATCGCCGAGGCCGGCACGCGGCTGGTCTCGATCGGCGGCGACCATGCGATCACGGGCGCGGTGCTGCTCGGGCTCGCCGGGCCCGGCTCGCCCCTGACCGCCGACGGCCCCGTCGCCCTCGTCCACCTCGACGCGCACGTCGACTCGTACGCGCAGATCCCGCACTGGCTCGGCGCGCGGCGCTCGGCGGCGCACTGGGCCGCCTACCTGGTCGAGGCCGGCCGCATCGACCCGACGCGCTCCACCCAGATCGGGATGCGCGGCCAGCCGCGCACCGAGACCTGGCTCGACACGAGCCGGCAGCTGGGCTACGCCGTGATCACGATGGCCGACGTGCGCGAGCGCGGCATCCCGGACGTGGTCGCCGAGGCCCGCGAGCGGGCCGGCGACCTGCCGGTCTACCTGACGTTCGATCTCGACTGCCTCGACCCGGCGGTCGCGCCCGCCGTCTCGAACCTCGAGGTCGGGGAGGGCGGGTTCTCGATCGACGAGGCGAACGCGATCGTGCGGGGCCTGCGCGGCCTCGACGTCGTCGGGGCCGACGTCGTCTGCCTGATGCCGACGAAGGACGACCGCTCGCAGCGCACCGCGATGGTGGCGGGGCACGTCGCCCACGAGCAGGTCTCGCTGATCGCGGACCGGCTGGCGACGCGCTAGGCGGCGCCGGCCGCGAGCGGCCGCTCGGCCGCACCGGTCCCCGCCAGCGCCCCGAGGCAGAGCTCGGCCGTGGCCGGGTTCGTCGCGAGCGGCGTGTCGTGCACGTCGCAGACCTTCATCAGGGCCTGGATGTCGGGGTCGTGGGGGTGCGCGGTCAGGGGGTCGCGCAGGAAGACGACGAGGTCGAGCTGCTCCTCGGCGACGAGGGCGCCGATCTGGAGGTCGCCGCCGAGCGGGCCCGACATCAGGCAGTGGACGCGCAGGTCGAAGCGGTCGTTGAGGAGACCGCCGGTGGTGGCGGTGGCGACGAGGCGGCTGGCCCGGAGGTAGCCCTCGTGGCGGGCGACGAGGTCGAGCATGGCGTCCTTGGCGCCGTCGTGGGCGACGAGCGCGATGCGGTGCGGGGTTCTCGTGGTCATGGCCCCAACCTACCCCCGCCGCGGGCGCGCTCCTGCCCGCGTAACCGGACCCGAACCGCCTCTACACCGGCTGGCGCACCGGCACTCGCCGCCAGTCCGACCACTCGACGCCGTCCCCGACCCGCACGACGACCCAGCGGGCCGCCTGCGGCGCCCCGCGCAGCACGACGCGCGGGCGGAAGCCGAGGGTGCGGGCCGTGCCGCGCACCCGCACCTGCAGGCGCTCGGCGTCGCCCGTCAGGAGCAGCTCGATCAGGGCGCCGCGGCGCGTGGCGGTGACGGCGACGTCCTCGAGGTCGACGAGGTCGGGGTCGCCCGCCTCCGTGGGCGGGGCCGGCGCGGGCGCCGGCTCGGGGGCGGGGGCGGGGGCGGCCGGGGGGACGACCGTGAAGGGCGCGAGCCGGCCCGGGACGCGGATCTCGAGGCAGTCCGCGGCGAGGCCGTCGAGGAGGGGGTGCCCGAAGGCGAAGGCGAAGCGGACGTCGCCGTGGCCGACCCGCACGGTCGCGGTCAGCGCGCCGGCGACGCCGTCGCGCTCGAGGACGGCGGTGCGCTCGTGGACGGAGGGGTCGACGTCCACGACCTCGCGGGTGACGGTGCGGGCGTCCCAGTAGCCAGCCCGGAGCCAGTGGTGGCGGGCCCGCCACGTGTCCCAGCCGAGGTAGCTCCAGCCCGTGCCCGGCCAGGACGAGGAGACCGTCCAGCGGTGCTGCTCGGGCACCCAGAACCGCTCCGTGACGGTCTCGGTGCGCACGAGCGGGAGGTCGGCCGCCGTGATCCGGATCGTCGCCGCGTCGGTCACGCAGGTGCCGTCGCCCGGCGCGCGGCCGAGCTCGACCAGCACCTCGCCGCGGGTCGGGGCCTCGAAGAAGCGCAGCGCGAGGGCGATTGTCTTCGCGCGGTTGTCGAAGGCCACGTCGACCTCGTCCACGTCGTCGGGGACGAAGCCGCCCTGGAAGGACGGCGCGACCGTGCGCTCGAAGGCGCCGCTGAGCGCCCAATCGCCGGGGTGGGCGGACGCGGCGGGGGCGAGGGCGAGGAGCGCCGCCGCCACGAGGGCGGCGACGGGGACGCGGGAGCGGTGCACGGCGGACCTCCAATCGGGACGTGAAAGTTGTCGCACCCGCAGCGCGTCCGCTTACGCGGCGCCCGGGGTCGCCGCGCCCGCCGGCCATGGCCGGTCGACGGGCGCGGCGAGGCGGGTCAGCGGACCAAGACGCGCTCCCAGTCGGACCAGTCGGCCCCGTCCGAGAAGCGGACCATCACCCAGCGGACGCGACTGTCCTGGTTCTTCAGGACGACGCGGCTGCGGAAGTCCAGCGTCCTCGAGGCGCGGCGCACCCGGATCTGCACCTTCTCGGCGTCGCCGGATATGCGCAGCTCGATCGACGCGCCGCGGCGGCCGGCGCTGACGACCATGTCGTCGAGCATCGTCTCCGATCCGTCGCCGCCGGCCTCGGGGGCGGGCGTCGGCGTGGGCGCCGGGGCCGGCTCGGTCGCCGGCGGGGCGACCGTGAACGGCGCGCGCCGGCCGGGCACCTGGATCTCGAGGCAGTCGGCCTCGATGCCGTTGAGGAGCGGCGAGCCGAACGACCACGAGATCTCCGTCGCGCCGTTGTCGAGCCGCTCGGCGTCGGTCAGGGCGCCGTCGACGCCGTCGAGCTCGAGGGTGGCGACCCGCTCGTAGGGCTCGGGGTCCAGCCCGGGCACGATCCGGCTCCACTGGGAGCGCCAGTAGCCCTGCGCGGAGAAGCGGCCCACGGAGGTCCAGCCCTCGCCCGCGGGCCGCGTGGAGCGGGACGTCGTCCACGCGTACTCGGTGCGGGCCGGGCCCGAGGTGTCGCGGGACGCGATGGTGACGTCCATCACGCCCGTCTGGCAGGACCGTCGGCCTGGCCGCGGCCGAAGTTGACGGAGACGTTGCCGCGCTCAGGCGCCCGGAAGTACTCGAGGTCGACCCGCAGGGTCTCGGCGCGGCTGTCGAACACCGCCGCGACCTCGTCGACGTCGTTGGGGTTGAAGCCGCCGTACAAGCTCGGCGACGTGGAGCGCTCGAACGCGCCGGCGATGCGCCAGTCCCCGTCGTAGGCCTGGGCGGCCGGGACGGCGACGAGGGCGCCGAGGGCGGCGGCGCCGATGAGGGCGCCGAGGAGTCGGGTGCGGGGCATGGTGCGGGGGTCCCTTGTTCGGGAGGTGGGCGGGGCGGTCCCGCCCCTTGCCACCTCTGACGATGCCCGGGGCGCCCGCATCTGACGCCGCTCTCAGCCGGCGCTCGGCGATCTCAGGAGATCCTCAGCCGGGTGCGGCACCGTCCGGCCCGTCGGCCCGCCGCGACGGCGGGTCCCGAGAGACGAAGGAGTACGAGGACATGACCGCACGCAGCACCACGACCGGGCGGGGGCTGGCCGCCCTTCTGATCGCCACCGCCGCGCTCGCGCGCGGCGTCGTGACGCAGGCGCAGGCCGAGGCGATCGACGCGCAGATCGCCGCGGGCGAGCTCGACGCGGCGTACGCCGCGATCGGGGCCGCGCGGGACGCGGCGCGCACGGCGGACAACCGCGGCTGACGCGACCAACCGGGTGCGCGCCCCGACAATCGCGCGCGGCACGACCCTGGGAAGACGGACGGCCCCCGGGGATCCCGGGGGCCGTCGTGTGCATGCGCTGGAGAGGACTTGAACCTCCACGCCCTTGCGGGCACAAGGCCCTCAACCTTGCGCGTCTACCAATTCCGCCACCAGCGCGTGGAGGCCGAAGGCTAGCCGAATCCGGGCGCCCGTGGGGCGGCCATGGCGTCGCTCGGCCGGCCGGGGTTGCGAACACGCGTTCGATGTGCCATCCTTCGCACGAACACCCGTTCGATTGGAGGCCCGCGTGGCGCTCACCAAGCGACAGCAAGAGGTGCTCGAGGTCGTCGAGCAGTACACGGAGGAGCATGGCTACCCGCCCACCGTGCGCGAGATCGGCGAGGCGATCGGCCTGACCTCGCCCTCCACGGTGCATGCGCACCTGAAGGCGCTCGAGCAGTCGGGCGCGCTGCGCCGCGACGCCACGAAGCCGCGCGCGATCGACCTCGGCGAGCGCCGCCGGGAGCGCGAGGCGCGGCGTCCGGAGCCGATCGATCTGCCGGGCGTGCGCATGCTGCCGATGGTCGGGGCGATCGCCGCGGGCTCGCCGATCCTGGCCGAGGAGAACATCACGGAGCACATCGCGGTGCCCGAGCAGATCACGGCCAGCGGCGAGAACTTCCTGCTCGCCGTGCGCGGCGACTCGATGGTCAACGCGGGGATCCTGGACGGCGACACGGTCGTGATCCGCCGGCAGGAGGACTGCGCGGACGGCGAGATCGCCGCCTGCCTCGTCGATGGCGACGAGGCCACCGTCAAGCGCGTGCGCCGGATCGACGGCCGCGTCCGGCTCGACCCGGAGAACGACGCGCTGCAGCCCTTCTACCCCGACCACGTCGTCGTCATGGGCGTCGTGGTGGGCGTCTTCCGGAGGATCTGAGTCATGCTTCTGCTCGGCATGGACGCGACGGCACCCGCCACCCGCACCCTCGAGGAGCTCCTGGCCGCCTGGGCCGGCCCGCACGCGCCGTCCGGCGCGGAGGGCACCTGCGTGGTCTGCGCGGGCGAGACCCTGCGCGTGGAGCGCCGCGGCGGGCATGCCGCCTGGGCCTGCCGCGAGTGCGGCTCGGTGCTCGAGGATCTGCCGCTCGAGACCGCCGCGGCCTGACGCGGGCCGCCGGATCTGCTGAACTGTGGGGCATGACCCGCCGGCGCCTCCTCGTCCTCGCCGCCGCCCTCGTGGCGGTCGCGCTGGCCGCGGCGCCCGCGAACGCGGCCCGCGTGGTCAACGGCTCGATCACCCCGAGCTCCCTGAAGGGGAAGCCGTCGGTGGTGATGTTCTTCCACCCCTTCTGAGGGGCGTGCCAGGGCAATGCGCCCGAGGTCGCGCGGTACGCGTCGGCGAACCCCTCGGTCAGGGTGGTGGCGGTGGTCTCCGGCGAGTCGCGCCGCGCCGACGTCGTCGCCTTCGCCCGCGAGCGCTTCGGGTCCGCGCCGATCCTCGTCTACTACGACCGCGCGGGCCGCTCGCAGACGGCCTTCGACGCGCCGTACCACCCCGAGTACCGCTTCACCACCCGCACGGGCCGGCTGACGCCGCGCGCCCCCGCGGGCTTCCCGTTCGGCTGATCGGTTTCCGCCATCGCCGCGGGGGCGGGCTCCCGCCCGGCGAGCGGCCCCTCTATCCTCCGGGCGTGCTGCAGACCGACGACCTCCTCCTGACCCGCGCGCAGCGCGACCTCTACGCGGAGCTCGACGGCGACGCGGTCGACGACCTGGAGCGCTTCGCCGAGCGGCTCGTCGCGCGCGTCGTGGTACTCGTGCGCCACCGCTGCGTGCACGGGCGCGAGTCGCGGCGCACGCTCGAGCTGGCGGAGCGTGCGCACGGCCTGGTCGCGGACGACCCGCGCTCGGCGGACGCGCGCGCCGCGATCTGGAGCCTCGTCGAGTGGCTGACGCGCTGGCCGTGGGGCCCGGGCGCCTACGGGGCGATCGACCGGCTCGTCGTGGCGGGCGCGATCGCGGACGAGCTGGCCCGCGAGCCGGCGTGACGTACGCCTGGCTGGCCGCCGCGCTGGCCGTGGGCTACGCCTTCGGCTGCATCCCCTTCGCCAACCTCGTCGCGCGCCGCCACGGCATCGCCGACCTGCGCGCGGTCGGCGATCTCAACCCCGGCTACTGGAACGCACGCGCCCTGCTCGGCAGCCACGCGGCGCTGCCGATCCTCCTCCTCGACGCGGCCAAGGGGGCGGCCGGCGCGGGGTTCGGCCTGGCGGTCGGCGGGCTCGAGGGCGCGGTGGTCGGGTGGATCGGCGCGATCCTCGGGCACATGTTCCCGGCGCCGATGGGGTTCCGGGGCGGGCGCAGCCTGCTCTGCCTCGCCGGCGGCGCGATCGTGGTCATGCCTCTGGCCTGCGTCGTCGGCGGGGTGGTCCTGCTCGCGGTGCGCTGGCGCTTCGACTTCGCGCGCGGCATCCAGGCCTGCCTGATCGTGGCCCCGTTCGCGGCCTGGTTCTTCTACGGGGCGGGCCTGCGGCTCGCCATCGCCGTGGGGCTGCTCCTGTTCGTCGGGGTGCGCTCGTACCTCGCCGACCGGGCGCTCGCGCGCGCCGGCATCCAGAAGCATCAGGACGAGCGGGCGTAGGTGCGGCCCCGCCAGCGCCGGTTCGGGCGCACGGCGGAGACGGCGAGGCGCAGGACGGCGAGGCCGTCGGCGAGCGGGGCCAGCCAGTAGGCGGCCGGCGGGCGGTCGTAGGTGGCGCGCAGGGCGCCGTGGAGGAGGAGGCGCACGGCGAGCAGGACGAGCGACGGCGTGGCGACCCACCAGGATCCGGTCACGAGCGCCGCGAGGAGCATCCACGGCGGCAGGGCGAGGACGAGCAGGAGCGTGACGACGTCGACGAGCTGCTCGTAGCGCGAGGCGACGCCGGGCAGGGCCAGCGAGCGGCCCCACTCGCGCCAGGCCTCGCGGCCGGAGGCGTGCATGTCGACAACGAGGAGCGGCGCGGCGTCGGCCATGCCGACGCGCCAGCCCGCGCGCACGAGGTGGCGGGCGAGGGCGACGTCCTCCGTCATGTTGGCGCGCACGGGCGTCCAGCCGCCCGCGGCCAGGAAGCGCTCCCGCGGCACGAGCAGGCACTGGCCGTTGGCGACGATGCGGTCCGTGCGCGCGGGGGCGGGGGTGGGCGGGCCGAAGCGGTAGACGAGGGTGGTCAGGAGGGCTGGGTGGAGGACCGCCTCGCCGGCCGTGTCCACGGCGAAGCGCGGGCCGGCGCTCATCGCGTCGTAGCCGTGCTCGAGGGCGGCGGCGAGCGCCGCGTCGGGCAGGGCGGGGTCGGGGCGGGCGTCGGCGTCGAGGCAAAGGCACCAGTCGGCGGCGGCGACGGCGAGGCCCGCCTGCAGCGCGTGCTGCTTGCCGACCCATTCAGGGGGCCGCTCGCCCGCGGCGATCAGGCGAAGGCGGGGGTCGCGCGCGGCCCACGCGCGCACGAGCTCCGCGGTGCCGTCGGTCGAGCCGTCGTCGATGACGATCGCCTCGCGCACGACGGGCCCCATCCGGGCCACCGCCTCGAGCAGGGGGCCGAGCCGCAGCTCCTCGTCGCGGGCCGGCACGAGGATCGCGAGCGCGCCCGCGGGGCCGGGCGGGCCGGGGGTCAACGGGGCGACGCGGTTGCGGCCGCGGCTGAGGCGGGCGAGCACGACCAGGCAAGCGACGGTCTGGAGCGCGGCGAGCGCGTAGAGGGCGATCATCGGGTGGCGGCGAGGAGCGGGGCGAGGGGGTCGGAGCCATCCCAGGTGCCCTCGCTCGCGGTGGGCCGGAAGCGCGCGAACAGCTCCTCCGCGTACCAGTCCTCGTCGGCCCGGCGGCGCATCGCCTCGCGATGGGCGGGCGTGCCGTACGCGAACTCCTTCATCGTCTCGAGCGACGTCCAGACGGAGAGGGTGCCCTGCCGGCCGAGCGGCGACTCGCCGAAGCCGATGCTGGCCACCAGGCCCTCGGCGCGGGCGAGGTCGAGGTCGATCGGGGGGACGGCGCCGTAGAAGCGGCGGGTGCGCCGCGCGCGCAAGGAGGCGCGCGTGATGACCGCGTACGGGCCATCGCCGGGCGGCGGCTCCTGCGCGGGGAACGGGTTGGCGCCGCCCCACCGGCCCGCGGACTTGACCGGCACCATGCGCACCGTCCACACCTCCGAGGCGTGCTCGCGCCAGCGCTCGCTGATCGGCGACTCGGCGAGGAAGCGGTTGAGGTCGGCCTCGTCGTCCCAGGCGGCCACGAGCCCCCAGCGCAGCAGGTCGGGCTTCCACGCGAAGGAGCGGCCCTGGGCGGTGCCGACGAGGCGCCGGAAGCGCAGGCCGGGGACCTGGGCGAGGTCGGGGCGGTCGAGGCCCATCCGCCCGAACGCCCAGCGCAGCTCCTCGCGGGGGTAGGTGACGAGGGAGACGGAGGCGATCATGGCGTTCAGCCTATCGCGGGCCGGGGTGCGGGCGGACGGCCCCGAACGGACGACGCCCCCGCGTGGGCGGGGGCGTCGCGGTGGCCGATCGATACGCCGGATTCTGTCGAGGGGGACCATCTATCTAGGCGATCCGTCGCCGGATCGCTCGAGCCGCCTACCCGGGACTCGGCGAGCAGCCTCATCGTCCCTGTTTGGCGTTGCACCGCGTGGGGCTTGCCGAGCCGACGCCGTCGCCGGCGCCGCTGGTGCGCTCTTACCGCACCGTTTCACCCTTACCCGCCGAGGCGGGCGGTCTGTTCTCTGTGGCGCTCTGCCGTCGGGTCTCCCCGCCTAGGCGTTACCTAGCACGCTGCTCTTCGGTGTCCGGACGTTCCTCCCGGTCTCGCTTGCGGAGACCCGGCGGTCCCCTGATCGGCCGCCGGCATCGTATCCGATGTCGCGAAGTCGGGGGTGGCGCGGGACGCTAGTCCTCGGAGATCACGACCGTCATGGTGACGGGCTCGTGCGGCATGTCGCGGCCGTCGCGGTCCACGTTCGAGATCGCGTCGACGATGTCCATGCCCTCGACGACCTGCCCGAAGACCGTGTGCTTGCCCTTCAGCCAGCCGCAGTCGGCGGCGGTCACGATGAAGAACTGCGAGCCGTTCGTGTTCGGGCCGGCGTTGGCCATGGCGAGCTTGCCGCGGTCGACGTCGTGCGCGTTCGGCTCGTCCTCGAAGGTGTAGCCCGGGCCGCCCGTGCCGGTGCCCTGCGGGCAGCCGCCCTGGACCATGAAGTCGGGGATCACCCGGTGGAAGATCAGCCCGTCGTAGTAGCCCTCGCCGGCCAGCTTGGCGAAGTTGGCGACGGTCTTCGGCGCGTCCTCGGGGAACAGCTCGAGCACGATCGTCCCCATGCTCGTCTGCATCTCGGCTTTGGTGGCCACGGGTGCCCTTTCGGTCGGGGTGTCGGGCGCACACTAGCCGCCACGGGGTGCACGCGAGCCGCCCAGCGTCCATGATTCGGGGGTGGCCCGCTACGCCTCGCACCTCGTCCGCCATCGCGACCCCGAGACGGCGGTCGACGTGGCCGCCGATCACCTCGAGGCGGAGCTCGCCGGGGCGCCGCCGACCCTGGTCGTGATCACGGCGGCCGACGCGTTTCGCGACGAGGCCGACGAGCTGCGCCGCGCCGTCTTGCGCCGCTTCCCCGGTGCGGAGGTCGCGGGTGCGGTGATCGCGGGCGGCGTGATCGGGCGCGGGGAGGAGGTCGAGGAGGCGCCCGCCGTGAGCCTGCTCGCCGCCGCCCTGCCGGACGGCGCCGTCCGCGTGGCCGCGCTCGACGACGCCGACGAGCTGCCCGACCACGCGGGGCTCGTGGTCGCCTTCGCCGACCCGTTCACGCTCGGGGCCGAGGAGCTCTCGGACCGCGCCGACCGCGCGGGCATCGACCTGGTCGGCGGCTTCACCGGCGGCTACGGGCCGGGCTCGGCGCGGCTGATCCACGCGGACGGCGTGCGCACCCACGGCGCCGTCGCCCTCGCCGTCGACCTCGACGGGGCCGCCGCGGTGGTCTCGCAGGGCGCGCGCCCGATCGGCCCCGACCTCGTGGTGACGGGGGCGGAGGGCAGCGTCGTCCTCGAGTTGGCCGGCAAGCCGGCCGTCGAGCAGCTGCACGGCGTCCTCGGCGCGCTCGACGCCGAGGACCTGGCGCTCGCGCGCCACGGCCTGATGGCGGGCATCGTGATCGACGAGAACCGCCCCGACTACGGCGTCGGCGACTTCCTCGTGCGGGGCCTCGTCGGGGTGGAGGCGAGCACGGGCGGGCTCGCGGTGCAGGCGCTGCCGCGGGTCGGGCAGACGTTCCGGTTCCACGTGCGCGACGCGGCGGGCGCCGACGGCGACCTGCGCCGGGCCCTCGACGGGTGCAAGGCGGACGCCGGCGCGGCGCTGCTCTTCGCCTGCAACGGGCGCGGGCGGCGGATGTTCGGGGCGGACCACCACGACGCCGGGGTCGTCGAGGAGCTGCTCGGCGTGCCGGTCGCCGGGGCCTTCTGCCAGGGCGAGCTCGGACCGGTCGCGGGGGCCAACCAGGTCCACGCCTTCACGGCGACGCTCGCGGTGCTCCCGGCCGGCTGACCGGGCGCATCGGTCAGATGACGTACGGGATATCCAGGACGGTTGCCGCAGCCACCCGCTCAGCGGTATAACTCGGCGGCGGTTCCGCATAGGCACTGGAGGAGATCCGAGCGGTTTCCACCGTCTACGAAGACCACCACCGACGGTAGGATTGTGCAGCGCGGGTTGTTTCCGCCGAAGTCCGCCCGAGCAGAGAGGTTCGACAGCAGATGAGCACCGCCACGCAGGCCCTCCCCGGCTTCCTCGAATCCGTGCGGGTGGCCGACCGCGCGCTCCTCGACGTCGCCCGCACCCGTCAGCTGCGCCCGATGGAGGCCTACCTGCTCCTGATCATGCTCGACGAGGGCGACGCCGTCTCGACCGCGCACATCGCGGCCCGCGTCGCCGCCTCCTCCAGCCAGACCAAGCAGCTCGCCCTGGCCCTGCAGGTGCGCGGGCTGATCACGCGCCGTGACCGCACCGGCCTGACCTCGCTGACGCCCGCGGGGCGTCGCGAGGCCGCCGCGCTCGCCCAGGACGTCGTCAAGGCCCTGCAGGACCGCCTGCAGACGCTCGACGCGACCGCCGCCTGGCGCGCGGTCACCGCCTAGCCCGTTCGGGCTAGCTCGCCTCCTCGGCCCTCTTGCGGGCCTGGGAGACGAACGGCATCATCGCGCGCAGCTCCGCGCCGACCTGCTCGAGCTGGGAGTCGGCCGCCTGCTGGCGCAGCAGCTTGAACTTGGGCCGCCCGGTCTGGTTCTCGGCGATGAACTCCTTGGCGAAGTCGCCGCGCTGGATCTCCGCGAGGATCTCCTTCATCGCGGCCTTGGCCTCGGGGCCGACGACGCGCGGGCCGCGCGTCAGGTCGCCGTACTCGGCGGTGTCGGAGATCGAGTAGCGCATCCAGTCCATCCCGCCCTCGTAGAGCAGGTCGACGATCAGCTTGAGCTCGTGGAGCACCTCGAAGTAGGCGATCTCGGGGGCGTAGCCCGCCTCGACCAGCGTCTCGAAGCCCGCCTGGATCAGCGCGGTGGTGCCGCCGCAGAGCACGGCCTGCTCGCCGAAGAGGTCGCTCTCGCACTCCTCGCGGAAGGTCGTCTCGATGACGCCCGCCCGCGCGGAGCCGATGCCGATCGCCCAGGCCATCGCGAGCTGCTTGGCGTCGCCCGTCGCGTCCTGCGCGATCGCGATCAGGGCGGGCACGCCCGCGCCCTCCGTGTAGAGCCGGCGCACGAGGTGGCCGGGGCCCTTCGGGGCGACCATGATCACGTTGACGCCCTCGGGCACCTCGACGGTGCCGAAGTGGATCGAGAAGCCGTGCGTGAAGAGGACGGTCGCGCCCGGCCTGATCAGGTCGCGGATCGTCGCCCACAGCTCGGCCTGGATGTGGTCGGGGACCATGATCGCTATCACGTCCGCGTCCTTGACGGCCTCGGTCGGCTCCTGCGGCGTCCAGCCGTGACCCTCGGCGCGCTTCCAGCCGTCCGAGCCGGGACGCACCGCGACGGTCACGTCGGCGCCCGAGTCGCGCAGGTTGAGCGCGTGGGCGTGGCCCTGCGAGCCGTAGCCGATGACGACGATGCGCTTGCCGGCGAGGGCGCCGAAGTCGCCGTCGGACTCGTAGTGGAGCTTGGCCATGGGTTGATCCCCTCGTGTCTCGTGGTCGTGCGGCGCCCGGCGCCGCCCGGAACTGTAGGACGAACCGCCGTGCCGTGCCCCGCTAGCCCAGTACGCGCAGGCGCGACGTGGACTCGCCCTCGGGCGCCGAGGCGCGCAGCATCGCCACGCGGCCCGTGCGGATCGCCTCGAGGATGCCGTAGGGGGTGAGCAGCTCCTCGAAGGAGGCGAGCCGGTCGGGGTGCTCGACGCACTCGAGGAGCAGGGTGGTCTGGCCGACGTCCGCGACGCGGGCGTCGAACAGCTCGGCCAGCTTCATCACCTCGGAGCGGCGCTCCGCGTCGACCTGCACCTTGATCAGGAGCAGTTCGCGCTCGATCGCCGCGTCCGGGGCGACCTCGTAGACGTCGATCACGTCGACCAGTTTGTAGAGCTGCTTGACGACCTGCTCGACGGAGTGGCGCGTGCAGTCGACGCGGATCGTGATCACGGAGCGGTCGGCGCGCTCTGTCGGGCCCACGGCGAGGCTGTCGATGTTGAAGCCGCGGCGCGTGAACAGGCCCGCCACCCGGGACAGGACGCCCGGGCGGTTCTCGACCAGGGCCGAGAGGGTGTGGTGGTTGGTCGCTCCCATCAGACGCCCTCCTCGACCCACTCGTTCTCCCACGTCTCGTCCAGCATCTCGTGCGACGCGGACCCGGCGGGCACCATCGGGTAGACCTTCTCCTCGCGGTCGACGCGGAAGTCGATCACGGTCGGGCGGCGCGCCGCGATCGCCTCGGCGATGACGGCGTCCGCCTCGGCCTCGGTCTCGGCGCGCAGCGCGAGGCACCCGTACGACTCGGCGAGCATCACGTAGTCCGGGATCGTCCCGAACAGGTCCGTCTCCGAGTAGCGCTCGCCGTGGAACAGCTCCTGCCACTGGCGCACCATCCCGAGCCAGCCGTTGTTGATCACGGCGTGGATCGCGGGCACGTCGTAGCAGCGCGCCGTGGCGAGCTCCTGCATCGTCATCTGGAAGCAGCCGTCGCCGTCGATGTTGACGACGTAGGCGTCCGGGCAGGCCTGCTGGGCGCCGATCGCGGCCGGCACCCCGAAGCCCATCGTGCCGAGGCCGCCGGAGGTGATCCAGCGGCGCGGCCTGTCGATTGTGAGGTACTGGGCGGCCCACATCTGGTGCTGGCCGACCCCGGTCACCCAGATCGCGTCCTTGCCGCGCAGCGCCTTGTCGAACGCCTCCATGACGTACTCGGGCTTGAGCGTGTCGCCGCCGCGGCGGTAGCGGAACGGGTTCTCGCGCCGCCAGCCCTGGACGTCGTTGAGCCAGTCGATCTGGTGGCGGATGCGCTCGTCGTTCCGGTTCGCGAGGACGGCGTCGCGCAGGGCGGGCAGCGTCTCGTTGAGGTGCCCGATCAGGGACACGTCGGCGTGGCGGTTCTTGGAGATCTCCGCCGGGTCGATGTCGAAGTGGATGATCTTGGCGCTCGGGGCGAACGCGTCGAGCTTGCCGGTGACGCGGTCGTCGAAGCGCGCGCCGATCGTGATCAGGAGGTCCGAGCGGTGCATGGTCCAGTTGGCGTACTTGGAGCCGTGCATGCCCGGCATCTGCACGGACAAGGGATGCGAGTCGGGGAAGGCGCCCTTGGCGAGGAGCGTCGTCGTGACCGGCGCCTGCAGGGCCTCGGCGAGCAGGATCAGCTCATCCGTCGCCTCGGCGTTGATGACGCCGCCGCCGACGTAGAGGACGGGCTTGCGGGCGCGGGCGATCAGGTCCGCGGCCGCGTCGATCGCGTCCCGGTCGACGCCGCTGATCCAGTCCGTGTCGTAGCCCGGCAGGTCGATCTCGTCGGGCCACGCGAAGTCGAACTCGGTCAGCTGCAGGTCCTTCGGGACGTCGACGAGGACGGGGCCGGGCCGGCCGCTGAGCGCGATGTGGAACGCGGCCTTCATCGCCTTCGGGATGTCCTCGACCGTCTGCACGAGGAACGAGTGCTTGACGATCGGCATCACGATGCCCGTGATGTCGGCCTCCTGGAAGGCGTCCGTGCCGATCAGGTGGGTCGGCACCTGCCCCGTGATCGCCACGAGCGGCGTCGAGTCGAGGAAGGCGTCGGCGATCGGGGTCACGAGGTTCGTGGCGCCCGGGCCCGACGTGGCGATGCAGACGCCGACCTTGCCGGTCGCGCGTGCGTAGCCCTGGGCCATGTGGCCCGCGCCCTGCTCGTGGCGGACCAGGACGTGCTGGACCGTGTGGTCGCAGGCCATGAAGGCGTCGTAGAGGGGCAGGATGGCGCCGCCGGGGATGCCCCAGCAGATGTCCACCCCCTCGGCCTCCAGGCTGCGGATGATGGCCTCGGCGCCGTTCATGCGGCCCGTGCGGGCGCGCGCCTTGGCGAGGGCGGAATCGGTCTGGGTGCTCATGCGGTCACCTCGGGATCGCGGACGTGCGCCGCGATCGCGGCGCCGACCTCGTCGGTCGAAGCCGACCCGCCGAGATCCGGCGTGGTCGGGCCGTGCTCCAGGCAGTGGACGGCGGCCGCCTCGACGGCATCACCGGCCGCGCGCTCGCCCAGGTCGCGCAGCAGCATCGCGACGGTCAGCACCATCGCGGTCGGGTTCGCGATCCCGCGGCCCGCGATGTCGGGCGCGGACCCGTGGATCGCCTCGTACAGCCCCGGGCGCGCGGCGCCCAGGGACGAGCTCGGCGCGAGGCCGATGCCGCCGGAGACGCTGGCGGCGAGGTCGGAGAGGATGTCCCCGAACATGTTCTCGGTCACGATCACGTCGTAGGCCGTCGGCTGCTCGATCAGCTTCATCGCCATCGAGTCGACCAGCTGGTGCGAGAGCTCGACGTCCGGGTAGTCCGGGGCGACGCGCTCGGCCACGACCTGCCGCCACAGCTTCGAGCTGGACAGGACGTTCTGCTTGTCGACCGAGCAGACGCGGCCCGAGCGGGTGCGTGCGAGGTCGAAGGCGTAGCGGCAGACCCGCTCGACCTCCTCGGCCGAGTAGCGGCAGGTGTCCATGCCGGTCTCGGCGGTCAGCTCCTTCGGCCCGAAGTAGAGGCCCCCGGTCAGCTCGCGGATGATGATGACGTCGAGGCCCTCGACCAGCTCGCGGCGCAGGGGCGACTCGAGCTTCGAGCTCCACAGCCGGATCGGGCGCACGTTGGCGAAGGCCGCGAGCTCGGCGCGCAGCGCGAGCAGGCCCTGCTCGGGCCGGATCGCGCCCGTGTCCCACTGGGGCCCGCCGACGGCGCCCTTGAGCACCGCGTCGGCGCCCTTGAGGGCGTCCCGCGTCTCGGCGGGGAACGGATCGCCGTGGCTGTCGATCGCGTTGCCGCCGAACGGGTGCTCGGAGACCTCGACGGCGAAGCCGTGGACGTCGGCCGCGGCGTGCAGCACGTCGAGGGCGACGCGCGTCGTCTCGGGGCCGATGCCGTCGCCGGGGAGGACTGCGATCTTCACCAGAGTCTCCTGTCCGCCGTGCTCAGACCGACTCGCGGGCCATCGGGTTGGGGATGCCGGCCGCGACCAGCGCGGCGGCCCGGAGGAACGCCTCGGCGGCGGCCTCCGTGATGTCGGGCGCCACCGACTGGCCGGTGTACGTGCGCCCCCCGTGCTCGAGCACGACGCGCACGTCGCCGAGCGCGTCGTTGCCGCCGGTGACGGCGTTGACGTTGAACTCGCGCAGCGTCGCCGGCGTGGCCACGATCGCGTTGAGCGCGTTGAAGGCCGCGTCGATCGGGCCGTCGCCCTCCGCCGAGGCGGCGTGCCTCTGTCCGCCCTCGCCCACGACGACGTCCGCGTGGGAGGTCTCGCCCGTCGCGGTCCTCAGCGCGAGGCGCTCGAGCGTCCAGCGCTCGGCCGTGTCGCGCGACTGGTCGTCGAGGAGCGCCTCGAGGTCGAGCATCGAGACGGTCTTCTTGCGGTCCGCGATCTCCTTGAAGCGCGCGAAGGCGCGCTTGAGGTCGTCGCCCTCGACGGTGTAGCCCATGTCGGCGTAGGCCCTCTGCAGGGCGTGGCGGCCCGAGTGCTTGCCCAGCACCAGCTCGTTGTGGGCGAGGCCGATCGACTCGGCGTCCATGATCTCGTAGGTGCGGCGGTGCTTGAGCACGCCGTCCTGGTGGATGCCCGCCTCGTGGGCGAAGGCGTTCTTCCCGACGATCGCCTTGTTCGGCTGTACGGGGTAGCCGGTCAGGCGCGAGACGAGGCGGCTGGTGCGGGCGATCTCGCGCGTCTCGACGCCGGTCTCGAAGCCGTACAGCGCGGGGCGGGTGCGCAGCGCCATCACGATCTCCTCGAGCGCGCTGTTGCCGGCGCGCTCGCCGATGCCGTTGACCGCCACCTCGACCTGGCGCGCCCCGGCCTGGACGCCGGCGAGCGAGTTCGCGGTCGCGAGGCCGAGGTCGTTGTGCGTGTGCACGCTGAGGACGGCCTCGTGCAGCTCGGGCACGTTCTCGTAGAGGGTGGCGAGGATCTCCCGGTACTCGTCCGGCGTCGTGTAGCCGACGGTGTCGGGGATGTTGATCGTCGTCGCGCCCGCGGCGAGCGCGGTGCGCACGACCTCCGCCATGAACTCGGGCCGCGAGCGCGTGGCGTCCTCGCAGGAGAACTCGACGTCGGCGACCTTCGAGCGGGCGTACGCGACCGCCTCGCGGGTCTGCTCGACGACCTGCTCGGGCGTCATCCGCAGCTTGTGCTCCATGTGCAGGTCGCTGGTCGCGATGAAGACGTGGAAGCGGGGGCGCTCGGCGTGCCGCAGGGCCTCCCAGGACGCATCGATGTCGGCCTGCTGGGTGCGGTTGAGGCTGGCGATGGTGCAGCCGCGCACGTGCTTGGCCACGAGGCCGATGCCCTCGACCTCGCCGGGCGACGAGATCGCGAAGCCCGCCTCGATGATGTCCACGCCGAGGCGCTCGAGCTGGCGCGCGATCTCCAGCTTCTCCTGCGCGTTCAGGCTGATGCCCGGCGACTGCTCGCCGTCGCGCAGGGTGGTGTCGAAGATCCGGACGTAGGTGCCGTCAGTGGTGTCGCTCATCGGATGTGCCTCCTTTCGCGTCCCGGTGCGCTCGCACGCACCGGTCCCGTGGTCTCGTCGGTGTCTGCGCCGGGCAGGCGGCGCGTAGGCCAAGTGCTTCCCCTAGCGGGGAAGGAGGCCGACGAGCAGGGGCAGCGGGGCGACGGGCGACGACGCCACGACCCCACGGCCGCTCTGATGAGAGCGGCCGAGAGTCCCTTCATGCGTGTGCGGCGTCGTGCGCATCAGGTGGGAAGTGTAGCCACAGCGCCGTCCCGGGGTCAAAGGGGGAAGGCGCGCCCTATGGTTCGGGGCCGATGGGCCTGCCCCTGCTCGGCTCCCCCCGGCGCGTCGCGTTCGCGCGCCTCGTGGTCGCGTCGCTCGGTGGCTTCATGGCGCTCGGCGCGGCGTACGCGATTGTGCCGCCGCTCGTGACGGAGCGCCTCGGCGGCGACGACGTGACCGTCGGCTGGACGATCACCGTCTTCGCGCTGGCCGCGCTCGGCTTCCGGGTCGTGGCCGGCACGGGCATCGACCGCCGCGGCCCGCGGCTCGTGATCGGCGCCGGCTTCGTGCTCCTGGCGCTCGGCGGCACGCTCTTCTACGTGGCCGACGCCTCGTGGATCCTGTTCGCCGCGCGCGTCCTGCAGGGCTTCGGGCAGGCGTTCGTGTTCACGGCGGGGCTGGCCTGGGCGATCGCGCTCGCGCCGGCGTCGCGCCGCGGCCAGGCGATCTCGCTGTTCGGCCTCGCGATCTGGGCGGGCTTCTCCGTCGGGCCGGTCGCGGCGCAGTTCCTGCTCGACCACGTCGGCTTCGGGGCGGCCGAGCTGCTGCTCGTCGTCGCGCCGCTCCTCGCGCTGGTCGGCCTCGTCGGCATCATCCGCCCCGCCAGGCACGGCGCGTCCGCGCCGGGCATCTCGATCCCGCGCGAGGCGCTCCGCCCCGGCCTCGGTCTCGCCTTCGGCGGCGTCGTGATGGCCGGGATCGTCGGCTTCGCCGTCCTCACCTTCGACGCGCGCGGCGGAGGCGGCGGCTCGTACGTGATCGGCGCCTACGGGGCCGCCACGTTCCTCGGCCGGATCGTGCTCGGCCACCTGCCCGACACGTTCGGCGCCTACAAGACGGGGCTGATCGCCTTCGCCCTGGCCCTCGTCGGCGCCGTGGCCATCGGGCTCTCGCCGAGCTGGTGGATCGCGGCCGGCGGCGCCGTCGTCTGCGGCGCCGCCTGGGCGCTCCTGTTCCCGGCGCTCGCCCTGATGGCGATCGACCGCACGCCGCCCGAGCGGCGCGGCGCCGCGCTCGCCGTCTACACGGGCGGCTTCGACCTCGGCTTCGCCGTCGCCGGGCCGCTGCTCGGCTTCGCCGCGCACCAGGCCGGCTACGGCGCCGTCTACGCCGTCGGCGCGACGTTCGCCGCCGCCGGCCTCGTCCTGGTGCTCGCCAGCCGGCGCCCGCCGGCCGTCGCCTCCGCCTAGCGCATCGCGGCCATGCGCCGCTCGGCCTCGGGCAGCACGCGGTCGAAGATCGCGATCGCCTCGTCGATCTGCTCGCGCGTCGTGATCAGGGGCGGCGAGATCTGGATCGCGGGGTCGCCGCGATCGTCGGCGCGGCACAGGAGGCCCTCCTTGAGGAGCGTCGGCGACAGGAAGTCGCGCAGCAGCACGTTGCACTCCTGCTCGTTGAAGGTCTCGCGGGTCGCCTTGTCGCGCACGAGCTCCATCGCCCAGAAGTAGCCGGCGCCGCGGACGTCGCCCACGATCGCGTGGCGCTCCTTGAGGCCCAGCAGCTGGTCGCGCAGGTAGTCCTCGTTGCGGCGCACGTTGCCGATCACGTCCTCGCGCTCCATGATCTCGAGGTTCTTCAGCGCGGCGGCGGCGACGATCGGGTGACCGCCGAACGTGATGCCGTGCATGTACATGCTCTCGGTCGAGATCAGCGCGTCGGCGATGCGCGGCCCGAACAGGACCGCGCCCATCGGCTGGTAGCCGGAGGTCAGGCCCTTGGCGCAGGTGATGATGTCGGGCTCGTACTCGTAGCGGATCGCGCCGTACCACTCGCCGACGCGGCCGTAGCCGCAGATCGTCTCGTCGGCGACGTGCAGCACGCCGTACTCGCGGCAGATCTCGTTGACCCGCTGGTGGTACTCGGGGTGGGGGGTGAAGCAGCCGCCCGCGTTCTGGACGGGCTCCATGATCACCATCGACACCGTCGACGGGTCCTCGAACTCGATCACCTCGGCGACCTCGTCGGCGCACTTGAGGTTGCAGCCGCCCGCGTCGGCGCAGTGCTGGCAGCGGTACGGGTTCGTGGGGGAGACGTGGCGGACGCCGCTCATCAGGGGCTCGAACATCGAGCGGATGCCCGTGATGCCCGTGATCGAGAGCGCGCCGTAGGTGGTGCCGTGGTACGCGATCTTGCGGGCGATCACCTTGCGCCGCATCGGCTCGCCGTTGGCGGTGTGGTAGTTGCGGGCCAGCTTGAGCGCGCCCTCGACGCCCTCGGAGCCGCCGGACACGAAGAAGGCGCGGTCGATCGAGGCGGGCGTGATCTCGGCGAGCTTCGCGGCCAGCTCGATCGCGCGCGGGTGCGAGTAGGTCCAGTTCGTGTAGTACGGCAGCTCCATCGCCTGCTCGAGCATCGCCTGGCCGATCTCCTCGCCGTGCGAGTAGCCGATCTGGACGGTGAACAGGCCGCTGAGGAAGTCCATGTAGCGGTTGCCGTCGGTGTCGTACAGGTAGATGTCGTCGCCGCGGGCCATCACGGGGTGCTTGTCCGGGTCGAAGCCCGCCATCTGCGTGAAGTGGAGCCACAGGTGCTGGATCGCCAGCTCCTGGAGTCGCGCGGTGTCAATGGTCGCCATCGGTATCGCCTCCTTTCCGGTAGTGTACCGGGCCCGCGTCGCGGCGTCATGCGGGGCCGCCCGCGCGGCCCGACGGCGGTATGCTGCCGCCCATCACCGACCGCCCCGCGGGGGCGAGGAGGATCCGATGGCAGTCGACCAGGGAATCGGGGCCCGGACCGCGGCCCTGCAGGCGGAGCGGGAGCGCTGGGTGTCGGCCTCCGTGTACACGCAGCCTCTCTTCGTGGAGCACGCGCACGGCGCGCGCATCACGGACGTCGAGGGGCGCGAGTACATCGACTTCGTCGGCGGCATCGGCTCGCTCAACTGCGGCCACACGCCCGAGGCGGTCGTGCAGGCCGTGCAGGACCAGGCCGCCCGCTACATGCACCAGATGTACTCCGTCGCCCAGTACGAGGGCTACATCGAGGCGGTCAAGCGCCTCTGCGCGTGCCATCCGGGCGACGGGCCGTTCAAGGGCCTCCTGCTCAACTCGGGCGCCGAGGCGGTCGAGAACGCGGTCAAGATCGCGCGCTACGCGACGGGCCGTGACGCGATCGTCTGCTTCGACCAGGGCTTCCACGGGCGCACGCTGCTCGGCATGTCCCTGACCTCGAAGCCGATGCCGTACAAGAAGGGCATGGGCCCGTACGCGGCGGAGATCTACCGCGCCCCCGGCCCGTACCCGTACCGCGGGATCTCCGGGGAGGATGCGCTCGACGGCTTCCGGAAGCTGCTCAAGACGCAGATCGACCCGACGCAGGTCGCGGCCGTGATCTACGAGCCCGTGCAGGGCGAGGGCGGCTTCCTGCCGGCCCCGGACGGCTTCATCGAGGCGATCTTCGAGATCTGCCGGGAGCACGGCATCCTCTACATCTCCGACGAGGTGCAGTCCGGCATGGGCCGCACGGGCACGCCGTCGGCGATCGAGCACTACGGCGTCTCCCCGGACCTCGCCACGTGGGCGAAGTCGATGGGCGGCGGCATGCCGATCTCCGGCGTGACGGGCCGCGCCGAGCTGATGGACGCCGTGCATCCGGGCGGCCTCGGCGGCACGTTCGGCGGCAACCCCGTCGCCTGCGCGGCGGCGATCGTCGCGCTCGACCAGGTCCTCGACCCGGACTTCCAGGCCCACGCGACGGCCTTCGGCGCCGACCTGCGCGCCCGGCTCGACGCCATCGCCGAGCGGCACGACTGCGTCGGCGAGGTGCGCGGCCTCGGCGGCATGCTCGCGATGGAGCTCGTCACCGACCGGGCGACGAAGGAGCCGGCCGCCGCGGAGACGGGGCGGATCGTGGCGCTGGCCCGTGAGCGCGGCCTGATCCTGATGGCCTCGGGCCTCTACTCGAACGCGATCCGCGTCCTCGTGCCGCTGGTGGCGACCGAGCAGGACCTCGACGAGGGCTTCGCGATCCTCGAGGAGTCCCTGGTCGACGCCTTCGCCGGCCGCTGACGAATCTTTGTCACGCAGTCCCGCCGGCCCGCCCCCCGGGGCGGGATCCGGCGGACTTCGTGACGATCGCCACCCGTCTGCAGGGGTTTTTCGCGAAATCCCGAAGGACGAGTGCTAGCCTGCGGGCCGCACATGCCGCACACCTGGAGCATCGCGCTCCGGCCGGTGGTCGCGTCGCTCGCGCTGTTGGTCGTTGCCCTCGTCGTCGTCTGCGCGCCCGCGCCCGCTGAGGCCAAGCGCAAGCGCAGCGTGCCGCCGCCGCCCGCGGTGGAGCTCGAGCGGGTCCTCGTCGCCCTCGGCCATCTCGACCCGGAGATCCGCGCCAACGTGGCCGCCCTGCGCCGCGTCGAGGCGCGCCTCGCCGCCCTCGACGCGCGCCTCACCGCGCTCGAGGGCGAGCGGGCCGCCGCCCGGGTGCGGGTCGAGGCGGCCCGCGCCGGGCTCGCCGTCGGCGCCGTCAGGGCCGCCGCGTCCGGCCGGGCCGCACTCGCGGCCGCGCTCCTCGAGTCCGCCGATCCCGCCGACGCGCGCGCCCTCGAGGTCGTCGACCCGGCGGGCGCCGAGGCCCGCGCCGCCGCCGAAGCGGTCGACGCGCTCGCCCTCGAGCGCCGCGGCCTCCTCGCCACCCGCGCCGTGCTCCTGCGCGACCGCGGCTACGCCCGTGACCTGATCGCCACCGACCGCGCGGCCCGCCGCGTCGTCCTGCGCGCCCTGCCCCTCGACCTGCGCCAGGCGGCGCTGCGCCGCGCCGCCCGCGGCGAGCGCGTGGAGCACCGTGCGCCGCGCGTGGCCTCGCCGCTCGTGGCCCTGGCCACCGGCCGGGCCGGCCTGCCCGCCCTCCCGCGCGCCGCGCGTGCCGAGCCGTCGGGGATCGGCGCCGTGGCGCTCGCCTACGCGCTGACGCAGGTCGGCACGCCGTACCGGACGGCCGGCGAGGCGCCCGGCGGCTTCGACTGCTCGGGCCTCCTCTGGTGGGCCTTCGGGCAGGCCGGGCTCGCGATCCCGCGCAGCTCGGGCGACATCTACGACGCCGCGCGGCGGATCCCGCGCCGGCAGGCCGCGCCCGGCGACATCGTCTCCTTCCACGGCGAGGGCCACGTCGGGCTCTACCTCGGCGGCGGCCTCTACGTGCACTCGACGCGCTCGGGCGACGTCGTGCGCGTGTCGCCGCTCTCGGAGCGCACGGACCTCGACGGCTTCGTGCGGCTGGCGGCGTGAGCCGACGCCCCGCTCCACCGGCCGCCGGCCCGGCCGCTGCTAGCGTTCCGCGCAGGATGTCGTACGTCCGCAGCCTCCGCCTGCGGCCCGTCGCCGCCCTCCTGGCACTGGTCGCCGTCGCCGCCCTCGCCGGCCTCGACCCGGGCGCCGCGCGCGCCGACCGGCTCGCCGAGGCGCTCGCCGAGGCCGACCGCGTCGAGGCCGAGCTGCAGGGCCTCAACGACCAGGTCGCCGCCGCCGCGGAGGCCTACAACGCGGCCCAGATCGAACTCGACCGGACGAACGCCGCGATCGCGGAGAACCGGCGCATCCTCGACGCCTCCAAGTCGAACCTGCGCGTCTCCCGCCGGGAGCTCGAGCAGATGCTGGTCGACGCCTACCGCCGTGGCGACCCGGACCTGCTCGCCTTCCTCCTCGCCGCCGACTCCATCGACGAGCTCGTCGACCAGAGCCGCTTCATGCAGCGGGTCACCGTCCACGCGGGCCAGATCGTCCGCGACGTGCGCCGCTACACCCGCCAGGTCAAGGAGACGGAGCGGGCGCTCGAGGCCGAGCAGGCCGACCGCCAGGCCGCGCTCGCCGCCCGCGCCGACGAGGAGGCCGCCGTGCGCGGCGCCCTCGCCGAGCGCCAGGACCTGCTCGCGTCCCTGTCGGGCGAGATCAGCGCGATCATCCAGCGCCGCGAGGCCGCCCGGCGGGCGGAGGCCGAGCGCCTCGCCGCCGCCGCGGGCATCACGCTCGAGGAGGCCGTCGCCGTCGCCGGAGGCGACGACATCGCGCTCGGCGGCAGCGCCGACCTCGGCTCCGCCGGGGCGGTCATCGAGGCGCCGCCGTCCTCGACCGTGGGCGGGTCGGCCGCCTCGATCGCGCTCGGCGCGCTTGGCATCCCCTACGTCTGGGCCGGCTCGTCGCCGGAGGGCGGCTTCGACTGCTCGGGCCTGATCATGTGGGCCTACGCCCAGGTCGGGGTGTCCCTGCCGCACAACGCGGCCGCGATCTACGGCACGGGCACGCCCGTGCCACTGGAGGCGCTCGAGCCGGGCGACATCATCTCCTTCCGCGGCTCGGGCCACGCCGGCATCTACATCGGCGGCGGCCAGTACGTGCACGCGTCGCAGACCGGCGACGTCGTCAAGGTCTCGAGCCTGTCGGATCGCTCGGACATCGACGGCGCCGTCCGCGTCAGCTGATCAGCGCACGCGGACCGTCGTCAGGACGACGCCCTCGACCGTGTTGCCGGCCCAGTCGGTGGCGCTGGCCACGATCCGGTAGGTGCCGGGCTTGCGGGGCAGCGTGACCGTGATCCGGCCCGCGCCCGACGCGACCGAGCGGGCGATCGGCCCGATCCCGGCCGGACGGCCGCGCTTCGTCTGCACCCGCAGGACCAGGCTGACGGGCTTGTCGCGGCCCACGAGCAGCTTGAGCGTGGGCTTGACGCCCGGCTTGAGCTTCGCGAGGCGCAGCGGCTTCGGGGCCTTGGCCGGGCCCGTCAGCACCGGCGGCGTCTTGAGGTCCGCGCTGAAGCGGTCGCCGAGCGCCGTGAACGACCCGTCGCCGGTCATCGCGCCGAGGTCCTTCAGCTGGCTGGCCATCAGGGTCATGTACTTGACCGGGGCGTCCTCGCCCGGGGCGTAGCGGCCCCACCCGCCCGTGTCGTACTTCGGGAGCACGGCCTTCGTGGCGGCCACCGAGCGGGCGAACGCGTCCGCGAAGCCGTCGTCGCCCGTCGCGTCGGCGAGGTCGCCCATCGCCAGGACCCCCTCGAGGTGCCCGTTCAGCACCCGGTAGCCCGGCTTGAAGACGTAGAGGGGGAACCACAGCCCGTTGCCGTCGACCGTGATCGCGTCCGCGATCGCCGCGTTGCCGAAGCGGATCGCGGCGTCGAGGTGGCGGTCGTCGCCCCGGCGGTCCCAAGCTCTGAGGCCGGCGCGGGCGGCGACGCCCTCGGCCATCGCGCTCTCCCACGGCGGCGAGGCGCCGTCGTAGGGGAAGAGGTACGGCAGGTCGTAGGCGTCGCCGTCGGCGAGGGCGATCACGAGCGCCGCGTCGAAGGCGGCGGCGACGCCGCCCTCGTCGGCGATCTGGCGGCCCGGCTCGAGGATCGCGAAGAAGGTGCCGAGCGGCTGGATCCGCAGGCCCTGGCCCGTGTAGCTCTCGTAGACGACGCCGTCGAGGCGGATGCGGGTGCCGGAGCCCGGCAGCGCGTTCGCCTCCAGGTAGCCGACGTTGGCGCCCACCTCACGGAACACGATCCGCGCCAGGTCGGGGGAGAAGTCGGGGCGGTTGGCGATCCGGGTGGCGCTGGCGACGACCGCGCTCAGCGCCGTCTGGCGGCTGCCGCCGAGCCGCTCCGCGAGGCTGCGGGCCTCCGCCACGGTGGCGAGGTACTCCGTCCGGTCGGCGGGCGCCACGCCGACCCGGGTCAGGTTCTGGGCGAGGGTCGCGCCCTGCGCGGGCGCTGCGGCGAGGGCGAGCGCGCAGGCCACGGCGAGGGGGAGGAGCGCTCGGAGCCGCACGGGCTCAGGCTATCACCGGGGCGCGGCGAGTCAGGTGGTGGCGGCGTCCGCGCCGCCGGCGGGCACGCGCGGGGGCGCGCCCTGGCCGTCGTCGGCGTTCGACGCCGGGGCGAAGATCTCGAGCTCGCCCGTCTGACCGCCCGTGAAGAAGCCCGTGACGTCGGACGAGGCGCCGGGGTCGAGGCCCTCGATGATGGCTATGCCGGCGCCGACCACCGCATCCCCCTCGCGCAGCAGCGCCTGGACGATGATCTGCTCCTGGCGGACCGGCGTCTGGTTGGTCACGGTCGCCGTCCATGTGGTCCCGAACGAGGGGTCCTCGGTAACGCTGGGGTTCGCGATCTCGAGGCCCGCGACGACGGTGGCCGCGACTGGGGCGCCGCCGATCACCACCTCGGCGGTGACGGGCTCGCCCGTGACCGCGATCTGGTCGTTGACGTAGAGGGTCTCGCCGCCGTCGAGGAGCGAGGGCAGGTGCACCAGCGTCGGGTCCGCGCCCGGCGTGTTGTTCGTGCCGACCTCGGCCCCGTCGGCGCCGAGGAGGCGCACCTCGATCGGCGCCCACAGGAGCGCACCGCCCGCGCCCGTGGCCGTGATCCGGATCACCACAGCCGCCATCAGCCCGTCGGCGGAGGGGATCACGGCGACGGTCTCGGCCTCCACGCCGATCGCCTGCTCGACCTCGATGGACTCGGCCTTGGCCGCCTCGCCGGCCTCCGCGCGGATGCGGTCGGCCTTGTCGAACGAGCTCTCGCAGCCCGCGGCCGCGAGGCCGGCGAGCAGGAGGAGGGGCAGGGCGAGGCGGCGGCGCACGGGGCGCCTAGCCGAACATGCCGGCGACGAAGTCGCGCGTCGACTGGTTGGCCGGGTCCTCGAAGACCTGCTGCGCGATCCCCTGCTCGATCAGGTCGCCGTTCAGGAGGTAGGCGGCGTAGTCGGCGATGCGCTTGGCCTGGGCGAGGTTGTGCGTCACGATCACGATCGTCAGGGAGCCCGCGAGCTGCACGATCAGCTCCTCGATGCGCGCCGTCGAGCGCGGGTCGAGGGCCGAGCAGGGCTCGTCCATCAGGATCACCTCGGGGTTCGCCGCGAGCGTGCGCGCGATGCAGAGGCGCTGCTGCTGGCCGCCCGAGAGGGACAGCGCGTTGCGGTCGAGGTTGTCCTTGACCTCGTCCCAGAGGCCGGCGCGCTGCAGCACGTCGGCGACCTGCGGCATCAGCTCACCCCGGGAGGGGCGCCGCTTGGCCTGCTCGCGGATCGCGAAGGCGACGTTGTCGAAGATCGTCATCGGGAACGGGTTCGGCTGCTGGAAGACCATCCCGACCCGGCGGCGCAGCAGGTTGAGGTCGGTGCCCCCGGCGTAGACGTCGGCCCCGTCGAACAGGATCTGCCCGCCGATCGTCGCCGTCGGCGCGAGCTCCGTGAGGCGGTTGATCGAGCGCAGGAGCGTCGTCTTGCCGCAGCCGGACGGCCCGACGAGCGCGAGGACGCCGCCGCGCGGGGCGTCGAGGTCAACGCCGTGGAGGATCTCGTTGCCGGAGAACGCGACGCGCAGGCCGCGCGCGGCCAGCACCAGGTCGGCCGGGTCGGCCACGTGGGCCGGTTGGGCGAGCGGCTGGGCGAGCGCGACCGGGTCGGGTTCGGCGGCCGGCGCGGGCGGTGCGGGCACGGCCGCGGCCGCGCCGAACGGGGCGGGCTCGACCGCCGCGAGCGGGTCCGGAGCCGGAGCGGCCGGCGGCGGCGGGGGCGTCGCCGCCACCGCGGTCGGATCGGTCGGGTCCCCGGCGGCGCGCAGGTCGGCGCTGCGGTCGAGGGCGTGGCGCCACTCCTGGCGCTTGGCCCGCTCGTCGAGCCGCTGCTGGTCGTCGTTCGGGTCCATCGGGGTCACCGCTTTCCGATCTTGCGCCGACTCAGCCGGATCAGCGCGATGTTGACGATGAGGATCACGACCATCAGGACGAAGGCCGCGCCGTACGCCGGTCCGGGCGAGTTGCCCTCGCCGGCCGGGGAGGAGAAGAAGATGTAGGTGGTCAGGGTCGAGCCCTCGCTGCGCAGGAAGTCCATCAGGTTCCAGGGCAGGTACCAGCCGTCCGGCGGGGCCTGCAGGACGGCGCCGCCGAGCAGGATCCAGACGATCGCCGTGTCGCCCGCGATGCGGCCGACGCCGAGCACGATGCCGGTCGCGATGCCGGGGCGGGCGCCGGGGACCACGATCCGGCGGATCGTCGTGAGGCGGCCCTTGCCGAGCGCGTAGGCGGCCTCGCGCTGCTGGTCGGGGACGCCGAGGATCGCGGCCTGGCTTGAGCGCACGACGGGCGGCAGGCCGATCAGCGCCATCATCAAGGACGAGCAGAAGAACGACTGCGCCGTGGCCATGCCGGTGTCGCCGACGGGGTTGGAGATGAAGGACAGCCAGCCCTGCGAGAAGATCGCGAGGCCGAACAGCGCGAACACGATGCTCGGGACGCCGAAGATCAGGTCGATCGCGGTGTCCGTGCCCTTCGCGAGCCAGGCAGGCTGGCGGTACTCGGTCAGGAAGATCGCGACACCGAGGCCGAGCGGGAACGCGACCGCCATGCCGAAGGCGACGACGAGGAACGTGCCGACGATGGCGGGCAGGATGCCGCCGGAGACGCCCTGCTCGAGGGTGCCCGGCGCGGGCTCGCCGGTCAGGAAGTCCCACGAGATCGTGCCGAGGCCCTGCACGATCAGCCACAGCATGATCACGGCGACGGCGACGATCAGGATCGTGCCGGCGACGTACGCGATGCCGACGCCGATCCGGTCGGAGAGGCGGACCGGCATCTCAGCTCCCGCCCAGCTTCTTCTCGGCGGCGCGCGAGGCGATCTTCGCGCCGATCGTCAGCGCCGCGGTGGTGATCAGCAGGATCACGCCGAAGGCGAACAGGTTGGCCTTCAGCTCGGGCGACTCGAAGCCCTCGGAGTAGTCGACGATCGACGAGGCGAGGGAGCGGACCGGCTCCAGGAAGAAGAAGTAGCCGTCGAGCGGGTTCGGGATGAAGGCGATGGAGCCCGTCGCCATCGACAGGGCGATCGCCTCGCCGACGGCGCGGCCCATGGCCAGCGTGGTGCCGGCGACGAGGGCGGGGCGGATCGCTCGGATCGAGACCCGGCGCGTCATCCGCCACTCGTCGCAGCCGAGGGCGATCGCGCCCTCCTTCCACTTGACGGGGACGGCGCGCAGCGCGTCGGCGAAGATCGCGATCATCAGCGGCGCGATCATCAGCGTGAGGACGAGGATCCCGAGCAGCACGTTGGCGCCGGTCAGGGTGACCACCGGCGAGATCTGTTCGGCCTTGTCCTGCGGGATCAGGTTCTGCTCGATCAGCGGGGCGAGGACGAGGATCGCGAACAGGCCGTAGATCACGGACGGCGTCGCCGCGAGGACGGACACGATCGGGTCGAGGAACGCGGCGAGGCGCTTGGGCGCGAGCTCGGCGATGAAGATCGCGGCGAGGAGCGCGAACGGGAAGGAGAGGAGCAGAGCGCCGCCGGTGGTCAGGAGCGTGCCGAGGAGCGCCGGCCAGGCGTTCAGGGTCGTGTAGCGGCCGCCCTCGGGGTCGCCGAGGAAGGAGTAGCCGAGCTCGACGTCGAGCGGCGTGTCGCCCGACCCGAACCAGCTCAGGCCGTTCGCGGAGAAGGACGGCCAGCCGACGTAGAAGACGAAGACGGTGATCGCGGCGATCACGATCAGCATGAACGCGGAGATCGCGATCAGGACGGCGCGGAAGATCCCGTCGGCGCGCGTCGCCGAGGCGCCTCCGCTCTGCGGCCGGGGCTCGACGAGGGGGCGGGTGAAGGTGGCCACCGGGTGCGGGGGTGTGGGAGGGGAGGGGTGCGGGGGCCCCGGTCGACGACCGGAGCCCCCGCGGTGCTTCAGCGCGTCGGGCCTAGGAGACGCACTGGTCGTAGGTGCCGGAGAACGGCACGGCGTAGGTCTTGATCACGGCCGCGCCCTTGCTGCCGCGGACCCAGTCGATGTAGGTCTTGACGTCACCGGCGGGCTCGCCCTTGGTGACGAGGTACTGGCAGTTCCAGTACCGGTACTTGTTGCTGACCACGTTCTGGAGGGTCGGCGTGACGCCGTCGATCGGTAGCGTCTTTACCGTCGCGCCGCCCGAGCCCACGGTGTAGGCGTAGGTCACGAACGCGATGCCGCTCTTCGAGTTGGCCACCGCCGAGCGGTCGAGCGCGTTCGACGCGAGCGCCGGGCACGAGTTCGACACCGGGGTGGAGATGCTCCCGAGGAACAGCTTCTGGAACGACTGGCGGGTGCCGGACGTGGCCACGCGCGAGAAGCACTTGATGGCGCCGCCCTGGGCCCAGCCGAGGTCCTTCCAGTTCGTGACCTGGCCGAGGAAGATCTGCTTGACCTGAGCGCCCGTGAGGCCCTTGATCGGGTTCGCTGGGTTGACGACGATCGCGAAGGGCTCCTTCGTGATCGGGGTGAAGGTCAGGCCGGCGGGCGTCGACGACGACTTGTCCGATGACGAGTTGCCGATCTGGAACGTGCCGTTGGCCGCACCCGTCTGGCCGGCGCCGGAGCCGCCGCCCGAGACCGTCACGCGGACCTTGCCCTTGGTGTCCTTGCCGTACTGGGCGGCGAGCGCCGAACCGAGGATCTGCAGGCCGGTCGAGCCGCCGGTGACGATCTTCGTCACCTGGGCGGAGGCCGTGCCGGTGACGGCCAGGAGGACCGCCATCGTCGCGGCGAGGATGATGAGCTGCTTCTTCATTGCTGCCTTTCTCGTGTCTCTCTGGTCAGGGGATCGCTAGGAGGCGTCGGCCGCGCGGGCCTCGGCGGAGGTGACGCCCGGGGCGGTGTACGCCCAGGTGCCGAAGAACTTGGCGGCACCGGCGATCGCGCCCTGCGCCGCGATGCGGAACCCGTGCTTTGAGGCGTTGCCTGTCAGCGGGTACACCTCGACGGCGTAGGCGCCGTCGCTGTTCCTCGAGATGTTGAAGATGTCCGCCTCGGACTTGTCGAAGTACTCGGCGGCCGAGCCGGTCTTGCCGGGGTAGACGCAGAGGAAGCCCGGAGGCGCCGTCGGGTTGGCGAACGAGCCCGCGCAGTCGCCGTTCTCGTTGAGGCCGCCGAGGATGCCGATCTTGGCCGGCTTGATCGGCACGGGGGCCTGCAGCGGGAACGAGACGCCGGAGCCGAACGTGTTCTGGCAGGCGCGCGACGTTGCGCTGTAGGTGAAGGCCGGCGAGGTGCCGCAGTTCTGGGGGTTCGTGAACTCGATGCCCACGACGCCCGTCACCGTGGTGCCCCACGGGATCTTGCTGAGGTCGAGCGTGCGCTGCGGGAACTTGCCCTGCGAGTTCGTAGGCACGACCGACCTCGGCTGCTTGCCATGGGGCGAGAGCTTGAAACCGCTGAGCGCGTAGCTGTTGCGGGCCAGCGAGACCGGCCCCTCGGCGCCGACCAGCGCCGGCGCGGCGAACGCCGCGCCGATCGCCGCGCAGACGCCGAGCGCGATGAGACGACCGTTCCTCTTCAAAGATCCTCCTTGGGGATCCCGCGGATGCTCCGCGGTCAGTCGGGACCGTACGGAGACGCGGGAGGTCCATGGGTGAAGGCGTTGGGGGAGTCGCGTACCGGACCGGTGAAGACCGCGCGCGGGCTTCACAATCGACGCGAAATCGCCCGTTCTCCGGCCTCCGGCGGCCATGCCAGGCTTCGTTAAGGCTCTGTTCGGACGTCGCGCAGGGGCCCACCGGCGCGCACGCCGGGGGTAGCGTGGGAGCCGTGAGCGCAGCCCGGGCAGCCCGCTACCTCCTCGACGAGGGCCCGCACCGCCGCGAGCAGGCGGTCGAGCTGGCGCGCGGGATCGTGGCCGACGAACTGTCGCCCGCCGACGAGGTCGTGCAGGCCTGCGTCGTCCTGCGCCGCGCGGGGCTGATCGCGGAGGCCGTCGCGGCCGCCGGCGTCGCCGCCGCGCGGGGCGCCGACGTGCCCCCGGACGTATTGGCCCTGGGCCGCGAGGCGGGCCGCCGCCGGCGCGGGCCGTTCAGCCGCGCCGCCTGAACCCGGCGAATCATCTGGTGCCGTTGGGTATCGTTGCGCGGCAGACGACCAGGAGGCCCCCGTGCGTATCGCGATCTGCGTGAAGGAAGTCCCCGATCCGTCCGCGGAGAAGCGGATCGACGAGGGCACGAACCGGCTCGTGCGGGCCGGCGAGAACACGCTCAACCCGTACGACCGCCACGCGATCGAGGCCGCGGTCCGGATCAAGGAGGGCCCCGCCCCCGACACCGAGATCACCGTGGTCACGGTCGGGCCGGAGAGCGCGGCCCGCAGCGTCGACCGCGCGCTCGCGCAGGGCGGTGACCGCTCCGTCCACGTCGCCGACGAGGCGGCCGCCGGCAGCGACCTGCTCGGCACGGCCCGCATCCTCGCCGCGGCCCTGAGGCGCGACCAGTACGACCTGATCCTGCTCGGCCAGCAGGCCGCCGACGCCGAGTGCTACGTGATGGCCGGCCTCGTCGCCGAGCTGCTCGAGCTGCCGTGCGTGACGCAGGCCGCGTCGATCGAGGTCGGCGACGGCTCCGTCACCGTCAAGCGCCAGGTCGAGACGGGCTACGACACCGTCAGGGCGCAGACGCCGTGCGTCGTGTCGGTCTCCGACGCGATCAACGACCCGCGCTATCCGCCGCTGCCCGCGATCATGGGCGCCAAGAAGAAGCCGCACGAGGTGCTCGCGCTGGCCGACCTCGGCGTCGACCCGGCCTCGGTGGGCGCCGCGGGCGCCGGCACGAGGGTGGGCGGGCTGTCGAAGCCCGAGGGCCGCGGCGACACCGTCCTGATCGAGGACGACGGCACGGCGGCCGAGAAGATCATCGAGTTCCTCGTCGAGAAGAAGGTGGTGGCCTGATGGCCGGTATCGCGGTCCTCTGCGAGCTCCAGGGCGGCCAGGTCGCCAAGGGCTCGCTCGGCGTCCTCGAGGAGGCGGCCCGCCTCGGCGCGGCGATCGGCGAGCCGGTCACCGCGGTCGTCACGGGCTCCGGCCTCGACGACGCGGCGCTCGCCGACCTCGGCGCCCACGGCGCCGCGACCGTGATCGCGGCCGACGATCCGCGCCTCGGCGCGGGGCTCGCGCAGCCCGTCGTCGACGCCTGCGCCGCGGCGCAGGAGGCGGGCCAGTACCGCTACTGGCTGGCCGGCGCCTCGATCATGACCGCCGACGCGATGGCGGGCCTCGCGGCCCGGCTCGGCGCCGGCATCGTGATCGACGCCGTCGAGCTCGTCGCCGACGGCTCCGATCTCGTCACGCGTCGCTCCGGCCTCGGCGACTCGGTGCTCGCGCACTGCGGGTTCGCGACGCCGGTCGGCGTCGTCGTGACCCGCGCCAACTCGTTCGCCCCGACCGAGGGCGCGACCGGCTCCGCGCCGGTCGAGCGCATCCAGCCGTCGTTCCGCAGCTGGTCGGAGGGCGTCGAGCTGGTCGGCCACGAGGACGCCGAGGACTCCGGTCCCGATATCGGCGCGGCCGACGTGCTCGTGGCCGGCGGCCGCGGGCTCGGCGACGCCGGCGGGTTCGCCATGATCGAGGACTGCGCCGCGGCCTTCGGCGGCGCCGTCGCCGCGACGCGCGCCGTCGTCGACGCGGGCTGGTACCCGTACTCGGCCCAGGTCGGCCAGACCGGGAAGACGGTCTCGCCGAAGCTGTACATCGCCTGCGGCATCTCCGGGGCGATCCAGCACAAGGTCGGGATGCAGGGGTCCGGCACGATCGTCGCGATCAACAAGGACAAGAACGCCCCGATCTTCGACTACGCCGACCTCGGCGTGGTCGGCGACCTGCACGACATCGTCCCCAAGCTGGCCGAGCTGGTCCGCGCGCGGGGCTAGGCGCGAGCGGGCGGGGCGGCCGCGACGGCCGCCCCGCCCCGCGTGCCACCCGGCAGGGCGAGGGAGACGGCGCCGGCCAGCACCACGAGGAGCGCCGAGCAGATGAGGCACGCCTCAAGCCCCTGCCACTGGTAGATGAGGCCCGACAGCAGGGTGCCCGCGAGCCGGCCGGCGGCGTTCGCCGTGTAGTAGAAGCCGACGTTCATCGCGACCTTGTCGCCGTCCGCGTAGCGCAGGATCAGGAACGAGTGGACGGAGGAGTTGAGGGCGAAGACGACCCCGAACGCGATCAGGCCGCCGACCAGTGCGACGGTTGCGTCGACGTCCATCCACAGGGCGACCGCGATCAGGGCGGGCAGGGCGGCGAGGCCGAGGGCGAGCCAGGCGGCGGTCCGCCCGCTCGGCTCCGCATGGCCCTCGCGGCGCAGGACCCGTGGCGCCGCGGCCTGCACCGCCCCGTAGCCGATCACCCAGATCGCCATGAAGCCGCCGACCTCCCAGAACGACCAGCCGAGCACCGTGCGCAGGAAGACGGGCAGCGCGACCACGAACCAGATGTCGCGCGAGGCGAACAGGAAGACGCGCGCGAGGCTGAGCACGTTGATCGCGCGCGAGTGGGAGAAGATGCGCGCGAACCTCGCCGAGCGGCTGGCGCGGCCGAGGTCGCCGCGCATGGCCACGAGGACGAGCAGGAGCCCGGCGCCGACGAGGGCCGCGAGGACGCCGAGCCCGGCCTGGAAGCCGACGGTGGACAGGAGCAGGCCGCCGACGAAGAAGCCGACGCCCTTGAGGGCGTTCTTCGAGCCGGTCAGGACCGCGACCCAGCGGAACAGCGCGTCGTCGCGGCCCGCGGGGGCGACCAGCCTGACCGCCGACTTCGAGCTCATCTTGGTCAGGTCCTTGGCGATGCCGCTGAGGGCCTGCGCGGCCATCACGTAGCCGACCACGAGCCACTGGTCGGGGGCGAGCACGAGCATGCCGAGCGCCCCGAGCTGCACCACGAGGCCGAGCAGGAGCGTCGAGCGCAGCCCGAAGCGGGCGCCGATCCAGCCGCCCGCGAGGTTGGTGGCGACGCCGAACGCCTCGTAGAAGACGAACAGCGTGGCCAACTCGAACGGGCTGTAGCCGAGTCGGTAGAAGAAGAACAGGACGAGGATGCGGATCGCGCCGTCCGCGATCGTGTCCGCCCAGTAGGCGGCGGTCACGACCGCGTAGTTGCGCAGGTCCCCTGCGCGGGCGGTGGCGTCCGCCACCGGCCTACCCGGCCGGCAGGAGCCGCGCCACGAGCGCCGCGAGCTCCGCGTAGCGGTTGGCGTAGCCCCACTCGTTGTCGTACCAGACGAGCACCTTGGCCTGCGTGCCGGCGATCACGCGCGTCGAGGGGGCGTCGACGATCCCGGAGCGCGGATCCGTGCGGTAGTCGACGGACACGAGGGGGCGCTCCTCGTAGCCGAGGATGCCGCGCAGGGGGCCGTCGGCCGCGGCGCGCAGGACCGCGTTGACCTCGGCGGCCGTCGTCTCGCGGGCGAGCTCGAAGACGCAGTCGGTCAGGGACGCGTTGAGGAGCGGCACGCGCACGGCGAGGCCGTCGAGGCGGCCCTCGAGCTCGGGGAAGATCAGCCCGATCGCCATGGCGGAGCCCGTGGTGGTGGGGATCAGGGACAGGCTCGAGGCGCGGGCGCGGCGCAGGTCGGCGTGGGGCCGGTCGACGATCGTCTGCGTGTTCGTCTGGTCGTGGAGCGTGGTGATCTGGCCGTGGCGGATGCCGATCGCCTCGTGCAGCGCCTTGACCACGGGGGCGAGGCAGTTGGTGGTGCAGGACGCCGCCGTGGTGATCGCGTGCAGGTCGGGCACGTAGGCGTCCTCGTTGACGCCCATCACGACGTTGGCCGCCGCCGGGTCGTGGACGGGGGCCGCGACCACCACCTTGCGGGCGCCGCGCGCGAAGTGGGGCGCGAGCCGCTCGGGGGTCTTCAGCCGTCCGGTCGCCTCGAGCACGATCTCGACGCCGGCCTCGCCCCAGGGCACGTCGCCCGGGTCGGCGTGGCCCGAGACGCCGATCAGGCGCCCGCCGATCGCGAACTGGCCGTCGGCGGCCGTGATGCGCCGGTCCCAGCGCCCGTGCACCGAGTCGAACTCGAGCAGGTGCGCGCAGGCCTCGGCGCCGCCGCCGGTCTCGTTGACGTGCACGACCTCGAGGCCGAGGTCGGGGCGGTCGTGCAGGGCGCGCAGCGCGAGCCGCCCGATGCGGCCGAAGCCGTTGATGCCGATGCGCACCGTCACCGGCGCTCCCCGAGCAGCGCGGCGATCCGGTCGAGGGCGCCGGGCACGAGCGTGTAGTAGGCGAAGGAGGCCTCGCGGCGGCGCTGGACGAGGCCGGCGCGGCGCAGGACGCCGAGGTGGTGGCTGACGCTCGGCTGGGCGATGCCGAGCGGGTCGGTCAGGTCGCAGACGCAGACCCCGTCCGGCGCCGCCGAGGCGAGCCGGTGCAGGATCTTGATGCGGTTGGGCTCGGCGAGGGCCTTGAGGACCGCGGCCAGGGCGGCCGCCTCCGCGTCGTCGAGGGCCGGCGCCGTCAGGGGCGTGCGGCAGGCGAGCGGGGCGCTGGCGGCGGGCTCCACGCGGTCACCATAGACCGCCGTCGATATCGATGGGTGTCGATGCGGTGACGCGTCAGGCACTCGTGCCGAGCGCCTCCTCGAGGCGCAGCAGCTTGAGCGCGATCTCGATCATCAGCCAGTCGTCGTCCTTGATCGAGATGCCGCTCAGGTCCTCGATCCGGCGCAGGCGCTGGCGCAGCGTGTTCGGGTGCACGTAGAGGGCCTGCGCGGTGGCTGAGATGTTGCCGCGTTGGCGCAGGAACTCCTCGAGCGTGCGGGTCAGCTGGGCCTGGCGCTGCGCGTCGTACTCGCGCAGCCGGCGCAGCGCCTGGCGCTGGCGGTCGCGGGCGTCGCCGTCGAGGGGCACGCGCAGCAGGTACTTGTAGGGGCCGAGGCCGTCGTACGGGACGACGGCGGGGTGGTCGACCACGACCGGCGCGGCGAGCGCCGCCTGGCGCGCCTCGGCGAGGCCGACCTGGACGGCGGCGGGCCCGACGCACGGGCTCGACACCCCGACGACGAGCGGCAGCCGCGCCGCACCCTCGCCGAGCGCGCGCGCGAGCCGCCGCAGCGTCTCCGCCTCGTCCTCGCCGAGCGCGGGCACCAGCGCCACGGCCTCCGCGTCGCGCTGGTCGACGAGCACGCCGGGCAGGGCCTTGCCGAGCGCGCTGCGGAAGCGCTCGAGCGCGCGCGCCCGCTCGTCGTCGGTCGCGTCGCGCCAGCCGAGCGCGACCACGGCGAGCTTCGGCTGCGCGAAGTCGCAGCCGAGCCGGCGCGCGCGGCCGGGCAGGCCGTCGGCGAGCCGGCCGGCGGCGAGGTCGGCGAAGAAGTCCTTGATCAGGTTGCGCTCCTCGAGGCCCTCGATCAGCCGGATCTTCTTGATGCCGACGGCGACCTGGGCGGCGATCGACGCGGCCAACTCGCGCTCGTCCGGGCTGAAGGCGCGGCCGTCGGCGGTCTGCGCGATGAGCGCGCCGAGCACCTCGCGGTCGGCGAGCATCGGCACCAGCAGGCTGTCGGGGGCCGGGCGGCCGCCGAGGAGCGCGGCGCCGAGCGTGTCCTGCACGGAGTGGCCGTCGCCCGTGCGGCGGGCCTCCGCGAGCTCGGACACGGTCACCTGCGGCGGCGCCTCGCCCGGCTCGGGGGCGGAGGCGTGGCGCTGCAGGCGGTCGCCGCGGTCGAGCAGGTAGATGTGCGCCTCGCTCGCCCCGAGCAGGGGCAGCGCCTGGGCGGCCGCGGTGGGGAGGAGGTCGTCGAGCGCGGTGGCCGACGAGACGGCGGCGCTGAGGGCCGACAGGCCCTCGAGCTCGCGCACGCGCCGGCGCGCCTCCTGGTAGAGGCGCGCATTGACGATCGCGCTGGCCACGAGCGACGCCGAGTGGATCACGAAGGCGGCGTCCTCCTCCGTGAAGACGCGCGGCGCCTCCGCGTGCAGGGCGATCACGCCGATCACCCGCTCGTCGGGCGCGATCAGGGGCACGGACACGATCGACTGGTACTTCTCCTCCTCGAACTCGGGGAAGTACTTGACGCGCGGGTCCTGCAGGGCGTGCTCGGCGATGAAGACGGGCTCGCGGTGCTCGGCGACCCAGCCGGCGAGGCCCTCGCCCCGCGCCATCGAGACGCGGCCGATCTGCTCGCGGTAGCGCTCGTCGGAGGCGGCGCGCAGGACCAGCGCGCCCTGGTCGCCCTCCGCGATGAAGATCAGGGTCGCGTGGGCGCGCGTCTGCTCGGTGACGAGCTCCACGATCGCCCCCAGCACGCGCTCCAGGTCGACGCTCGAGGCGACCGTGCGGATGATCTCGTAGAGGACGCGGCGCTCGTCCGCGGAGGCGGCGCCGGGGTCCGGAGGTGCGGGGGCCCGTGTGTTCAGAGTGAACACCGTACCAGCGCGGATTGCCACGTGCACGGCCCGCCCCGCGGAACTCGGGCCCTATCCGGGGCCTGCGTCCCACGATCCGGGACGGAGCGGGGCGGCGGGGCGTTCCGATATGTGGAAACCCTCCTGCTGCGACCCGCGGCAATGCGTCCGCCCCACATTGCCGCCGGGCCCCTGCGGCCCTAGATTTCGTGCCATGCCGAGGACGCTCGGACCGACCGGGGACGCCCGGCCGTGGAGCATGGGAGCGAGAGGAGAACTGCCGTCATGACGGACATGGAGGACTACCTCGCCGCACCGGGTCGCGACGACCAGGTCAAGGAGGTCCGCAAGCTCATCGACGCCAGCGGCGTCGAATACGTCTACTACCAGTTCGCGTCGGTCACCGGCCGCGTGATGGGCAAGGGCGTGCCGGCCAAGCACTGGGAGTCGATGGCCCGCAAGGGCTTCCAGCTCGTGTACGGCGCCACGGCGAACCTGTTCGTCGACCGCCACGGCGACTACATCGGCTACGGCCCGGAGGCCCGCGAGCTCGTCGGCCTGCCCGACCCCGAGACCTTCGCGCAGCTGCCGTGGGACCCCAAGGTCGCCCGCGTCTTCTGCACCCTGTTCCGCGGCCGCGAGGAGGACGTCGACCCCGGCGCCTACCTGACGGCCGACTGCCGCGGCAACCTCAAGCGCACCCAGGCCAGGTTAGAGGCCGACCATGGCATGCGCCTGATGGCCGGCACCGAGCCGGAGATGATGTGGCTCCGGAACAAGGAGGACGGCACCCCCTCCGTCGAGGGCCTGTCGAAGCCGTACTGCTACCACATCGACCAGTTCTCCGAGTTCCAGCCGCTGATCCACAAGGTCATGGAGTACGCCGGCGCGCTCGGCCTCGAAATGATCCAGGGCGACCACGAGGACGCCCCCGGCCAGCTCGAGCTGAACTTCAACTTCGACCGCGCCGAGATCACCGCGGACAACCTCACCACGTACCGGCAGATCTGCAAGCAGGTCGGCCGCGAGATGAACGCCTTCCCGTGCTTCATGCCGAAGCCGTTCATGGGCGTGTCGGCCAACGGCTGCCACCACAACATCTCGATCTGGAAGGGCGACGACAACCTCTTCGACCCGCCGGACCCGTCGAACCCGATGATGCCGGGCGACGTCGGCAAGTGGGCGATCGGCGGCATCCTCAAGCACCTCAGCGCGCTGACCGCCATCTCGTCGCCGACGGTCAACTCGTACCGCCGCCTCTGGGACACGGGCTTCTGGGCGCCGGTCTTCGCGGACTGGGGCTTCCAGAACCGCACCACCGCGCTGCGCGTGTCGGCCCCGGGCCGCTTCGAGTACCGCTCGGTCGACTCCGCGGTCAACCCGTACCTGTCCCTGAACGCGCTGATCCACGCGATGCGCGACGGCATCGAGAACCAGATCGACCCGGGTCCGCCGGAGGAGCGCAACATCTACGAGGCGATGAAGGCCGGCAAGGACGTCAAGCGGATCCCGATGACGTTCGGCGAGGCCCTCGAGGCGCTCGACAACGACGAGGTCATCAAGGCCTCCATGCCGGGCGAGATGTACAAGGTCTTCCGGCACTACAAGTGGGACGAGTGGGAGCGCTACTGCGCCACCGTCAGTGACTGGGACGTAGAGGAGTACCTCGACATCCTCCCGTAGGACGGATGCCGGGGCCAACCACCGACGCAACGAGGGCAGAGATCACTGTGTGCGGAATCGCAGGAATCATCTACAAGGACGGGCACCACAACGTGGGTCAGGACATGACCCGCATGCTGCAGTCCATGAAGCACCGGGGCCCGGACTCGACCGGCTACGCGCTGTACGCGCCGCCGACCGAGAACGTGGTCCTGCGCTACACGACGGCGAACACCACGACGCCGCGTGACTACGAGTTCCAGGACCGGCTGAAGCGCAACCGCGCCGAGGCCGAGCGGCGCATCCTGGGGCTCGGCGCGAAGATCGTCAGCTGCGCGCAGGAGACGGACTACGCGTTCCGCCTGACCCTGGACTACACGGGCGAGCTGAAGACGCTGGCCGACCAGATCGAGGACATCTCCGACTGCGAGGTGCTCTCGCTCGGCCACTCCCTCGAGATCATCAAGGACCTCGGCGACGCCGAGACCGTCTGCGCGCAGTACGGCCTCGAGCAGTTCCAGGGCACGCACGCCATCGGGCACGTCCGCATGGCGACCGAGTCCGACGTCGACATCTCCGGCGCGCACCCCTACTGGGCGTACCCGTTCTCGGACATCGCGGTCGTGCACAACGGCCAGCTGACGAACTACTTCCAGTGGCGCCGCCGGCTCGAGCGCAACGGCCACCGCTTCAACTCCGAGTGCGACTCGGAGATCATCGCCGTCTACCTGGCGGAGAAGATGAGCGAGGGCCTGTCGCTCGAGGAGGCCATGCACGAGAGCCTCGACGAGCTCGACGGCGTCTTCACGTACATCTGCGTCACGGCCGACGCCCTGGGCGTCGCGAAGGACGAGATGGCGGCCAAGCCGCTGGTTCTCTTCGAGGGCGAGAACATGATCGCGCTGGCGTCGGAGGAGATGGCGATCCGCGCGATCATCGACCACGAGATCGACACCTACGACCCGTACGAGAAGGAGGTGCTGGTGTGGACGCGCTGACCGGCGAGAGCAACATCGTCTACGACGCCCGCGGGCTCGTCGAGCCCAACGCCGATGTCCCGAAGGTCTCCTCGATCGACGGGGAGAAGGCGGAGTTCGACGCCCAGAACCTGACCACGCGCCAGATCAACCTGGAGCTGCGCTGGCTGATCAACGAGCAGGGCATCACGGACGTCACCGTCAAGAACCCGGGCGCCAAGCACTCGCTCGGCGTCGGCCTGCTGACCCGCTGCAAGATCACGTTCGACGGCTCCCTCGGCTATTTCGGCTGCGGGATCATCGACGGCCCTGAGGTGCACGTGAAGGGCCGCGTGGGCTGGTCCGCCTGCGAGAACATGATGAGCGGCTGCGTGGTCGTCGAGGGCAACGCGGGCTCCCTGACGGGGGCCGCGATGCGCGGCGGCGACCTGATCGTGAAGGGCCGCCTCGGCGCCCGCACCGGCATCGACCAGAAGGGCGGCACCATCCTCACGATGGGCTCCGTCGGCTCGATGACGGGCTTCATGATGCAGCGCGGCCGCCAGGTCATCTGCGAGGACGCCGGGCACGGTCTCGGCGACTCCATGTACGACGGCGTGATCTACGTGGGCGGCAAGGTCAAGTCCCTCGGCATCGACTGCGTGCCGGGCGAGTGGACCGACGCCGACACGGAGTTCATCGACCGGAAGTTCCGCATCTACGAGCTCGGGACGCCCCCCACGTTCCAGAAGTTCGTCTGCGGCAAGAAGCTCTACAACTACGACAACCTCGAGGCGTCCGAGCGCAAGCTCGTCCTCTAGGCGAAAGGGGGATTTTCCGATGGCGAAGAAGAACGTCGAGGACACCGAGCGGAAGCGGGCGGTGCTGGGTCGCAGCCCGATCTTCACGCACGCGGTCATCAACGACATCCACATGAAGGCCGAGCTCGGCCGCTACCGCATGCGCGGGTTCAGCATGTTCAAGCCGATCCCGCACTGGGACCAGCTGATGTTCATGCCGGGCACCCTGACGCGGTTCGTGATCGAGGGCTACCGCGAGAAGTGCGAGACGAAGACGGTGCTCGGCGGCCGCTTCGCGAAGAAGCCGCTCGAGCTCGACATCCCGATCTACATCACCGGGATGAGCTTCGGCGCCCTCTCCCTCGAGGCGAAGATGGCCCTGGCCAAGGGCGCCTCGATGGCGGGCACCGCGACCTGCTCGGGCGAGGGCGGCATGATCCCGCCGGAGCGCGACCTGTCGACGAAGTGGCTCTACCAGTGCATCCAGAGCCGCTACGGCTTCAACCCGCACCACCTGATGTGCGCGGACATGGTCGAGTTCTTCATCGGCCAGGGCTGCAAGGTGGGCCTCGGCGGCCACCTGATGGGCCAGAAGGTGACCGAGCAGGTCGCCGAGATGCGCTCCCTGCCCGCCGGCATCGACCAGCGCTCGCCGGCCCGCCACCCCGACTGGCTCGGCCCGGACGACCTCAGCCTCAAGATCCAGGAGATCCGCGAGGCGACGGACTACCAGATCCCGATCCAGCTCAAGCTCGGCGCCAGCCGTGTCTACGACGACGTGCGCATGGCGGCGAAGTGCGGCCCGGACACGATCTACCTCGACGGCGCGGAGGGCGGCACCGGTGCCGGCCCGCACATCGCCACCGAGGAGACCGGCATCCCGCTGATGGCGGCGATCCCCGAGGCGCGCCGCGCCCTCGAGGACGTCGGCCTCGCCGACGAGATCGACCTCGTCGTGGCGGGCGGCATCCGCAACGGCGGCGACGTGGCCAAGTGCCTCGCGCTCGGCGCCAAGGCGGTCGCCATCGGCCACTCGGCGATGATGGCGCTCAACTGCAACAAGGAGATCCCCGGCGTCACCGATTACGAGGGCACCGTGGGCGTCCCGGCGGGCGAGTGCTACCACTGCCACACGGGCCGCTGCCCGGTCGGCGTCGCCACCCAGGACCTGGAGCTGCGCAAGCGCCTCGTCGTCGACGAGGCCGCGGAGCGGGTCTACAACTTCCTGCACACCCTCACGCTCGAGGTCCAGATGCTGGCCCGCGCGTGCGGCAAGACCAACATCCACTCGCTGGAGCCGGAGGACCTCGCGGCCCTCACGGTCGAGGCGTCGGCGATGGCCAAGGTGCCGCTCGCGGGGACCCGCTACATCCCCGGCGTGACCGAGGAGCGCACGCTCAACGAGATCAAGACCATGCTCGAGCGCCATCTCGTCAACCCGGTGGACTACCTGCCGGAGAGCGCGCCGCTGTCGGCCCAGCAGGGCGACTAGGAGACGACGACATGTCTGAGCAGAACGTCGCAACGGAGCGCCACAACCCGGAGCTCACCGTCGGCATCTCGGCGGAGTACCTCTCGGGCAAGCGCTTCCCCTACCAGGAGGACATCTCGACGATCGAGGATGTCGACCTGATGGAGGCCACCCCGGGCCAGGACCTGAACTGGCTCGAGGACATCACCCTCCTCGTGGAGGACGGCGTGCCGGCCGTGTTCGACCGGTACTCCAACTCCTTCGTCAAGATCTACTTCGAGATCCCGAAGGGCCGCGAGGACGAGATCGCCCGTAAGGTGCTGATCAAGCACCTGACGTCGGGCAACTCCTACGGCATCCAGCTGAAGGAGGCCCACGCCAAGTTCCCGCAGCCCGAGCTCGGGCCGTGGGTCAAGGGCTCCAGGACCGTCGGCACGGACTGGAAGCGGTCCGTCCTGCCGGGCTGGGAGGCCCCCGCCGGCCACTAGGCCCCGCGGAACCGCACGACGCACGACCCTCGGGGCGGGCCTTCGGGCCCGCCCCGAGGTGTTTGCGGGGTGTCAGGCGAGGGTCGCGGCGGCGGCGCGGGTCAGCGTGTTCCACGCGTCGTCCGACACGCCGGCCGGGCGCGCTTCGGCGAGAATGCGCCGCACCGCGGCTCGTCCGCGCACGGTGGTGCCGTCGGCCTCGATCGCCACCACGGCGTCGTGGTTCCCGACCAGCGTGAGCGCGGTGTCGAGCTGGTCGATCGTGAGCCCGAGCGCGGTGATGTCCGCGTGGCGGTAGCCGCAGACGTCGATCGCCGGCTCGGCCCCGAGGCGTTCGCGCCAGATGCGGTGCACGCCGGCGTGCCAGTGGCGCTCGAAGCCGACCTCGTCGGCGGCGTTCTGGACGTAGCGCATCACCGCCGAGCAATCCATGATCGCGAGTCCGACGCGCCGTCCCCTGAGGTGCTCGGCGGCCCGGGCGACCTCCCGGTCAAGCGCGATCAGGATGTCGTGCGGGTCGAGGTGCGCGCCCGCATAGGGGTGCGCGCCGAGATCCCACATGCGGATCGTCGCGCGGTCGGCGGCCGCGATCTCGACGTGGCGCGGGTCGGCGATGTAGAGCCAGTGGTCGACGTCGCCGCCGAAGACCCGATCGACGGCGGGGAACAGGGGGCCGCCGTCGGCGAAGGCGTAGAGGAGGACGTGCGCGTCCTCGTGCGGCGCGCGGGCGCCCGTGAGGTCGTCCACCGTGCAGTCGAGGGCCGTGGCGAGGCCGTCGAGCACGCGGAGCGAGATCGCCGGGGCGCGACCGGTGCTCGCGCTCCTGCCGCCCTCGATCGCCGTCACGTAGGCGGGCGAGATGCCCGCGGCCGCGGCGAGCGCGCGCACGCTGAGGCCGAGCGCCTGGCGGCGGTCGCGCAGCTCGGCGCCGAGATCGGTGGCTAGACGGCTGGGCATCGGAAGCAGTGACGGTACCGGGTCGGGAGGCGAGGGGTTGACCGCGGGAATACTGCCTACTACCGTGGTCACTGTTCATTTTGATGGACAGCGAGTCCCGATGCAACCGGAGGAGAGCCGCCCCGTGTCCAAGCGCTACCACGCCCTGCGCGATGTCGTCTGCTCGCTGCCCGAACCCGGCTGGAACTACGGACATGCCCGATCGCCGTTCTACGCCTACGACGTCGACAACGGTGCGACGTTCGTGATCTACAACGGCCGCATGATGCCGATCTCCCTGAAGACGTCTACGCGCGAGGAGGGGTACTGGGCCCTGCGCCGCGGCGTCACGCGCCTCAACACGGGCGAGTTCGTCACCGAGTTGACGGGGCCCGACGCGGCGCGACTCCTCGATCGCGTCTTCACCCGGAGGGTCTCGACGCTCAAGGTCGGCCGCTGCGCCTATGGCCTTGCGTGCTGGCCGGACGGCGGGATCATGGTCGACGGGATCCTCATCCGCCTCGGTGAGGAGCGCTTCTGGTACGTGCAGGCCGACGGCGAATTCATGGGGTGGGTGCGCGGCATCGCCGTCGCCTCGGGGTTGGACGTCGACATCGTCGACGCGAAGTCGTGGGTGCAGCAGATCCAGGGTCCGAAGGCGCTCGACGTGCTCCCCGATCTGGCCGATCAGGGCATGCCGGATGAGTTCCGCTACTTCGACATGCGCGAGATCACGATCGCGGGCGTGCCGTGCCTGATCACCCGCACCGGCTGGACGGGGGAGGTCGGGTTCGAGATCTACACGATCGACGGCACCGACACCGATGCGCTGTACGACCGCACGACCGAGGTCGGCGCCCGACACGGCCTCGTCGACATCGGCCTCGACCCCATGGACACGCGTCGCATCGAGGCGGCGATCCTCAACAACATCTCGGACATGGACCACACGATGACCCCGTTCGAGGCGGGGCTCGAGATGTTCGTCGACCTCGAGCGCGAGGACGACTACTTCGGCAAGGACACACTGCTCAAGGCCGATCGCCGCACGCGCATGTACGGCGTCAAGTGCGCAACCGGCGAGCCGCTGATCGGCGGGCACGTGGAGCGGGATGGGGAGGAGATCGGGGTGATCACCGCGTCGGCCTGGAGTCCCTACCTCGCGTGCGGCGTCGCCTATGTGCGGGTGCACGCCCCCCTCGACGAGACCGACCCGCGCACGGGGCGGGTCGTCGGCTTCGATCTCGAGCTGCACGACTGCGAGGTGATCGATCTCCCCTTCTACGATGCGGAGAAGAAGATCCCGCGCGGGCTGGAGATCGCGGAGGTGTAGCGCCAGCGCCCGCCCCGAGCCGTTCGCGGGCCCGACGCGGAGACCCGCGCCTCAGCTCTTGTCGGCGACGGTGACCTGCTCGGCCAGGATCACGCCGCTGATGCCGCTGGTGCTCCCGACCATCGTGAAGCACTGGAGCGTGATCGTGGCCGGCGCGGCGTAGGTCGCGACTCCGACGATCGTCATCGGGATCACCTGCCCCTTGGCGGTCGCCATCCACTGCTGCTGGGACGTGAGGACGCCCGCGCTGTCCTGCAGCTCGCAGACCATGTTCGAGTTCGTGGAGGCGCCGTTGGAGACGGAGAGGGAGGCCTGCACTGCGTAGCTGCCGGCCGGCACCTTGAGGGTGGTCACGGCCGTGTCGGTGAGGTCCACCTGCCGTGATCGCCGCTGCGTCGAGACGAAGGCGCGGTGGCGCGCCGCCGGCTCGAGCCGGTCCGCCTTGAGCGACCCCGCCTTGATGTCGCGGTGGGTGATCGACCCGTCCTTGATGTCGGCACCCGTGATCAGGCGCTCGGCACCGACGGTGGCGGTCGACGCGAAGAGGGCGGTCAGGGTGATGGCGGTGACGGCGACGGGTGTGCGCATGGGGCCCAGGCTACCGTCGTGATCGGCCGACTCCGCGGCGTCAGGCGGTGCGCGGACGGCGCGCCGCGCGCACCTCGACCGCGAACCTCGCGCGCCCTACAACGCGCCGAGCGTGCGCCCGAGCTCCCGTGCCGCCTCCTCGAGCACCGGCACGGCGGCGCGCCGGGCGTCGGCGTCGAAGCGGTCGGCGGGCCCCTGGGCCCCGATGATGGCCACCAGCCCGCCGGCATGGTTGAAGACGGGCACGGCGATGGCGGCGAGGTCCTCCTCGCGCTCGCCGTCGGCCTCGCCCCAGCCGCGCGTCCGGGTCTCGGCCACGACCTCGGCGAGCCGGGCGGGGTCGGTGATGGTGCGGCGCGTGAAGCCCTCGAGCTCGGGGCGGATCTCGGCCTCGCGGCCCGTGCCGAAGGCCAGCACGACCTTGCCGACGGCCGTGGCGTGCGCGACCGACGGGCGCCCCACGAGCGCGGCGGAGCGCACGCTGCGCCGGCTGGGGACGTGGTCGACCGTGACGCCCTCGCCGGCGGCGGGGAGGGAGAGGGTGGCGGTCTCGCCCGTCTCGGCCTCGATGCGCTCGAGGACGGGCCGGGCGACGTCGCGGACGTCGAGGCGCTGCAGGACGTGCGTGCCGAGCTGGAGGAGGCGCACGCCGAGCCGGTAGCGGCCCGTCTCGGGCACCCGCTCGACGAGGCCGTGGCCCGCGAGGGTGCCGAGCAGGCGCGAGGCCGACGACGCGGACACGTCGAGGCGCCGCGCGATCTCGTTGACCCCGAGGTCGGGGGCGTCGGCGAGGATCTCGAGCACGGCGAGCGCCCGCTCGACGGCGGCGACGGGACGGCCTGCGGCGGGCGTTGCCATGACGGCAATGGTACCCGGTCTCGTATGCTTGCCCCGATGCCGGGGGCGAGCGGGGGAGCGGAGGCGGGACGGGGGGTGGCGCTGCGGGCCCACGCGCGCGCCCGCTGGCAGCACGCGCTGCGCTTCGGCCTCGTGGTCGGCGCGCCGCTGGCGGCGGGCGTGGCGGCCGGCGCGCGCCCTCAGGGCGCGATCGCGGCCGCGGCCGCCCTCCTGGTCGTCCTGCACGGCCCGCCCGGCTACGGGATCGCCCGCCGCGCGGACGTGGCCGCGATCAGCCTGATCGTGGGCGTCGCGGGCGGGGTGGGGGCGCTCGTGCAGGGCACGCTCTGGCTGACCGCGGCCCTCCTCGTCCTGGCCTGCACCGCGCTCGCCGCGGGGCGCGCGCTGGACCGCGGCGCGGCCACCCTGCTCCTCGGGCTGCCGCTCGCGCTCCTGATCGGGATCGGCGCCGCGAAGGGCCTCGTGCCCGCGCTCGAGCTCGTCGCGGCCGCCCTGGTCGGCGGCCTCTTCGTGCTCGTCCTCGACCGCGCCTGGCCGAGCCCCGAACACCCCGCCGCCGCCCTCGAGACGGGCGCCGGGCGGCTCGGCGTCGCGATCGCGCTCCTGCCGGCCGCCGCCTACCTCGCGGTGGCCGTGGGGCTGGCCGGCTGGCCCGCCAACGCCGCCGCCGTGGCCGTCCTCGCGCTGCTCCTGATGGCCGGCTCCGGCGACCGCCGCGGCGAGGTCGCGTTCCTGGCCGTGGCCCTCGCCGAGTTCGGGCTGGTGGCGATCGACGCCCGCGGCGACGTCCTCGCCTTCGTGGCCTTCGCCGTGGCCTGCGCGGGCGCCTGGCGGGCGTCCCTCGGGGTCCTGCCGCGCTGGAGCGCCCTCGGCGTGGCCGCGCTGCTCGTGATCATCGCCGGCACCTAGGGCCCGCGCCCGCGCGGGGGAGGGTGTCGGAGACGACTGCGGGGCGGCCGACTGGCCGCCCCGCAGGGTGTCTCGCGGTGGGTGCGTCCGGGCCCTAGTGGGACACGGAGGCGGCCGCCTTCTCCGGGACGAGCATCTCCTCGGCGAAGCGGCTGAGCCGGAACGGCTCGATCAGGTCCGGCGTCTTGCCGGTGGCGATCAGCTGGGCCATCGTCTCGCCGCAGACCGCCGAGGCCTTGAAGCCCCACGTGCCCCAGCCCGCGTCGATGACGAAGTTGTCGACGTCGGTGAGGCCCATGATCGGGCTGTAGTCCGGGGTCATGTCGCAGTAGCCGGTCCACTGGCGCTGGATCTTCAGGCGCGCGAGGAGCGGCACCACGTCGAGGGCGTTGGCCGTCGAGTGCTCGAGGAACGTGTTCGTCGAGCGCATGTTGTACGTGGTGTACGGCTCGATCTCCGAGCCGATCAGGATCTCGCCGCGGTCGGTCTGCGAGATGTACGTGTGCAGCGAGGCGGACACGATGATCTTGTGCAGGAGCGGCTTGACGGGCTCCGTCACGAACGCCTGCAGCGGGTGGTTCGTGATCGGCGTGCGCACGCCGGCCATGTCGGTGACCTGGGTGGTCCAGCCGGCGACGGCACTCATGACGATGCCGGCGTCCACGGGGCCCTGGTTGGTGTCGACGCCGATGCAGCGCCCGTTCTCGTCCTTGCGGATCGCGGTGACCCGCACGCCCTGGTGGAGGTGGCCGCCCCGCATCGAGAACTGCGAGCCGTAGCCCCACACGACGGCGTCGTGGCGGAGCACCGAGCCCGGCGGATGGTAGAGCGCCGCCTCGATCGGGTACGGGACGTCGAGGGACATGTTGAGCTCGGGGCAGAGCTCCGCGATCTCGTCGCGGAAGATCAGCCGGGAGTCGACGCCCAGGAGCTTGTTGGTCTCGGCGCGCTCGCGCTGCACGCGCACCGACGAGTCGGTGTGGGCGAGCGTGAAGTGGCCGAGGTTCGACAGCATCAGGTTGATGTCGAGGTCCTGAGAGAGGCCGCGCCACAGCTCCATCGAGCGCTCGTAGAAGCGGATGCCCTCGGGCGTCCGGTAGTTCGAGCGGACGATGGTGGTGTTGCGGCCCGAGCCGCCGGCCCCGATGTAGTTCATCTCGAGGACCGCGATGTTCTCGGGCTTGAGGCCGTGGTTCTTGACCAGGTAGTACGCCGTGCCGAGGCCGTGGGCGCCGCCGCCGATGATGACGACGTCGTACGACTTCTTCATCGGGTACTTCTTGAAGAAGGTGCGTCCGCGCAGGAGGCCGCTCACGAGACCGCCACCCCCTCGGCGCCGACGCCGATCGGGTCGACGGCCGGGGCCGCGACCTCGTGCATGCCGACCTTGTGGCCCGCGTGCAGGAGCGACTCGTGCACGTGCGCGCGGACCTCGCCGCCGGTCATGATGTCGATGCGGTTCGGGCGGACGAACAGCTTGCCCGCCACGTGGCAGACCTTGCCGACCGTGAAGACCGGCGCGCCGGACGACTCGGGCAGCTTCCAGTTGGCCTCGCGGGCGAAGACCTCCTCGACGCCCTCGCCGACGAGGCTGAAGAACGTCCAGCCGTCGGTGTGGTCGACGACGAGCGCCGCGTTGCCCTCCGGGGCTAGCTGGCCCTGAAGGTCTTCGACGAGCGCCTCGGCGGTGCCGGGCTGGCCGACGAAGATGACCTCGTCCGGCGCGATCCGGCCCATCAGGGTGCCGCTGGGCTGGGTCAGCCCGTCCAGCACGGCCTCCTTGCCGAAGCAGCGGACCTTCGCCGCTCCCTTGACTTCGAACAGATCAGGCACGGAGCTTCACCCCTTCGGGATCGTAGAAGGCGTGGCCGCCGATCGTGGCCGGCGCGCCGCCGATGGTGATGGTACCGCCCTCCGTGGCGTGCTCGCTGGTGACCCAGGCGAGCCCGACCGGATGGCCGAGGACGTACGACATCTTCGAGGACGTCACGCGGCCGGCGAGGCTGCCGCCGATCGTGACCGTGGAGCCCTCGGGGGGAGCCGCCATGCCGGGATCCATCTTCCACGGCACGAGCATCTCGCGGGGGGTGCGCCGCTGCGCGCGGATCAGCGCGGCCTTGCCGACGAACTCGGGCTTGTCGAGCTTGACCGCCCAGTCCATCGACACCTTCCAGGGCGTGGTCTCGAAGTCCGTGTCCTGGGAGATGATGATGTGGCCCTTCTCGAGGCGCAGGAGGCGCTGGGCGTCGAGCCCGAAGGGCCGGATGTCCCACTCCTTGCCGGCCTCGAGGATGGCGTCCCACATCTCGACCGCGTGCGCGGCGGGGAAGTGGAGCTCGTACGCCAGCTCGCCGACGAAGCCGAGGCGAATCGCCAGGCAGGAGACGCCGTTGACCGTGATGCGGCGGTGGCGCAGGTACGGGAACGCCTCCTTGTCGATCGGGTCGTCCGTCAGCTTCTCGAGCAGGTCGCGGGCGTGGGGTCCGGCGACGTTGACGGCGGCCAGGGAGGCGGTCTGGTTGACGACGAAGACGTCGAGCCCCCAGGCCTCCTTCCAGTCCAGCATCCACGACTCGAGGCGCTCGGCGCCCGAGGTGGTGACGGTGCAGTAGAACGCGCCGCCCTCGAGGGCGCAGACGGTGCCGTCGTCGATGATGACGCCGCCCTCCTCGAGCATCAGGCCGTAGCGCAGGCGCCCGGGCTCGAGGTCCGCGACGCGCATCGGGTAGATGCGCTCGAGGAACTCGACGACGTCGGGCCCGGCGAGCAGGAACTTGCCGAGCGTGCCGACGTCGATGACGCCGACGCGGTGGCGGACCGCCTCGTACTCGGACTGCATGTCGCCGTACGAGAAGATGCGCTTCCACGGGCCGGCCCAGAGGGTCGACGCGCCCATCTCCAGGTGCTTCTGGTGGAGCGGGGTATGGCGCTCGATGTGGTGCCGGGCGCCGGCGGCGGCCTGCTCCATCTTGATCGGTCGGACCGGCGGCCGCAGCGTCGTCGGGGCGGCCACGCGGGCGGCCTCGGCGGGCGTCTTGCGGTGCGCGATGGCCCGCAGCTGGTCGGCGCAGAGCCGGCCCTGGCAGGGACCCATCGTGACGGTCGTGTAGCGCTTGAGCAGCTCCGCGGACTCGAAGCCCTCGTCGATCGCCTGCTCGACCTCGGCGACGGACACGTCCTCGCAGATGCAGACGTAGCCGGCCGTGCCGCAGGGGCGCGGCTCGGTCGCCGGCGGGTTGACGTACAGGGGCAGGCCCTGCGCGGCGGCCTGACCGGCCTGCGTGCCCGACTGGGCAGCCACGTCGAGCGCAGAGCCCGGCAGGGCCGCGTCGCCCGCGAGGACACACGGCAGGTCGTAGGCCAGGCGCGGCAGGTGCATGTTCTGCTGGATCTCGGCGCCGACGGCGAGGAGGTCGCAGGCGACCTCCTCGGTGGCCCCGCCCGCGGCGCGCACGATGGCGCCCTGGACCTTCTTCTTGCCCTTGGCCTCGACGACCTCGCCCTCGACCTGGCGCTCGCCGACGCCCTGGGCGTCGACGCCCGGGGCGGTGACGACGCAGGCGACGCGGACGCCGGCCGCCTGCAGCGTGCGGGCGTGCTCGACGGCCTCCTGGGTCTCGGCCCAGACGACGGCGACGTCGCCCGGCTTGACGCCGTGCGCGCCCGCGAGGCGGGCGGCGCCGCGCGCCATGAAGACGCCCGGCAGGTCGTTGCCCGGGAAGATGCGGTGGATCTCCATGCCGCCCGAGGCGATCACGATCGCCTGCGGGTGGATGTGCAGGACCTGGTCGGTGCGCAGGGCGAGGACCATCGGGCCCTCGTAGATGCCGATCGCGGCCGTGCCGGGGAGGATCTCGATGCCCGGGTTCTGGGCGGCCGTGGCGGCCAGCGCGTCGATCTGCTGCTTCGTCGGGCCCTGGGCGACGCGGTCGCCGGGGGCGGCCTGCTCGTCGATGACCATGACCCGCCTGCCGCCCTCGGCCGCGGCGAGCGCGGCCGACAGGCCGGCCACGCCGGCGCCGATCACGAGCACGTCGGGGTGGCGGTTGATGCGGTCGATGTCGCGCGGGGCGTCGGACTTGTCGGAGAAGCCGAGGCCGGCCACGCGCCGGATCACGCCCTCCGCCATCGGCCACGCAAACTTCGGCTTGATGCCCGCCTTGTAGTAGAAGCCGACGGGCATCAGGAAGTGGCCCTTGTCGATGATGTTGAGGGCGTCCTTGTCGACGGACGGCCACGCGTTCTGGCGGCTGACCGTCTGACCGTCCTCGGCCTTGCACATGCAGGCGCGGACGTTGACCTCGCCGTCGACCGTGACGAGGCAGTTCGGGCAGTCGCCCGACAGGCAGTAGAGGCCGCGCGGACGGTGGTACTTGAAGGAGCGGGAGAAGACCCGCACGCCGTCGCGGTAGAGGGCGGAGGCGAGCGTGTCGCCGGGCTGGATCGGGACCTCGCGTCCCTCGAACTGGATGCTCACGCCGAGCCCTCCTGGTACTCCTCGCCCGGCTGCGCGAGGACGATGTTCGAGCGCGTGTCGCGTACGAGCGTGTACCAGCGGCGTGTGCCGCTGGAGTGGAACCACCGCTCGCGCTGGACGCCGGCCACGTTGGAGCGCAGCCAGAGGTGGGCGATCGCCTCCTCGTCGGAGGCGTCGGCGGGGAGCGGGGGGCGTACCTCGCCGCCGTAGGAGAACTCGCTGACGGGGCGGTAGCCGAAGGGGGTTTTGATGTGGAAATGGCTCACAGTTCCGTAAGGGTAGAGGGCCGGTTTGCGTGCTGCATTGTGGAAGGTATACACACTGAAAGGCCGGTTTGCTGAGTCTTCGGCCCTCTCGCGGGTCCATCCGCGGCGGCTAGCCTCATACCGCGCCTTCGCCGCGGGCCCGCGGCCGGCGCAGGGGGCCCGCCCGGGCGGCTAGTTTCCGTCCTGCGCGACCCCCGCGCACCCCCGTGCCAGTCCGGCCCCCGCGGGCGGCCGGAGCGTCCAGAGGAGAAGCCCCGAAGCCATGAAGTCCAGCCTCGAGATCGCCCAGGAGCACCAGCTCCGCCCCATCGCCGACATCGCCGGCGAGTACGGCATCGAGCCCGACGAGCTCGAGCTCTACGGCCGCTACAAGGCCAAGGTCGACCTCTCGATCCTAGACCGCCTCCAGGACGTCCCGGACGCGAAGATCATCAACGTCACCGCGATCACACCGACCCCCGCGGGCGAGGGCAAGACCACGACGTCGGTGTCGCTCACGCAGGGCATGGGCAAGATCGGCCGGCGCGCGATGCTCGCGCTGCGCGAGCCGTCGCTCGGGCCCGTGTTCGGCGTCAAGGGCGGGGCGGCCGGCGGCGGCTACGCCCAGGTGGTGCCGATGGAGGACCTCAACCTCCACTTCACCGGCGACGTGCACGCGATCACCGCGGCCAACAACCTCCTGTCGGCGCTCGTCGACGCGCACATCTTCCACGGCCACGAGCCGGCCATCGAGACGGTCACGTGGCGCCGCGCGATCGACGTCACGGACCGCTCCCTGCGCAACATCGTGACGGGGCTCGGGGGCCGCAAGAACGGCATCCCGGCCGAGTCCGGCTTCGACATCACGGCGGCCTCCGAGGTGATGGCGATCCTCGCCCTCGCCACCGACATGGCCGACCTGCGCCGCCGCCTCGGCGCGATCACCGTCGGCTCCACGAAGGCCGGCGACCCGGTCACCGCCGAGGACGTCAAGGCCGCCGGCTCGATGGCGGTGCTCCTGCGCGACGCGATCAAGCCGAACATCGTGCAGACCCTCGAGGGCCAGCTGTGCCTGATGCACGCCGGGCCCTTCGCGAACATCGCGCACGGCAACAACTCGATCATCGCCGACAAGATCGGCCTCAAGCTGGGCGAGTTCCTGATCACGGAGTCCGGCTTCGCCGCCGACCTCGGCATGGAGAAGTTCATGGACATCGTCTGCCGCGTCGGGGGCTTCCGCCCGCACGTCGTGGTGATCGTCGCCACGGTGCGCGCCCTGCGCCACCACGGCGGCGGCGACTGGAAGACGACGGCCGCCATGGCGCAGATGCGCAGCGAGGTCGAGACGGGCATGGCGAACCTCGCCAAGCACATCGAGAACGTGCGCGCGTTCGGCATCCAGCCGGTGGTCACCGTCAACACCCGCCCCGACGACGAGCCCGAGCTGCTCGAGCTGATCAAGGAGCTGTCGCTCCAGGCCGGCGCCTACGGCGCGGCGATCCACAACGGCTTCGGGGCCGGCGGCGACGGCGTCACGGAGCCCGCCGAGGTCGTCTGCGCGGCGGCCGAGGAGCCCTCGGAGTTCCGCATGCTGTACGGGGACTCGGACCCCGTGGCGGCCAAGATCGAGAAGGTCGCGACGACCGTCTACGGCGCCGACGGCATCGACCTCAGCCCGGCCGCGCAGGCCGCGATCCAGCGCTTCGAGAAGGAGGGCATCGCGCACCTGCCGATCTGCATGGCCAAGTCGCACCTGTCGCTCTCGCACGACCCGACGCTGCGCAACCGGCCGACCGGCTTCACGGTGCCGATCCGCGACATCCGCGCCTACACGGGCGCCGGCATGCTCGTGCCGCTGTGCGGCGAGATGCTGCAGATGCCGGGCTTCGGCGCCGAGCCGGCCGCCAACCAGATCGACGTGGCCGCCGACGGCACCATCGTCGGGCTGTTCTAGCCGCCGCGGCGTGCAGCGCCGCTTCCAGATCAGACAGAGTTCGACAGCACGGGCGGCGCGGGCGCCCCGCGGGCCTCGTGCCGCGCCCCCGCGGGCCATGCCCGCTCCGTAGACTCGCCGGGCGGTGCTGATCTTCCTGTTCCTGCCGAGCCTGCCCCTCTGGCTGGCGATCACGCTGCCCGTCCTCGCCTACGTGTCGTGGCTCGATCTGCGCGACCTCGGGCTGCGGCCGATCGTGGTCTTCTGGTGGATCCTGTTCGTCCTGATCCTCTACATCCCCGGCTGGATCGTGCTCAAGGCGTGGGTCATCCACCGCCGCCGCCAGGACCGGCAGGCGACCTGATGGCGGCCGCCGAGCCCGGCCCGCGGCGGATGCGCCCGGCCCGGGTCGTGATCCCGGTCGTGCTCGGCCTGCTCGTGCTCGTCGCCGTCGGCGCGCGCCTGTGCAGCCCCGAGCCCGCGGTCGACCAGGCGCGGGCCGTGGCGATCGCCACCGATGCGGCCGGCTTCCCGGTCGTCGAGCACCAGGTCCGCTTCGTGCGCCAGGGGATCCGCAACGAGCCCGCCTGGGTGGTCGGCGTCAAGGCCGCCGACGGGACGGCGATGACGTTCCTGATCGACGGCCGCGACGGCTCGATCGACCGCGTGGACGCGACGGCCCCCGAGTAGGGGCCCCGGACGCGGCGACGGGCCGGGGCGGCGCCCCCGGGCGGGGGACGCCGCGCCGACCCGTCGGTCGCGCGGGGCAGGAGGCGGGCGCCGGGCCTAGCCCGCGGCCTTCCAGATCGCCGCGATCACCGCGGAGGCGATCGCCGCCGCGAGGATCGCGAGCTCGAACGCCCGCGGCGGGAGCTGCTCCTTGGTGAAGGTCGGCAGGTTGCCCTTGGCCATCGCTCAGCCCTCCGTCGGGCTCGTCGCGCCGCCGTTTTGGGCGCGGAGCCGGTCGGCCGCCTCGTTGAGGCGGCGGTTCTCGGTGTGCACCCACGCGACCATGGCGATCGCGAACAGGGCGATGCCGAGGACCGTGAGGACGTACATGCCCGTCGTGAAGCCCGGGCCGAAGGTGAAGAACGCGGCGACGGCGTCCGTCAGCCCGTTCTGGTCGACCGAATCCGGGGCGGTGTTCACGCCGCGCCTCCCTTCTCATCGTCGCGCGTGCGCGCGCTTACCTTGACCTGCCAGACGACCGCCGCGGCCACGATCACCGCGAGCAGCGCCAGGCTGAGGACGAGCTGCTCCATCTAGACCAGCCCCTTCGCGGCCTGCCGCGTGATCTCTTCGGCGCTGCGGGCCGTGCCGTCCACGTCGATGATCTTCTCGCCGGCGTGGGCGTGCTCGGGGAAGAAGTCCTGCCCGAACTCGGCCACGTCGAGGCCCTCCATCTCGACCTCCACGGGGACCCGCAGGAGGTTCATCTTCTTGAGCAGCCAGGCGATGATGTAGCCCGGCAGGAAGGCCAGCGGGAAGAACGTCAGAATGCCGATCAGCTGGCCCTCGAGCGAGGACGGGACGTTGTTCACGCCCGTCGGGTAGCCGGCCGCGAAGATGCCGACCCAGAGCAGGCCGAGGAACCCGGCCACGCCGTGGACGGCGACGGCGCCGACGGCGTCGTCGATCCGCAGCTTCTGCTCGATCAGCCCGCCGACCCAGACCACGAGCGCGGCGGTGCCGGCCGAGATCAGGAAGACCAGGGACGGCGCGTACACGTCGGCGCCCGCCGACACGCTGATCACGCCCGCGAGGCCGCCGGAGACGGTCCAGAACGGGTCGCCGCGGCTCGCGAAGTAGCCGCCGATGAAGCCGCCCGCGAAGCCGACGGTGATCGTGAACGTGATCGCCGACAGCGTCGTCGGGCTGAGGTAGATGTTGAGCCACCCCGGGAAGGCCGTCGACGTGATCACGAGGCAGGCGGCGTAGAAGCCGTAGAAGCCCGTGAAGATCAGCATCAGGCCGAGCAGGGTTATGTGCAGGTTGTGCGGGAGAAACCGCCGCATGCGGCCCTTGAGGTCGTACTTGCCGATCCGCGGCCCGAGCTGCAGGAGCACCCCGAGCGTGAAGATGCCGGCCACGCCGTGCACGACGCCCGACGCGATCGCGTCGTGGAAGCCGAAGTCGGTGACCAGCCAGCCGCCGGCGCTCCAGCCCCAGGCGGCGTCGAGGATCCACACGATCGAGCCGAGCACGACGGCCAGGATCAGGTACGCCGACAGGCGGATCCGCTCGATGACCGCGCCCGACATGATCGAGCCCGTGGTCCAGGAGAAGAGCAGGAACGCCGCCCAGAAGACGCCGGTGATGTTGTCGGCGAGGTTCGGGCCCATCGCGTCGCCCCACGGGATCGTCGAGGCGCAGAAGGCCGCCTCGGCCGTGTCGCCCCACGGGTCCGTCGGGATGAAGCCCCGCTGGAAGCAGCCGTAGATGACCCACCCGAAGTAGTAGAAGGCGGGCGTCACGACGGCGATCGTGAGGATGTTCTTCAGCGCCGTCGCCATCACGTTCTTGCGGCGCGCCACGCCTGCCTCATACGACATGAAGCCCGCGTGGATCAGCCACATGATGGCGACCGTGAAGAAGTAGAACTGCTCGGCGATGACCTTCGAATCCTGGGTCAGCGCCGCGTTGACGGTGTCGATGTCGACCGCCTGCATCAAGATCGGCGTCACGCGCCCCTCCTCTCTCTCCCGTGCTCGGTGGGCCGCGTCTGCGGCCGCACCGCGAGCGAACCAAGCCCGTCGGGGCCGGTCAAGGGCAAAAGGACGGGTCGGCATGCCTTTCCGCCACCGCTGCTGTCAGATCCCGCACCGCCGGAAGCGGGAGTGCCCATGGCCGCGGACTTGCCGCGTTCCGGACGCGTCCGGAACGCCGCCCGCCCTGTACCGTCGCCGCATGGAGGGGCACCAGTCGACACGACGGGTCCGGGGGCGTCAGACTGTCTGCATGGCCAGCCCCTCGACGACGGCGACGTGCGGCATCCCCGCGCTCGACGACGTCCTCAGCGGCATCTTCTGGGGCGACAACGTCGTCTTCCGGTCGGCCTCCGAGGCGGCCCAGACGGACGCCTTCATCCGCGCCTTCGCGGCCGCCGCGGGGTACGCGGGCCACGGCGCCGTCCGCTTCGCCAAGGGCCGGGGCGCGGGCGGGGCGGCCGACGAGATCGCGATCGTCGCCGCCGACCCCGACCTCGACCGCGTGATCGCCGAGGTCCTCGCCTGCGTCCGCGCGATCGGCCCCGGCGGGCTGATCGTCCTCGACGACCTCGCCGTGCTCGCCGAGCGCCATGGCGACGAGGGCGCGCGCCGCTTCTTCCTGCGCGTCTGCCCGTCGCTCCTGCGCGTCGGCGCCGTCGCCTGCTGGACGCTCGGCCCCGGCATCGCGGACGACCTCGCCGAGGAGATCCGCGCGATCACGCAGATCGTGATCCGGGTCGAGGACGACCGCCTGATCATCACGAAGGCCGAGGCGCGCCCGCTCGACGTGGTCGGGGCGACCCTCAGCTACGGCCTCGGCCCCGACGGGCTGCCGCAGGTGCAGGAGATCTCCGACGCGATGCGGCTCGGTGCGGCGCTCGCGCAGGTGCGCGTCCAGCGCGGCCTCTCGCAGTCGCAGATCAGCCGCCTCGCCGGCGTCTCCCCGAGCGCGATCTCGCAGGCCGAGCGCGGCCAGCGCGGCCTCTCCGTGTCGACCCTGATGCGGCTCGCCACGGCGCTCGGCGTCTCCCTCGACGCGCTCGTGGTCGGCCAGGCCGACCCCGGCTACCGCATCCGCGGGCGCACGGCGCCCCACCGCGGCGGCGCCTCGCGCGTCGCGCTCGTCGACTCCGGCGAGAACGACTTCCGGCTCTACGAGTTCCGGCTCGACCCGGGCGCGCACGGCACGCCGCCCGCGCACCCGCGCGGCACCGAGATCGTCCTGCTCGGCCAGGGCCTCCTGATGGTGAACATGACCGACGGCTCGACGCCCGTCATCCGCGAGGGCGAGGCGCTCGTCGCGCAGGGCACCGGCGTCGCCGACTGGAGGAACCTCGACGAGGATCAGGCGATCGGGTTCTGGATCGTGGTGTAGGCGCCACGCCCGGTCGGCACCGTCGACCGCGTATCGCCAAACGACCCAAAGCGCGGTCCGTTTCGGGTCGTTCGGCGGATTCCCGGTGGGGGCCGCCGGTCCCGGCCCCGGACACGCGAAGGGCCCCGCGGCGCCGCCCCGGAGGACGGCCCCGCGGGGCCCGGTCGCGCCGTCCGCCTAGGCCTGGTTGGTCTCGGCGAGCAGCTCCTCGGCGAGCGCCTTCTTCTGCTCGGGCGTCATCTTCTTCGTCTCGTTCTTGATGGCGCGCTCGTTGACGACCTGGTTCCAGTAGTCGAGCGACTCCATGCCGAGCAGGGCGGTCTTGCCGACGAACTGGCGCAGCACCTCGTTCGTCGGGCCCATCACCCAGCCGGCCTTGCCGTCGCGGACGTAGCGCTCGAGCTGCAGCGGCGACTTCTTGTACGCCGTGCCGCCCGTCGAGTGCAGCATCTCGTCGACCACGTTGCCGACGTTCTTCGCCGCCGCGAACTTCAGCTGCCAGAGCCAGTGCAGGAAGTTGCCGCGCGCGTACTCGGACTGCTCGAGGGTGCGCTGGCCGTTGTCGGTGACGGCGTCCATCGCGGCCGCGATCGAGTAGTTCATGCAGCGGACGGCGTTCGTGTCGATGATCGCCTCGCCGACCGAGTCCTGGATCGTCGGGTAGTCGCAGACGCGCATGCCGACGTCCTTGTGGACCTTGCGGGTCGTGTGCTGGATGCAGATGTCGATCGAGCCGAGCGAGATGCCGTTCCAGCAGGCGCTCGAGGAGATCAGGAAGAACGGGTCGACGGCCTCGTCGTTCGACCAGGCGCCGTCGCCGATCGCGCCGACCATGCGCTCCTCCGGCAGCAGCTTCCAGTCGAGGAGCAGCGTGCCGGACTGGTTGCCGCGCAGGCCCATCGCGTCCCACTCGGCGCTGCCGGCCTCGACCTCGTCGGCGAAGGCCAGCCAGCAGGTCAGGTCGGAGTACTCCTTGAAGTCCGGGGAGGTCGTCTGCAGGACGTACCAGTCGGCGAAGCCGCCCGACGTCGTCCAGGACGCCTTCTTCAGCACCTCGTAGCCGCCGTCGACCTTGCGGGCGCCCGACGAGATCGGGTACCAGAAGTGCGAGCCGGTCTCCGGGTCGGAGTAGGAGAGGGTGCCGATCAGCTTGTCGGAGACGACCTTCTTGAGGACGTTCTCGACCTGCCACTCGGTGGCGGTCAGGCGCAGGGCCTCGACGGCGCCCATGTGCATCGTGTAGCACATGGCCGTGGACGCGCAGCCGTAGCGCGCGATCGTCTCGGTCGTGGCGACCAGCATCGCGTGGCCCTGGCCGAGGCCGCCCCACTCCTTCGGCAGGGTGACGCCGAGGAACGGGCCGAGCGCCTCGAGGCTGGCGCGGGGGAAGGTCAGGTTGGCGTCGTTCTCGGCGGCGTGCGGCCGGATCTCCTGCTCGCAGATCTCGATCAGCTGCTCGCGCAGCGCCCGCTGCTCGTCGGTCAGAAACCAATCCGGGTTGAACATCGGATCGAGCCCGGCCTTCGCGCTCTCTACTGCTACTGCCATGACGGCGACTCCTCCTGGCTGTGCGGATCCCCGCGGCGGTGCGGTGCGCCGCCGTTCCTACGCGAAAGGCTACCGCAGGAGCGGCGCCGCGTCATGCGCGTATCGCACATGACGGAGATGCGGGGGGTGGCCGACGCGCACATGCGCCGGCCACCCCCCGAGGACCCCTAGAACAGGGTCAGGTAGCGCCTCAGCTCCCAGTCGGCGACCTGGGTGTGGTACTCCTGCCACTCGGCCTTCTTGACCTCGGCGAAGTAGTCGAGGTACGGGCGGCCGTCCATCGCGCCGAGCCAGTCGCGCAGCACCTTGTCCTTCTCGGCGGCGCGGGTCGCGTCGAGCAGGTTGGCCGGCAGCGTCTTGATGCGCTTGCGGCGGATCTGGTCGGGCGTCAGCTCGTAGAGGTTGTCGAGGTTGGGATCGCCCGGGTCGGCCTTGGCGGCGACGCCCTCGACGCCGGCGGCGAGCAGCGACGCGGCGGCCAGGTACGGGTTCGCCGAGCCGTCGACGGCGCGGATCTCGATCCGCCCGGGCGCCGGGATGCGGATCGCCTGGGTGCGGTTGTTCATGCCGTAGGTGGCGTAGGCCGGGGCCCAGGTGGCGCCCGAGGTGGGGGCGCCGACGCCCATCCGCTTGTACGAGTTGACGGTCGGGGCGAACAGGGCCGTCAGGCCCTCCATGTGGTCGATGATGCCGCCGAGGAACTGGTAGGCGAGCTTCGACAGGCCGAGGCCGCGCGGGTCCTTCGGGTCCTCGAAGAGGTTCTTCTTGCCGGTCTTGTCCCACAGCGAGATGTGCAGGTGGCCGCCGTTGCCGGTCAGGTGCGAGAACGGCTTCGGCATGAACGTGGTCAGGAGGCCGCGCTCCTGCGCCATCGCGTGGACCATGTAGCGGAAGAAGATCGCCTTGTCGGCGGTGCGCAGGGCGTCGTCGTACTCGAAGTTGAGCTCGAACTGCCCGTTGGCGTCCTCGTGGTCGTTGGCGTAGTTGCCCCAGCCGAGCGCGTTGAGGTTCCGCGACAGCTGCGAGATGAAGTCGTACGAGCGGGTCAGGCCCTTGATGTCGTAACAGGGCTGCTCCATCGTGTCGAGGTCGTCGGCGAGGACGATCCGCCCGTCCCGCTCCTTGAGCAGGAAGAACTCCAGCTCCATGCCCATCTTGAGCCGGTAGCCGAGCTTCTCGGCGCGGGCCAGGGCGTTCTTCAGGATCGTGCGCGGGCAGTAGTTGTAGGGCGCGCCGTCGACGGTGATGTCGCAGGCGAAGCGGGCGAGGCCCGGCTTGAACGGCACCGGCGTGTAGGACTCCGGGTCCGGCATCGCGGCGATGTCCGGCGAGGCCGGCGTGTGGCCGATCGGGCCGGCGGCGAACCCGGCGAAGCCGGCGCCGTCGTCGAACAGCATGTCGAGGCGCTCGGCCGGCACCAGCTTCGCGCTGGGCTTGCCGTTCATGTCGACGAACTGGGCGAAGAAGAAGTCGACGCCGTCCGCCTTCGCGCGGCGCCGCACCTCCTCTCGGTTCTTGGGGCTAGCGGCCACCGTCGCTCCTCTCCTCGGTCTCGGGGGTCCTCCGCACCACGGGGGCGCGGAAAGGCATGGTAGACGAACCTTTGGACGTCCGGGGGCGGGGGGTCGCGCCCGCCCGCCCGTCGGCGCGGGCGTCCGCCGCGCCCTGCTACGGTGCCCCGCGATGAAGGCGGACCTGCACCCCGACTACCCGGTCGTGACGATCACGTGCACCTGCGGGAACTCGTTCGAGACGCGCTCCACGCGCGGCGACTACGCGGTCGAGATCTGCTCCGCCTGCCACCCGTTCTACACCGGCACCCAGAAGCTGATCGACGTTGGCGGCCGGGTCGAGCGCTTCAACAAGCGCCTCGCCAAGAAGTCCGGCAAGGCCGGCGCGTAGCCCGGACGGGCGGTCCCGCGTGAGCGCCGCCGTCGGGGGCCAGGCCGTCGTCGAGGGCGTGATGATGCGCACGCCGTCGGCGTGGGCCGTCAGCGTGCGCCGACCCGACGGCCGCATCACCACCGTCGTCGAGGACGCCCGCTCCGCCGGGCTGCGCAGCCCCGTCCTGCGCTGGCCCGTGGTGCGCGGCGTCGTCGCGCTCGGCGAGTCGCTCGTGATCGGCATGAAGGCGCTGTCGGTCGCCGCGCGGCTGTCGGCCACCGACCGCGACGGCGCGCACGACGGCGAGGCCGGGGCGGGGGCCGACGGCGCGGGCGAGGGCGAGCTCGGGCGCAAGGAGATCGCGATCGCACTCGGCGGCGCGCTCGTCTTCTCGATCCTCTTCTTCAAGGTCGTACCCGGCGTCGTCGCGAGCCTCGTCCCGATCGACGACACGTTCCTGTTCGTGCTGCTCGAGGGCCTGATCCGGGTCGCGCTGTTCATCGGCTACCTGCTCGTCCTGTCGCTCCTGCCCGATCTGCGCCGCGTCTTCCAGTTCCACGCCGCCGAGCACATGGCCCTCAATGCGCTCGCGGCGGGCGCCCCGCGCACGGCCGAGGCCGCCGCCGGGCACTCGCGCATCCACCTGCGCTGCGGCACCGCGTTCCTGCTCTGGGTGATGGTGATCGCGATCATCGTGTTCGCCTTCGTCGGCCGGCCCGACCTGTGGCTCGTGATCGCCTCGCGGATCCTGCTCGTGCCCGTCATCGCCGGCCTCGCCTACGAGGTGATCCGCCTCGCCGGCCGCTACGGCGCGAACCCGCTCGTGCGCGCCGTGCTCTGGCCCGGCCTGCTCCTGCAGCGGCTGACCACGCGCCCCGCCGACGCGGAGCACCTCGAGGTCGCCGTCGCCGCCCTCGACGCCGTCCTCGCGCGCGAGGAGCTCAACCGCCGGCGCCGCGCCGAGGCCGACGTCGACGTGATGGCGTGAGGCGCGCGCCGGCCCGCCGCGCGTAGGCTTCGGGGCCCGTGGAGCCCCTCGTCGCCCAGATCGAGCGCGCCTTCGCCGAGGCGGAGGCCGAGCTCGCCGACCCGGCGGTCCTCGCCGACCACCAGCGCCTCGCCGAGGCCGGCCGCCATCACCGGCGCCTCGCCGACGCGCACGCCCTCGCCCAGGCCTGGCGCGCGGCGACGCAGACGGCGGCCGACGCCGAGGAGGCCCTCGCGGACGAGGCCGACCCCGAGCTGCGCGCCTTCCTCGAGGAGGAGCTCGCCGCGGCCCGCGCCCAGCTGCCCGAGCTCGAGGAGGGCCTGCGCATCGCGATGCTCGAGCGCGACCCCGCCGACGAGCGCAACGTGATCGTCGAGATCCGCGCCGGCACGGGCGGGGAGGAGGCGGCGCTGTTCGCCGCCGACCTCTACCGGATGCTGACGGGCTACGCCGACCGGCTCGGCTTCAAGCACCAGGCGCTCAGCTCGGACCCGTCCGACGCGGGTGGCCTGCGCGACATCTCGTTCGAGATCACCGGCGACGGCGCCTACTCCGCCTTCAAGTGGGAGTCGGGCGTGCACCGCGTGCAGCGCGTGCCCGCGACCGAGGCGCAGGGCCGCATCCACACCTCGACCGCGACGGTCGCCGTGCTGCCCGAGGCCGAGGAGGTCGAGATCACCGTCGACCAGAAGGACCTCAAGATCGACGTCTACCGCTCGACCGGCCCCGGCGGGCAGTCCGTCAACACGACCGACTCCGCGGTCCGCATCACGCACCTGCCGACCGGCGTCGTCGTCGCCTGCCAGGACGAGCGCTCGCAGCTGCAGAACCGCGAGCGCGCCATGAAGATCCTGCGCGCCCGCCTCTACGAGGCCGAGCGCGAGCGGCTCGACGCCGAGCGCGGCGCCGCGCGCGCCTCGCAGATCGGCACGGGCGCGCGCTCCGAGAAGATCCGCACGTACAACTTCCCGCAGAGCCGCGTCACGGACCACCGCATCAAGTTCACGACGCACGACCTCGAGCAGGTCCTGCTCGGCCAGCTCGAGGCGTTCACCGAGGCGCTGCGCGACGACTGGAACCGCGCCCAGCTGGAGGCCGCGGCCCGGCCCGATGGCTGAAGCCTTCCCCGACGGCATCCGCACGGTGCGGGACGTGCTCGCCCTGTCGAGCGCCTACCTCGAGGCGAAGGGCAGCCCGACCGCCCGGCTCGACGCCGAACTGCTCGTCGGCCACGCCCTCGGGATGCCGCGCCTCGACCTCTACCTGCACCACGACCGGCCGCTGACGGCGGACGAGCTGGCCGCGATCCGGCCGCTCTTGCGACGCCGCGCCGACCTCGAGCCCGTCGCCTACATCGTCGGGGAGGTCGGCTTCCGGCGGCTCGTCCTGCGGACGGACGCGCGGGCGCTGATGCCCCGGCCCGAGACCGAGACCCTCGTCGAGGTCGCCCTCGCGCTCCTGCCCCGCGGCGGGCGGCTCGTCGACGTCGGCACGGGCGCCGGGCCGATCGCGCTGTCCGTGAAGCACGAGCGGCCCGACGCTGACGTCCTCGCCGTCGACGTCTCCGACGCGGCCCTCGCCCTCGCCCGCGCGAACGCCGAGCGGCTCGGGCTCGAGGTGGCCTTCGCGGTCTCCGACCTGCTCGCCGACCTGCCCGGCCCCTTCGACGTGATCGCCGCCAACCTGCCGTACGTGCCCGACGGCGACCCGCGCACCGAGCCCGGGGTGGTGCGCCACGAGCCGCACCTCGCGCTCTGGGGCGGCCCCGACGGGCTCGACCTGATCCGGCGGCTCGTGGAGCAGGCGCCCGCGCGGCTGAGTCCGGGCGGGGCGGTCGTGCTCGAGGTCTCCGACGAGCAGGCCGCGGGCGTCCAGGGCCTGCTCGCCGCGGCCGGCCTCGGCGCCGTCGAGCGCCACCGCGACCTGGCCGGCGTCGAGCGCGTCCTGTCCGCCCGGCGCCCGTAGGCGGCGCCCGATCGGACGCGCGGCGGTTCCGAGTGGTCGCGAGCGCCGAGCCCGCCTAGACTGCCACGCATGGCCACCACCGAGAACTCCATCGAGACCCTGCGCAGCGCCGGGCTCGAGACCGTCGACCCCGAGATCGCGCGCCTGCTCGACGCCGAGCTGGACCGCCAGCGCGACGAGCTCGAGCTGATCGCCTCCGAGAACTTCACCTGGCCGGCCGTGATGGAGGCCGTCGGGTCCGTGGCCACCAACAAGTACGCCGAGGGCTACCCCGGCAAGCGCTACTACGGCGGCTGCGACGTCGTCGACGAGATCGAGGCGCTCGCGATCGAGCGCGCCATGGCCCTCTACGGCGCCGACCACGCCAACGTGCAGCCGCACGCCGGCGCGCAGGCCAACATGGCCGCCTACCTGGCGCTGCTCCAGCCCGGCGACACCGTCCTCGCCCTGCGCCTCGACCACGGCGGCCACCTCACCCACGGCCACCCCGTCAACTCGTCGAGCAAGTACTACGACTTCGTGCACTACGGCGTCTCGCCGGACACCGGCCTGATCGACATGGAGGACGTCGCCCGCCAGGCGCACGAGCACAAGCCGGCCCTGATCGTGACCGGCGCGAGCGCCTACCCGCGCACGCTCGACTTCGCCGCCTTCCGGGCGATCGCCGACGAGGTCGGCGCCCGCTTCATGGTCGACATGGCGCACATCTCCGGCCTCGTCGCCGGCGGCGAGCACCCGAGCCCCGTCCCGCACGCCGACGTCGTCACGTCGACGGTGCACAAGTCGCTCGCCGGACCGCGCGCCGGCTTCATCCTCTGCACCGAGGAGTGGGCGAAGAAGGTCGACTCGGGGCTCTTCCCGGGCCTGCAGGGTGGGCCGCTCTGCCACGGCATCGCCGGCAAGGCCGTCGCCTTCGGCATCGCCCAGACGCCCGCCTTCCGGGACTACCAGTGCCAGATCCGGCGCAACGCCCAGGCCCTCGCCGCGGCGCTGCTCGAGCACGGCCAGAAGCTCGTGTCCGGCGGCACCGATACGCACCTCGTCCTGCTCGACCTCCAGGACGGCCCGCTTTCGGGCAAGGAGGCCGAGGACCGGCTGCACTCGATCCACATCACGGCCAACCGCAACTCGATCCCGTTCGACCCGCGCCCCGCGATGGAGACGAGCGGCGTCCGCATCGGCACCCCCGCGGCGACGATGCGCGGCCTCGACGAGGCCGACTTTTCCGAGGTCGGCCGGATCATCGCCCGCGCCGTCACGGCCGACGCGGACCTCGACGCTTTGCGCGGCGAGGTCGACGCGATCCTCGCCCGCCGGCCGCTCTACGCCGGCCTGCGCGGGTTCGGGTCGAACCACGGGGACTAGCGGACGCGGGGGAACCGCGCGTGACGCCCACCGGGTGCGCGAGAGGGGTAGGCGGTGGTGCGTGAGAGTGGTAGGCAGCGGCCCGACAACAGGGTGCGCGAGCCGGTCTGCGCACGCGGTGGGGCGCAGCACGGGGCCGTGATCGCGGCGCTCGGGTGCGCCTGACCCGCCGGGCTGCCCGCGGGAGCGCGGGGTAGCCTGAGGCGCGGTGGCCGATACCCTGACCCGGCTCGACGTCTCGCCGTCGGCCCTCTACGCGCTCGTCATCGCGGTCGTGGCGACCGCGGCCCTGACGCCGATGATGATGCGCGTCGCGTGGCGGCTCGGCGTCGTCGACAAGCCGGGCGGGCGGCGCATCCACGACCGGCCGATCCCGCTGCTCGGCGGTGTCGCGATCCTGCTCGGGATCGTCGCCGCCGTCCTGCCGAACCTCGACGTCGACGAGCGCTACCGGCTGATCGTGATCGGCGCGGCCCTGATCTGCCTGCTCGGCGCCGTCGACGACCGCGTCGGCCTGCCGCCGCTGGTCAAGCTCGCCGGGCAGATCGCCTGCGCCGCGATCCCCGTGGCGGGCGGCATGACGATCGACGGGATCACGGTCCCCTTCGTCGAGCCGAGCGCCGTCTCGTTCGGCCTGCTCGCCTACCCGCTGACGATCGTCTTCATCGTCGCCGTCACCAACGTGGTCAACCTCGCCGACGGGATGGACGGCCTCGCCGCCGGGGTCTGCGCGATCAGCGCGCTGACCTTCGCGATCCTCGCGCTGTCCCTCGGCCGCATCTCGGCCGGCGTCCTCGCCGCCGCGATCTGCGGCGCCTGCCTCGGCTTCTTGCCCTGGAACTTCAACCCGGCGCGGGTGTTCATGGGCGACTCGGGGGCGCTCGTGCTCGGGTTCCTGCTCGCCTGCGTGTCGATCCAGGGCGTCATGAAGACGGCCGCCGCGCTCGCGCTCGTGTTCCCGCTCGTGGTGCTGCTCGTGCCGATCCTCGACACCGGGTTCGTGATCCTCAAGCGGGTCCGAGCGGGCCGCTCGATCGCGAGTGCGGACCGCAGCCACTTCCACCACCGGCTGCTGCGGGTCGGCTACTCGCAGCGGCAGGCGTGCCTGCTCCTCTACGCCTGGTCGGGGGTGCTCGCCGCCTTCGCCCTCGCCGTGCGCCTGTTCCCGTACCGGACCGACGGCGACTGGAACCTCTGGCCGACCGTCGGCCTGACCCTGTTCGGGCTCGGCGCCCTGTGGGTGACCTGGTACGTGGTGACGGCGCTCGAGCTCGTCAAGTACCGGCACCTGCGCCGGCTCGGGCTCGCCCGCGCCGGAGCGGCGGCGGACGACGCGCCCGTGCCGCGGCCCTTCGCCCGCCGGCGCACCTGATCGCGCCGCCCGCCCGGGCTGCCACCCGGCGCCCGTGCTGCTAGGTTTCCAAGCGCCCGGCGACGGGCCGAGCAGGACGCCAGGAGATCACGATCACCACGACGGGACAGGGCGGGGGCCCCGACGCCTCCGGACTCGCCGCGGGGATGTACGTGATCGCTGGGATCGTGCTCGGGGGGGTCATCGGCATGGCCGTCGGCCTCCTCACCGATCGGCTTGCGCCCGGCATCATGGTCGGGTCGACGATCGGGCTCGTGCTCGGCTTCTACCTCCTGTACCAGCGCTACTTCAAGCCCCGATGACGTTGACCCCGACCCGCTACCGCCTCGCGCTCGCCCTGCGCTTCGCGGCGATCATCCCGTGCCTGGTCGCGCTGCCCGTCTTCTGGGCCGCCGGCTGGCCGCTCGACGCGTGGGCGCTGTCCGTCGCGCTGCTCGTCGCCAACATGGCGGTCGCCTTCGGTGCGGAGCAGTTCGCGCGGGGCCGCAGCCAGATCCTGCAGGTCGGGATCGTCGGCGTGTCCCTGCTCTCGCGCGCCTGGCTGACCTTCGGCGCGCTGTTCATTATCGCCTGGACGTACGAGCGCCAGCTGGGCGTCGTCGCCGCCGCGGCCTTCCTCGTCTACTTTACGGTGGACATGGTCGCCCGCGGGATCAGCCATGTCCTCCTGAAGGACGCCGGAGCCGATGCGGCGTCCGCCGGGGGCGCCGCGTGAGCCGCCGCCTCGCGCTCGTCGCGCTCGCCCTGGTCGGCGTGCTGCTGGCGCCCGCCGCCGCGCTCGCCGAGGGCGGCGAGTTCAAGCCGGTCGACGAGTTCCTCAACGAGTACTGGGCCTCGTTCGCGCTCGGCCCGCTGACGATCGGCGTCTCGAAGCTCGTCGTCTACCTCTGGCTCGGCCTCGCGATCACGATCATCCTGACGCTCTGGGTCGTGCGCGGCGGCCTGCGCACCCAACCGGGCCGCACGCAGACCGTGGTCGAGCTGCTCTACACCTTCTCCGAGTCGAACATCGGCCAGGCCACGCTGCCGAAGGCCGCCTTCGCGCGCTGGTTCCCGTACGTGGCGAGCCTGTTCGTGTTCATCTGGACACTGAACATGATCAGCTTCATCCCGCTGCCGCTCGACACGCACAACCCGCTCTACGGGCCGATCCCCGGCCTGACCCTGTACGCGGCCACGTCGAACCTGTCGGTTACCCTCACCCTCGCGCTGATGACGATCGCGATCTCGCACTTCGAGGGCGCGCGCGCCAACGGCGTCTGGCCCTACCTGAAGAGCTGGGTGCCGCCGAGCCCGCCGGCACTGAAGCCGTTCCTGATCGTGCTCGAGGTACTGTCGCAGCTCCTGCGCATCATCTCGCTGAGCGTCCGGCTGTTTGCCAACATGCTGGCCGGCCACCTCCTGATCATCATGTGCATCGGCTTCGTGATCCTGCTCGGCAAGCTCTTCGTGGCGCCGATCGCGATCCCGATCGCCGTCGTCTTCTGGATCTTCGAGTGGGGCCTCGTGGCGTCGCTCCAGGCCTACATCTTCGCAATGCTCTCGGGCATCTACATCGGCTCGGCGATCGAGCCCCACCACTAAGCGACCAACCTACCCAGGAGGATCTCGGACACATGGCACTCACCGACCAGGGGCTCGTCGACGCCGCGAAGGCGCTCGCGCTCGGCCTCGGCACCGGCTTCGGCGCGATCGGCCCCGGCGTGGGCGTGGGCTACCTCATCGGCAAGACGATCGAGGGTGTCTCCCGCCAGCCGGAGATGCGCAGCGACCTGCAGGGCATGATGTTCCTCGGGCTCGCGCTGACCGAGGCGATCACGTTCTACGCCCTCCTGATGAGCTTCGTCGCCTTCTTCATCGCCTGATCCGATGACGTCGACGATCCTCGCAGAGACGGGCGGCGCCGGGCTGATCCAGCCCGAGCTCGGCCTCAGCCTGTGGACGCTGGTCACGTTCCTGATCGTGCTCGTGATCCTGCGCAAGTACGCGTTCGGCCGGATCGCGGCCCTGCTCGACGAGCGCCGGGAGGCCGTGCGCCAGAACCTCCAGTCCGCCGAGGACGCCCGCGAGGAGGCCGAGCGGCTGCTCGACGACTACAAGCAGCAACTGGCCGCCGCCCGGCGCGAGGCCGCCGAGATCCTCGAGAACGCCCGCGCCACGGCGACGGAGCAGCAGCGGCAGCTCGTCGCGGAGCTGTCCCAGGAGCGGGAGCGCGGCATCGCCGCCGCGCAGCAGGCGATCGCGGCGGAGACGCAGCAGTCGCTCGACCGCATCAAGCAGGAGATCGCCGACCTGACCCTGCTCGCCACCGAGAAGGTGCTGGGCCGGGCGCTCGACGACAAGGAGCAGAAGCGGCTCGTGGAGGAGGCCCTCGCGGGGGTCGACTTCTCGGCGCTGCACGGAGGCAAGGGCGGGGCGTGAGCGTCGCGACCCCGTACGCCACGGCGCTCTACGCGGCGGCCGACGAGGCCGGGTGTCTCGACGCCGTCGACGGCGGCCTCGCCGCGGTCGCGGACGCCGTCCGCGACACCCCGGCGCTCGCGCGCACCCTGGCCAACCCGGCTGTGCCGCGCGAGGCCAAGGGCCGCCTGATCGGCGAGCTCTGCGCGGGCGCCGACGCGATGGTCGCGCGCCTCCTCGGCGTGCTGCTCGACCATCGCCGGCTGGACGCCCTGTCCGAGATCCAGGGCGTCTTCGCCGAGCGCGTGCGGCTCGCCAAGGGCGAGCTGGCCGTCGAGCTGACGACCGCCGTGCCGATCGACGACGCGACCGCGAAGACGGTCGAGTCGCAGCTGCGCGAGGCGACCGGCCTCGACGTGACCATGGATCGCACCGTCGATCCCGAGATCCTGGGCGGCGTGGTCCTGCGCGTCCGCGACCGGCTCGTCGACGCGTCGCTCCGGCGCCGCCTCGACCTGCTCGGCCGCGACCTCAGGTCCGCCCGCATCCCCACCGCCTAATCCGACCGACGGAGACACCGACGTGAAGCTCAGCCCGGACGAGATCGCCACCATCCTCAAGACCCAGATCAGCGGCTTCGAGGACACCGCCGACGTCGAGGAGATCGGCACCGTCATCCAGGTCGGCGACGGCATCGCCCGCGTCTACGGCCTCGAGCGCTGCATCGCCCTCGAGATGCTGGAGCTGCCGCACGGCGTCACCGGCCTCGCGCTCAACCTCGAGGAGTCGAATGTCGCCGTGGTCTTGTTCGGCGAGTGGCAGAGGATCCGCGAGGGCGACACCGTCCGCCGCACCGGCAAGGTCATGAGCGTGCCCGTCGGCGAGGCGATGGTCGGCCGCGTCGTCAACCCGCTCGGCCAGCCGATCGACGGCGGCCCCGCGATCGAGACCACGGAGCAGCGCCAGCTCGAGTTCAAGGCGCCCGGCGTCGTCGACCGCCAGCCGGTGAAGGAGCCGCTCCAGACCGGCCTGAAGGCGCTCGACGCGCTCGTGCCGATCGGCCGCGGCCAGCGCGAGCTGATCATCGGCGACCGCCAGACCGGCAAGACCGCGGTCGCGATCGACACGATCATCAACCAGCGCGACTCGGGCGTGATCTGCATCTACGTCGCCGTCGGCCAGAAGGCCTCGACGGTCGCGCAGGTCGTCGAGAAGCTGCGCGAGCAGGGCGCGATGGACTACACCATCGTCGTCGCCGCGAACGCCTCGGAGGCCGCGCCGATCAAGTACATCGCGCCCTACGCGGGCTGCGCGATGGGCGAGTACTTCCTCTACAAGGGCGGCCACGCGCTGGTGGTCTACGACGACCTCACCAAGCAGGCCGACGCCTACCGCCAGATGTCGCTGCTCGTGCGCCGCCCGCCGGGCCGCGAGGCCTTCCCGGGCGACGTCTTCTACCTGCACTCGCGCCTGCTCGAGCGCGCGGTCAAGCTGTCCGACGAGCTCGGCGGCGGCTCCCTGACCGCGCTGCCCGTGATCGAGACGCAGGCCGGCGACGTGTCCGCCTACATCCCGACCAACGTGATCTCCATCACGGACGGACAGATCTTCCTCGAGACGAGCCTCTTCTACCAGGGCGTCCGCCCGGCCATCAACGTCGGCATCTCGGTGTCGCGCGTGGGGTCGAACGCCCAGACGAAGGCGATGAAGAAGGTCGCCGGCCGGCTCAAGCTGGAGCTCGCGCAGTTCCGGGCCCTGGAGGCGTTCGCGCAGTTCGCCTCCGAGCTCGACGCCGCCACCCTGGCCCAGCTCAACCGCGGCCAGCGGCTCGTGCAGACGCTCAACCAGACGCAGTACGACCCGTGGCCCGTCGAGGAGCAGGTCGCCATCATCTGGGCGACCACGAACGGCCACGTCGACGACATCGACGTCGCCGACGTCGCCCGCTACAACGACGGCCTGCGCCAGGCGCTGCGCGCCGAGAAGTCGGTGCTGGCGGCGATCCGCGAGTCCCTCGACCTGTCCGACGAGACGGTCGACCAGCTGCGGGCCCAGGTCGAGCAGTTCGCCAAGGGCTTCCAGGGCTCGGCGGCCGCCGCGGGGGCCACCGCCTAGCACGTGGCCTCGCTGCAGGACATCCGCCGGCGGATCCACTCCGTCAAGAACACGAGCAAGATCACGAAGGCGATGGAGCTCGTGGCCGGCGCCAAGCTGCGTCGCGCCCAGGTCCGCATCGAGGCCCTGCGCCCGTTCGCGGACGGCATGCACGAGCTGATCTCGGAGGCGGCGGGGCGGACCACGTCCCTGCGCAACCAGCCGCTGCTCGAGCGCCGCGACGTGCAGACCACCGCGATCATGCTGATGTCCGGCGACCGCGGCCTGGCCGGCGCGTTCAACGCGTCCGTCCTGCGCCGCGCCCTCGACGAGGCCGCCGCCGAGCGCGCCCTCGGCCGGGACGTGGTCTGGTACGCCGTCGGCCGCAAGGGCGCGGGCTCGCTGCGCTTCCGCGGGGCCGAGCCGCGCCAGTCCTGGACGGGCTTCACGGACCGCCCGGTCTACCAGGACGCCGAGCAGATCGCGCACTCCCTGATCGCCGACTACGGCGACCAGGCCTTCGACCGGCTGGTGATGATCTTCAACCACTTCGACTCGCCGCTCGTGCAAACGGTCTACGCGACCGAGGTGCTGCCCGTGCCGCTGCCCGAGCGCCTGACGGAGCTGTCGGCGCGCGACCGCGCGCTGATGGGCGAGCTCCTGTTCGAGCCCGACGCCGAGCAGCTGCTCGAGCCGCTCCTGACCACGGCGCTCGAGACGGAGATCTTCCGGGCCCTGCTCGAGTCGACGGCGTCCGAGCACGGCGCGCGCATGACCGCGATGCGCAACGCCTCGGACAACGCCCGCGACCTGATCGACCGGCTCACGCTCGACATGAACCGCGCCCGCCAGGCCGAGATCACGCAGCAGCTGCTCGAGGTCGTGGCCGGCGCCGACGCGCTCTCGTAGCCCGCGGGCGGCGCGGGCCCGGTAGCGTGAGCGCCGTGAGAGGCGGCAGGTACGTCGACGGGGGTACGGGGGGCGGTCGCCGTCTGGTCCTCGCACTGGCCGTCGTCGTCGGCCTCGCGCTCGCGGCCGGCTGCGGCGAGTCGCCGGCCGACGGGGGCGGGGCGGTCCTGACCGCGTCGACGGTGGAGGTGGAGCCGACTGCGGCGGCCGGGGACGCGGGGTCCTTCCCGCCCCTCCAGGAGCGGCCGCCGCGCGGCGGCGTGCTCCGGGTCGCGCTCGCCGACGACATCGACTGCTGGAGCGGCCTCTCCTGGTACGGGGCCTCGTGGACGGTGTTCGGGTTCGCGGCGCGCGGGCTCTACGGGCACCTTGACGCCACCGACGCGCCCACCGGCGCCGCGGTCCGCCCCGAGCTCGCCGAGGACATGCCGCTCGTGTCGGAAGACGGCCTGACCTGGACGGTTCGCCTGCGCGAGGGCCTGCGCTTCCCGGACGGCTCGGCCGTCGATGCGGACGACGTCGTCGCCTCCTTCGAGCGGCTGCTCGACCCGGCCGCGCAGTGCGCCTCGGGCGGGGCCCCGGCCTCCGGCTACTACGCGGGACTCACGGGCTACCCGGAGTGGGCCGCCGCTCGCGCGGCGGGCGAGGACGCGGGACCGCTGCCTGGCGTGCGCGCGGTCGACGCGGCGACCGTCGAGTTCGCGCTCGGTACGCCGGACCCGGACCTCGCCTACGCGCTCGCGATGCCGTGGGCCTTCATCCATCCGGCGGATGCCGCTGGGGGCGAGGGCGGGGCCCCGCCCCCCTTCGTGGGGCCGTACCGCCTGGTCGAGGTCGCGCCGGGCGCGCGGATCGCGCTCGAGCGGGAGCCGGGCTGGGCGGCGAACGTCGCGGCCGGGATGCCGGAGGCGCCGTGGCAGAACGCGCTCGACGGGGTCGAGCTCGAGATCGGGGTGGCTGAGGGCCTGCAGGTGGCGAGGATCGCGGCGGGCACGCTCGACGCGAGCCTCGGCGCCGGCGTCCCGCACGGCGCGCAGGTGCAGCGCGCCGAGGCCGACCCCGCGCTCGCGGGCCGGCTGTTCTCGACGCCGGCCGCCACGATCCTGTTCGCCGCGCTGCGCGCCGACCGCCCCCCGTTCGACCGGCTCGAGGCGCGCCGCGCCGTCGCCCACGCCGTCGACCGGGCGGCCCTCGCTCGCCGCGCGGGCGGGCCGTTCGCCGGCCTGGCGTGGGGCCAGCTGCTGCCCCCGGGGCTGGTGGGCGACCAGCCGTCCGAGCCCTACGGCTTCGATCCCGCGCGGGCACGCGCGCTCGTGCGCGCCGCCGGGGCGCATGGGACGCCGGTGGTCCTCGTGCATGGTGCGGCGGCCTCGGAGGCCGAGATCGCCCGCGTCGTGGCGCGGGACCTGGCTGCGGCCGGGCTATCGGTGCGCCAGCGCGCCGTGCCCGGGCACCTGATCGCGGGGGTCCTGCGCGATCCGGCAGCGACGTGGCACATCGCGCTGCTGCCGTGGACCGGCAATTACCCCGACGCGACGGCCTGGTTCGGGCCGCTCCTGACGTGCGGGGGCGGGGCGGACGTCGGCGGCTGGTGCGACCCGGACTTCGACCGGCACGTCGCCGAGGCGGCGGCGCTGCCGCCGAGCCCGGAGCGCGACGCCCAGCTCGCGGCGCTGGCCACCGCCGTCCTCGTCGACCATGCGCCGCTCGTACCGCTGCTCGCGCCGCGTCACGTCGCGCTCGTCTCGGCGCGCGTCGTCAACTACCGCTGGGGGCCGGTCCTCGGGCTGCATCTGGGCGACCTCGCGGTCCGCGGCGCGGGGTAGCCGCACCGTCCGGAGCGGTTTCCGCTATGGTGCCGCGCAGGCGCGGAACGCCGGTTCCAGGGCGCCGCAGGCACGCATCCGACCACCGACCACGAGAGGCAGAAGGCGCACATGGCCGAGCGAAACGTCGGCAAGATCGTGGAGATCAAGGGTGTCGTCATCGACGCCGTCTTCCCCGACTCGCTGCCCGCGATCTACGCGGCACTGCAGATCCAGACCGAGCACGGCCACGTGATCGCGGAGGTGCAGCAGCACCTCGGCGACGACCGCGTCCGCGCGGTCGCCATGGACTCGACCGACGGCCTTGCGCGCGGCGCCGAGGTGAGCGACACGGGCGCCTCCATCAGCGTGCCGGTGGGCCCGCAGACGCTCGGCCGCATCTTCAACGTGCTCGGCGACGCGATCGACAAGGGCGAGCCGGTCGCCGGCGAGCGCTGGGAGATCCACCGCGAGCCGCCGCAGTTCCAGGACCTCAACCCGGTCCCGGCCGTGCTCGAGACGGGCATCAAGGTCGTCGACCTGCTGGCTCCGTACACGAAGGGCGGCAAGATCGGCCTGTTCGGCGGTGCCGGCGTCGGCAAGACGGTGCTGATCCAGGAGCTGATCAACAACATCGCGACCCAGCACGGCGGCCTGTCGGTGTTCGCCGGCGTCGGCGAGCGCACCCGCGAGGGCAACGACCTCTGGCTGGAGATGAAGGAGTCGGGCGTCATCGAGAAGACGGCGCTCGTCTACGGCCAGATGAACGAGCCGCCGGGCGCCCGCCTGCGCGTCGCCCTGTCGGGCCTGACGATGGCGGAGTACTTCCGCGACGTGGACGGCCAGGACGTGCTCCTGTTCGTCGACAACATCTTCCGCTTCACGCAGGCCGGCTCCGAGGTGTCCGCCCTGCTCGGCCGCATGCCGAGCGCCGTGGGCTACCAGCCGACCCTCGCCACCGAGATGGGCGAGCTGCAGGAGCGCATCACCTCCACGAAGAAGGGCTCGATCACCTCGGTGCAGGCGATCTACGTGCCGGCGGACGACCTCACGGACCCCGCCCCGGCCGCGTCCTTCTCCCACCTCGACGCCACCACGGTGCTCTCGCGCGCGATCGCGGAGCAGGGCATCTACCCGGCCGTGGACCCGCTCGACTCGACCAGCCGCATCCTGCAGCCCGGCGTCGTCGGCGAGGAGCACTACCGCGTCGCGACGGGCGTGCAGCAGGTGCTGCAGCGCTACAAGGACCTGCAGGACATCATCGCGATCCTCGGCATGGACGAGCTGTCCGACGAGGACAAGCTGACCGTCCAGCGCGCCCGCAAGATCCAGCGCTTCCTGTCGCAGCCGTTCTTCGTGGCCGCCGTGTTCACGGGCCTCGAGGGCAAGTACGTGCGCCTCGAGGACACGATCCGCGGCTTCCAGGAGATCCTCGACGGCAAGCACGACGACCTGCCGGAGCAGGCCTTCTTCCTGGCCGGCGGCATCGAGGACGTGGCGGCCGCGGCCGAGCGCCTGAAGACCGCCGCGTAGCCCGATGGCGACCCTGCACTGCGAGATCATCACCCCGGAGGGCCCGGCCTTCTCGGGGGAGGCCGAGATGGTCGTCGTGCCCGGCACGGAGGGCGAGCTCGGCGTGCTCCCGCGCCACCAGCCGATCGTCGCGCACCTCGACGTCGGCCAGATCCGCGTGAAGGTGTCGGCGTCGGAGTGGCGGGCCTTCGCCTCGTCGGACGGCTACTTCTCGATGCAGAACAACCGCGCGCTCGTGCTCGTCGAGGGCGCGGTGCCGTCGGACCAGATCGACGTCGAGGCCGCGCAGGCCCTCGCGGAGGATGCGCGCGGCCGGATCCAGGCCGCCGAGGCCGGCGACGAGACGGTCAACGCGTTCCGCGCCAAGCGCGACCTCGAGTTCGCCGAGAACCAGCTGCGCCTCGCCGGCCGCTAGGCGCGAGGCGGGGCGGGGACAACCGCTTCCCGTCATCCTGCGATACGACCGCTGGAGTTATCCTGAGTCCATGACCCATCGACCCGCCGTCGTCCTGACCGCCCTCGCGGCCGCGCTCGTCGTGGCGGTCGCGCTCGTCGCCGCCCTCGGCGCCGGCGACGCCGACGCGGGGGCCCAGGCGCGCGCGAAGGGCGCGGCGCTCGTGCCCGCCGACGCGGTCGCCTACGCGAGCGTCTCGATGAGCCGTGACGGCGCGCAGTGGCAGGCCCTCGAGGGCCTCGCGGCGCGCGTGCCGGGCGGCGACGCCAAGCTCGCCGACCTCGACGCGATGCTGGCCGCGGACGGCGAGGGAGCGGTCGTGCGCGCGCTCGGCGGCGACGTCTCCGTGGGCCTCCTCGGCGTCGACCTCGCCGGCGGCCTCGAGCCCGCGGCCGACGCCGTGCTGGTGGCCACCGAGGCCGACGGCGCAGCGCTCCTGCGCGAGCTGGCCCGTCTCGGCTTCGCCGAGGGCCCCGCGATCGACGGCACGCCCGTCTGGGAGCAGGGCGCCTCCGCCATCGCCGTCGACGGCTCGCTCGTCGTCGGCGCCACGTCGCGCGCCACGCTGCGCGAGGCGCTCGAGGTGCGGGCCGGTCGGGCGCCGTCCCTCGCCGACGAGGCCGCCTTCCGCGCCACGGTGGAGCGCCTTCCCGACGACCCGCTCGCCCTCGCCTACCTGAGCCCGGCGCGGCTCGCCCCGCTGGCGCAGGCCGCGGCGGTGCTTGTGCCCGCCCAGGAGTCCGGCGACCTGCCGAACGCGCAGGCGCAGATCACCGACCTCGTCGCCGCCCTCGGCGACGTGCGCGGCCTCGGCATCGCCGTGCGCGCCGAGGCGGGCGGTCTGCGCCTGGCCGCCGCCGGCGACGCCGACGAGGCAGCCCTCGCCGCCCGCGGCGCGGCCGCACCGGCCGCGTTCGCCCCGACCCTGACCGGCCGCGTGCCGGCGGACGCCGCGGGCGCGCTCGTCTTCGCCGACCTCGGCCCGCGCCTCTCGGCCGTACTCGAGCGGCTCGAGGCGGCCTCGCCGCAGCTGGCGGGCTACGTGGCCTCGATCGAGGCCGCGACGGGCGTCAGCCTGCGCGAGGGCCTCGTGCCCGCCCTGACCGGCCAGCACGCGCTGGTCGCCCTCGACGGCGCGGACCCGCAGGGCGCGCTGCTCCTCGCCCCGCCCGACCCGGCCGCGGCCGGCGCCACGATCGGCCGCCTCGTCGGCGCGCTCGACGCGGCGGGCCTGCGCGACGGCAAGGCCGGCGAGATCGCCGCCACCCGCCAGGAGGGCGGCTCCGTGATCGCCATCGGCAACGCGCCGGGCCTCGCGGCCCCGCCGCAGCGGGCGCTCGCCGACGACGCCGGCTTCCGCGCGACCCGCGACGCGGCCGGGGTGCCCGGCCAGGTCACGGGCCTCGCCTGGCTGAACGCCGACGCCGTGCGCCGGATGGCCGCGGAGCGGGCGGCCGAGCGGGGCGAGCAGCTGCCCGCCGCGCTCGACGCCGTCGGCGGCGTGATCGCCTGGGGCGAGCCCGGCGGCGCCGGCGCCTACATCGCGATCCGCTAGGCGGTCCGAGCGGGACGACGGCCCAGAGCACCCTGCTAGCATCCGTTTGCTAATCCGCCGCACTGATACGCGGTGGCCCTGGAGGAGCACTACGTGGCGCAGGAGCTCTCGATGCTGTTCACCTCGGAGTCCGTCACCGAGGGGCACCCCGACAAGATCGCCGACCAGATCTCGGACACCGTCCTCGACGCCGTCCTCGCGCAGGACCCCGCGGCGCGGGTCGCCTGCGAGAGCCTGGTCACGACCGGTCTCGCGCTGGTCGCCGGCGAGATCACCACGTCGGCGCGCCTCGACATCCCCGAGCTCGTGCGCGGCACGATCCGCGACATCGGCTACGACGACGCCCGCAAGGGCTTCGACTGCAACACCTGCAACGTGATGGTCGCCCTCGACCGCCAGTCGCCCGACATCGCGCAGGGCGTCGACGGCGCGGACGCCGACGAGGTCGGCGCGGGCGACCAGGGCATGATGTTCGGGTACGCCTGCTCGGAGACCCCCGAGCTGATGCCGCTGCCGATCATGCTCGCGCACCGCATGGCCGAGCGCCTCGCCGCCGTGCGCAAGGACGGCACGCTGCCCTACCTGCGCCCCGATGGCAAGACCCAGGTCACCGTCGCCTACGCCGAGGACGGCGGCCACCGGTGCCCCGTCGGCGTCGAGCGCGTTCTCGTCTCGACGCAGCACGCGGAGGAGGTCTCCCAGGACCAGATCCGGGCGGACCTCGCCGAGCACGTCGTGCGGCCGCTCCTGCCCGCCGATCTCTGCGACGTCGACCGCATCGCCGGCGAGCACCTGCTCGTCAACCCGACGGGCCGGTTCGTGATCGGCGGCCCGATGGGCGACTGCGGCCTGACCGGCCGCAAGATCATCGTCGACACCTACGGCGGCATGGGCCGCCACGGCGGCGGCGCCTTCTCGGGCAAGGACCCGTCGAAGGTCGACCGCTCCGCGGCCTACGCGGCGCGCTGGGTGGCCAAGAACATCGTCGCCGCCGGCCTCGCCGAGCGCTGCGAGGTGCAGGTCGCCTACGCGATCGGCGTCGCCCACCCGGTGTCCGTGATGGTGGAGACGTTCGGGACCGCCACGGAGGACGAGGGCCGCATCGCGGCGGCCGTCTCCGAGGTCTTCGACCTGCGCCCCGCCGCGATCCTCGAGGCCCTCGACCTGCGCCGCCCGGTCTATCGTCCGACGGCAGCCTATGGGCACTTCGGACGCGACGCCTTCGCCTGGGAGCGGACCGACAAGGTCGACGCGCTCCGCGCCGCCCTCTGATCCGTCCGTCCTCGTCATCCCGCTCGTCACGACGCGGGGGCTCGACCGCGCGCTGACGTACGCGGGCGACCTGCCCGTCGGGGCGGTCGTGGACGTGCCGCTGCGCGGCCGCACGGAGCAGGGTGTCGTGATCGGACCGGCCGGTCCCGACGACGCGCCCGCGGGCGTGGCGCTCAAGGCGGCCGCGGACACCGGCGGCCGCGTCCCGGCCGACCTCGTCGACCTCGCCCTGCGCGTGGCCGAGCGCTACGCGACGCCGCCCGCCCGCGCGCTGCGGCTCGTCCTGCCCCCGTCCGCGAACCCGCCGCCGCCCGACCCGTGGCTCGTGGCCGCGCCCGACGCCGCGGCGCGCGGCAGCCGCCAGCAGGCGATCCTCGCCGCCGCCGCCGCGCCGACGCCGCTCGGCGAGATCGCGCGCGCCGCGGGGGCCGCCCCGGCCGCGGTGCGCCGCCTCGTCGAGGACGGGCGCCTCGTGCCGGCCGCGCCGCCCGCCGCCGACCTCGAGGCGCCGCTCGACGCCAACCCGGCCCAGGCCGCGGCGATCGCGCGGCTCGAGGCCGCCGTCGACGGCACGGGCCCCCGCGAGCTCCTGCTCTACGGGGTCACGGGCTCGGGCAAGACCGAGGTCTTCCTGCGGGCCGCGGCGCACGCGCTCGCCCGCGGGCGCGGCGTGATCGTGCTCGTGCCCGAGATCGCGCTCGCCCCGCAGACCGCGGCGCGCGTGCGGGCCCGCTTCGGGCCGCTCGTGGAGGTCCTGCACTCGGGCCTCGCCGCCGGCGAGCGGGCGCGGGTCTGGCGCCGGCTCGAGGCGGGCGAGGCCCGCGTCCTCGTCGGCGCCCGCTCGGCGATCCTCGCGCCGATGCCCGACCTCGGGCTGATCGTCGTGGACGAGGAGCACGAGCCCGCCTACAAGCAGGAGTCGGACCCGCGCTACGACGCGCGCGCCGTCGCCCTGATGCGGGCGCGCCCGACGGAGGCGGCGGTGGTGTTCGCGTCGGCGACGCCGCGGCCTGAGGCCTGGCGGGCGCTCGAGCGGGTCGAGCTGGCCGAGCGGGTCGGCGGGGGACTGCCGCCCGTCGAGCTGGTCGACCTCGGGCGCGACGGCCACTACCCGCTGTCGCGGCCCCTGCAGGCCGCGCTCGCCGGCCTCGAGCGCGACGGCGGGCGCGCGATGGTGCTGCTCAACCGCCGCGGCGCCGCGCTCGCCCTGCACTGCCGCGCCTGCGGCAAGGGCTTCGGCTGCCCGTCCTGCGACGTCGCGCTGGTCCTGCACCAGCGCCCGCCGCGGCTCGTCTGCCACCACTGCGGGCACAGCGAGACCGCGCCGACCCGCTGCCCGCACTGCGGCGCCGTCGACATCACGCGCATCGGCGCGGGCACCGAGCGGCTCGAGGAGGAGATCGTGCGGCGCTACCCGCGCCTCGACGTGATCCGCCTCGACGGCGACGTCGCCGGCCGCCGGGGCGGGGTGGAGGGGGCGCTCGCCGCCTTCCAGGCCTCCGAGCGCGCCGTCCTCGTCGGCACCCAGCTCGTGGCCAAGGGGCACGACTTCCCCGACGTGCGCCTCGCCGCCGTGATCGACGCCGACCTCGGCCTCGCCATGCCGGACTTCCGGGCGGAGGAGCGCTCGTTCAGCCTGCTCTGCCAGCTCGCCGGGCGGGCCGGGCGCGAGGGCTCCGGCGGGCGCGTGATCCTGCAGACCTGGGACCCCTCCCAGCGCGTCGTGCGGCTCGCCGCGCGGCACGCCGTCGACGAGTTCCTCGACGGCGAGCTGGGCCGGCGCGAGGCACTGCGCTACCCCCCGTTCAGCCGGCTCGTGCGCGTCCTCGTCGAGGCGCCCGCCGCCGACGTCCCGCTTGCGCTCCTCGACGGGATCGCCGACGCGCTCGGGCGTATGCTCCCCGACGACCGGATCCTCGGGCCGGCACCCCTGATCCGGCTGCGCGACCGCCACCGGGCGCACCTGATTGTGCGGACCGATCGGGCCGAGCACGCCGCGCGCGCCGTGCACGCGCTGCTCGCCGACCGCCACGCGCTGCTGCGGCGGGCCGACGCGCGCGTCGCGGTCGACGTGGATCCGCAGACGGTCTGACGACGTGCCAGACTACGCGGGTCCGGCGGAAAGGGGCTGACGTGGTCGACGACCTGGTGAACGACGCGAAGGAGCGGATGGCGAAGTCCGTGGAGGCCACGCGCGGCGAGTTCCAGACGGTGCGCACCGGGCGCGCCAACCCGCAGCTCCTCGACCGCATCGTGGTCGACTACTACGGCTCGCCGACGCCGCTCAACCGGCTCGCCGGCGTGCAGACGCCCGACCCGCGCTCGCTGGTGATCTCGCCGTACGACACGAGCGCCCTCGGCGAGATCGAGCGGGCGATCCAGGAGTCCGACCTCGGCCTGACGCCGTCGAACGACGGCAAGATCATCCGCCTCGCGATCCCGCAGCTGACGGAGGAGCGCCGCAAGGAGCTCGTCAAGGTCGTGCGCCAGATCGCCGAGGACGGCCGCGTCGCCGTGCGCAACGTGCGCCGCGACGCGATCGCCGACATCCAGTCTCTGGCCTCCGAGGTGGGGGCCGACGAGCTGCACCGCGCCGAGGAGAAGGTGCAGAAGCTGACGGACGACCACGTCGGCCAGATCGACGCCGCGCTCAAGCAGCGCGAGGCCGACATCATGGAGGTCTAGCGGCCCGGACGGGCACGCGGCGCCTCCAGCCGGTACGCTACGCGGGTGATCCGGGGCGCCCCCGCGGGGGAGCCCCACCGGGAGCATCCCCCGCCGTGGCCATCCTCGACCGCATCCGCCTGATCCGCCGCCCCGAGCCGGGCGCGCCCGAGCCCGGCCTCGCCGAGCACGTGGCGATCATCATGGACGGCAACGCGCGCTGGGCGAAGCAGCGCGGCCTGCCCACGCTGTCGGGCCACCACGCGGGGGTGCGCGCGCTGCGCCGCACCGTCGAGGCGGCCCCCGACCTCGGGATCCGCTCGCTGACCGTGTACGCCTTCTCGACGGAGAACTGGACGCGGCCCGAGGACGAGGTGTCCGGGCTGATGGACCTGTTCGCGCGCACGATCGAGGGCGAGTTCATGGACCTCCACCGCCAGGGCGTCCGGATCCGCTTCATCGGCCGCCGCGACCGCGTCACCCTGCGGATCCGCGCGCTGATGGACGACATGGAGGAGCGCACGCAGGCCAACGAGCGGCTCGACCTGTTCGTGGCCTTCGACTACGGCGGGCGCGCCGAGATCGTCGACGCCTGCCGGCGGATCGTGGCGGACGGGCTGCGGCCCGACCAGATCGACGAGACGGCGATCCGCGAGCGGCTCGCCGCCGCCGAGCTGCCCGACCCGGACCTCGTGATCCGCACGTCGGGCGAGCAGCGCGTCTCGAACTTCCTGCTCTGGCACACCGCCTACGCGGAGTGGGCCTTCCCGGAGACGCTCTGGCCCGACTTCGGCGCCGAGGCGCTGCAGGAGGCCGTCGGGGAGTTCGCCACGCGCCGGCGCCGCTTCGGCGGGCGCTGACGCCGGTGGGCAACCTCGCGAGCCGCATCCTCGTCGCGGCGATCCTGCTCCCGCTCGCCCTCGGCGTGCTGTGGCTGGGCGGCTGGTACCTGGTCGGCTTCGGCGTGGTGGTGGCCGTGCTCGCCCTGCACGAGCTGTGGACGATGGCCCGCGACCACCGCCCGATCGTGATCACGGGCTACGTCGGCGCCGTCGCCGTCGTCCTCGCCGCCGAGCGGGAGGGCCCGGCCGGTATGGCGCTCGTCCTCGTGCCGGCGCTGCTCCTGACCTTCGTCCTCGCCGCCGCCACGTCGCGCGAGGGCGCCTCGGCCCTGACGTCGATGGCGGTCACCGCCTTCGGCGTCGTCTGGGTCGGCGTCGGGCTCGGCAGCGTCGTCGTCCTGCGCGACGGGTCGTTCGACCTCGTCCTCGCCGTCCTGCTCGGCACGTGGGTCGCCGACATCGGCGCGTACGCGGTCGGGCGGCTGATCGGCCGCCGCAAGCTGGCGCCCGCGATCTCGCCCGGCAAGTCGGTCGAGGGGTTCGTCGCGGGCGTGGTCGCCGGCACGGCCGTGGTCTGGTGGGTGCTCTACGGGCAGGGCATCGTCGGCACCTGGGAGGCGCTCGTGGTCGGCCTCGCCGTCGCCGTCGCGGGGCCCTTCGGCGACCTGCTCGAGTCGTACGTCAAGCGCGACCTCGGCGTCAAGGATTCGGGCACCCTGCTCGCCGGGCACGGCGGCGTGCTCGACCGGATCGACGCGATGCTGGTCACCGCGCCGGTCGCGCTGTTCGCGCTCTGGCTGGTCGGCGGCGCGTAGGCCCGGCCCCCGGCGGCGGCCCGGCCGCCCGGCCGGTGGCACCATGTGGTGCGGATGACCCGTCTCGCCCTCCTCGGAGCCACCGGCTCGATCGGCCAGCAGGCGCTCGCCGTGGCGGCCGCCAACGACGACCTCGAGGTCGTCGCCCTCGCCGCCGGCTCGGACGTCGACGGCCTCTGCGCCGCCGCGCGCGCCACGGGTGCCCAGCGGCTGGCGCTGGCCGACCCCGCGGCGGCCGAGCGCGCGGCGGCCGAGCTCGGCCGGCCCGTGGCGGGCGGCCCCGACGCGATCGAGGCGCTGGCCCGCGAGGCCGAGGCGGACGTCGTCCTCAACGCCGTCGTCGGCGCCGCGGGGCTGCGCGCCAGCCTCGCCGCGCTCGAGGCGGGTCGCGACCTCGCCCTCGCCAACAAGGAGAGCCTCGTCGCCGGCGGGCCGCTCGTCCTCGCCGCGGCGCGGGCGGGCGGCGGCGCGATCCTGCCCGTCGACTCCGAGCACTCCGCGCTGATGCAGTGCGTGGGCGACGCCCCCGCCGAGCAGGTCGCGTCGCTCGTGATCACCGCGTCGGGCGGGCCCTTCCGGGGCCGGACCCGCGCCGAGCTCGAGGGCGTCACGGTCGAGCAGGCGCTCGCGCACCCGACGTGGGCGATGGGCGCGAAGATCACCGTCGACTCCGCCACTTTGATGAACAAGGGCCTCGAGGTGATCGAGGCGCACTACCTGTTCGGGGTGCCGTACGAGCGGATCGAGGTCGTCGTGCACCCGCAGTCGATCGTGCACGGCATGGCGCGGCTGCGCGATGGCGCGCTGATCGCGCACCTCGGCCACCCCGACATGCGCGTGCCGATCTCGTGGGCGCTGACCTGGCCCCGGCGGGCCCCCGTCGACGCGCGCCCGCTCGACCTCGCCGAGGCCTTCTCGCTCGACTTCCAGCCGCCCGACCTGGTGGCCTTCGGCTGCCTGCGGCTCGCGCTCGAGGCGGGCCGGGCCGGCGGGACCGCGCCGGCGGCCCTCAACGCTGCGAATGAGGAGGCAGTGGCGGCCTTCCTCGCAGGACGGATCGGGTTCCTCGACATCGAGGCGCTCGTGCAGGACGCGCTCGAGCACGACGGCGGCGGGCCCGCCGACGCGCTCCAGGCGGTGCTCGCGGCGGACGCCGCGGCACGCGAGCGGGTGGCCGCGCGGCTCGGGGGCGGCGCGTGACCTGGCTCTACGTCGTCCTCAGCCTGCTCCTGCTCGTGTTCGTCCACGAGCTCGGGCACTTCGTCGTGGCGCGGCTCGTGGGCGCGCGGGCCACGCGCTTCCTCGTCGGCTTCCCGCCCGTGGCGCTGTCCTTCCGGCGCGGCGAGACGGAGTACGGCCTCGGCCTGATCCCGCTCGGCGGCTACGTGCGCATCGTCGGGATGAACCGGCCGCAGAAGGGCGACGAGGCGATCCTCCAGGACGCCCTCGAGGAGGCCGACCTGCGCCGCCCCGAGGGCCAGCGCGACCTGCTCGGCCCCGCGATCGCGGAGCTCCGCGGCGCGCTGATCCTCGACGCGAGCCCGGCCGCGCAGGGCGCGGCCCAGCGCGCGCTCCTCGCCCTCGAGGCGGAGCAGGACCGGCTCCACCCGAAGACGTACCAGCAGGCGCGCAAGGACCTCGAGCGGCTGCGCGACGACCTTGACCCGCGCGCCTACTGGCGGCTGCCGGTCTGGCGGCGGATCGCGATCGTGGTCGCCGGCCCCGCCGCCAACGTCGCCGCCGCGCTGGTCTGCCTGACGCTGTTTTTCTGGAGCGGTGTGCCGATGCTGGAGACGACGACCACGGTGCAGTCCGTGTCGGGCGCCCCGGCCGCCGCCGCGGGCCTCGAGGCGGGCGACCGCATTACGGCCGTCAACGGGACGCCCGTGGACGGCGATTGGCAGGCCGTCTCGCAGGCGGTGCAGGACGCGCAGGGCGGGCTCGTGACGCTGCAGGTCGAGCGCGCCGGCCAGCCCGTGACGCTCGACCCGGTCCGGCCGGAGGCGGTCGACGGGCGCTGGCTGCTCGGCTTCACGTTCCTGCAACAGTCGGCGGGCACCGAGCGCGAGAGCGTGCCGCAGGCCGCGGGCAGCGCCGCGACGTGGACGTGGGTGATCACGCGCGAGTCGCTCGTCGGCCTCAAGAACATCGTCGCGACGTCCGACGGGTACGAGCAGGTCTCGTCGATCGTGGGCATCACCGCGGCCTCGGAGGAGAGCGTGCGCACGGGCTCGTTCCTGTGGACCCTCGGCGTCGTCTCGCTCGCGCTCGCCATCTTCAACCTGCTGCCGTTCCTGCCCCTCGACGGCGGGCACATCCTGATGGCCCTGATCGAGAAGCTGCGCCGCGGTCGGCCCGTCTCGCGCGTCACGATCGAGCGGGTCAGCATCGTCGGCATCGCCGTGATGCTGGTCCTGTTCGCGATCGGCCTCAACAACGACATCAGCCGCTTCGGCGGCCCGTAGCCGAGGAGTAGACTTCCGCCGATGGCCAGCCAGCGCCAGATCAACGTGGGCGGCGTCCCGATCGGGGGCGGCGCGCCCGTCGCCGTCCAGTCGATGACGACGACGAAGACCCACGACGCCGGCGCGACCCTGGAGCAGATCGGGCGGCTCGCCGAGGCGGGCGTCGACGTCGTCCGCGTGGCGGTGCCCGGGCTGCCCGACGTGGAGGCCCTGCCGCGGATCATCGCGGGGAGCCCCGTCCCGATCATTGCGGACATCCACTTCAACGCCTCGCTGGCCCTGAAGGCGATGGACGCGGGCGTCGCAAGCGTGCGCATCAACCCGGGCAACATCGGCGGCCCCGACAAGGTCCGCGAGGTGGTGCTCAAGGCGCAGGAGACGGGCACGCCGATGCGGATCGGCGCCAACGCGGGCTCCCTGCCCGACCATCTGCGCTGGACCGCCACGGCCGACCCCGTCGGCGCGCTCGTGAAGGCGGCGATGGAGGAGGTCGAGATCCTCGAGGAGCTCGGCTTCCACGACTTCAAGATCTCCGTCAAGTCGTCGTCGGTGCCGGTGATGATCGGCGCCTACCGCACGCTGTCCGGGCTCGTGCCCTACCCACTCCACCTCGGCGTGACCGAGGCGGGCACGCTCGTGACGGGCGCCGTCAAGTCGGCGATCGGCATCGGCACCCTGCTCGAGGAGGGCATCGGCGACACGATTCGCGTGTCGCTGTCGACCGATCCGGTCGAGGAGGTGCGGGTCGCGTTCGACATCCTGCGCGCGCTCGGCCTGCGCCACATGGGCCCCGAGCTGATCGCCTGCCCCTCGTGCGGCCGCACGAACGTCGAGGTGCATGAGCTCGCCGGCGTCGTCGAGGACCGCCTGCGCGGCTACCGCGAGCACTTCGAGGTGGCCGTGATGGGCTGCGCCGTGAACGGGCCGGGCGAGGCGGGCGACGCCGACTTCGGCATCGCCGGCGGCCGCGACGCGGGCCACATCTACGCGCACGGCGAGGTGCTGCGGCGTGTGCCGCAGGAGCATCTCGTGGACGAGCTGTTCGCCGAGATCGACGCCTGGATCTCCGAGGGCATGCCGCGCCCCGAGCGCGGCCGCCGCAAGCTCGGCCTACCCGTCGTCGGAGGGGGTTCCTGATGGGCGAGGACGACCAGAAGGCGATCGCGATCGCCGCCGCCGTGGCGGTCGGGACGGGGCTGTTCGTGGCCTCGAAGACGGTGCGCGTCCTGGTCCTCGCGGGGGCCGCCGCCTACGGGGTCTACCGCCTCAAGGGCGGCCACGACCCGTGGGTCGACGTGCAGCCGCCGCGCGCCCGGTGACCAGCGCCCTCGACGCCGCCGAGGCGCGCCTCGCGACCCTCGAGCGCGACGCCAACCGCGCCTGGTGGGCGATGGCCTGCGACGCGACCGACGCCCACTCGGACGCGGCCGAGGCGGCGAGCGCCGCCCTCGAGCACGCGCTCGCCGACCCCGCGCTCGCCGCGGCCGCCGTGCCCGCGGACGACGCGCCGCTCGAGCGCCGCCGCGCCGAGGTGCTGCGGCTGATGACGGCGGGCCGCCGGCGCCCGCCCGCGCTGATCGACCGGATCGTGCGGCTCGAGACCGAGCTGATGGGCATCCACTCGCGCTACCGCGCCGCCGACGGCGATCGCGAGCTCGACGCGGCCGCCGTCGACCGGGTCCTGCAGACGAGCACCGACGTCGCCGAGCGCGAGCGCGTCTGGACCAGCGCGCGCGGGGTGGGGGCCGAGGCCGCGGGCCCCCTGCGCGAGCTCGTGCGGCTGCGCAACGAGGCGGCCCGCGCGCTCGGCCACCGCGACCACTACGCGATGAGCCTGGCCCTCGACGAGCTCGACGAGGCCCGCCTCTACGGGCTCCTCGACGCCCTCGAGGCGCGCCTCGCGGGCGCGTGGGCGGCGGAGCGCGGGCGGATCGCCGCGGAGCGCCGGCGGGCGCTCGGGCTGCCCGACGACGCGCCGCTGATGCCCTGGCATCTCGTCGACCCGTTCGGGCAGGAGGCGCCGAGCGTCGGGCCCGACCCGCTCGAGCCCGTGATCGGCCAGGTCGATGCGCTGGCCGCCTCCTGCGCCTACTTCGCCGACCTCGGCCAGCCCATGGAGGGCGTCGTCGACCGCTCGGACGTCCTGCCGCGGCCCGGCAAGGACCAGCACGCCTTCATGATGCACGTCGACCGCACAGGCGACGTGCGCACGCTCCTCAACCTGACGCCGACGGTGCGCTGGCTCGAGACGACGCTGCACGAGCTCGGCCACGCCGCCTACGAGGTCGCGCTCGACCCGGCCCTGCCGTGGCTCCTGCGCGACCCCGCGCACACGCTCGTCACGGAGGCGATCGCGATGCTGCACGGCCGCCGGGGCCGCGACGCCGCCTTCCTCGAGCGCTACGCGGGCGTGCCCGCCGACGTCGCCCGGGACCCGGCCAACGCGGCCACCCTGCGCCGCGGTCTCCTGATCCTCGCCGCGTGGGTGCCCGTGATGGTGCGCTTCGAGCGCGCCCTCTACGCCGACCCCGACCAGGACCTCGACGGCGTCTGGTGGGACCTCGTCGAGCGCCACCAGGGGATCGGCCGCCCGCCCGCGCCGCCGGCCGACGCCTGGGCCTCGAAGATCCACCTCGCCGTCGCGCCCGTCTACTACCAGAACTACCTGCTCGGCGAGATCCTCGCCTCGCAGATCCAGGCCTGGACGATGCGCGAGACCGGGGCCGCCTCGCCCGCCCGGGACCCGGGCCGGGTCGGGCCGCTGATCGCCGAGCGCCTGCTGCGCCCCGGGGCGTCCGTGCGCTGGGACCGGCTCGTCGAGCAGGCGACCGGCGCGCCGCTCGGGGTCGACGCGTTCGTGCGCGACGCCGCCGCCTGAGGACGACGGCTCAGGCGCGCGTGAGGGCGTCGAGCCGCTCGAAGAAGAGCGCCCAGCCGGCCGTGGCCTGCTCGTACTGCTCGGCGGTCAGGCCACCGCCCTCCTGCCGGAACTCCTGCTCCGTGCCCGCCCCGTGCTGCGCGAGCACCACGCTGCAGGTCTCCGCGCCGCGCCCGCCGTCGGCGGCGAGCGTGAAGACGAGCCGCGCCGGCGCCGCGACCTCGAGGTAGCGGCCGCTGAAGCCGTAGCGATTGCCGTCGGGCGCGAGCATCCGCAGGTCCCAGGCGCCGCCGGCGACGGCGTCCTGCGTCGCCTCGACCTCGCTGCCCGGCGCCCCGAACCACTCGCCGAGGCGCCCCGTCCACGCCGTCCAGATCGCCTCCGGCGGGGCCGCGAAGGTGCGGGTCAGGTGGATGGCCATCCGCGTCGGCTAGAGCTGGAGCAGCATGCGGCTGTTGCCGAGCGTGTTGGGCTTGACGTACTCGAGGTCGAGGAACTCGGCGACGCCGCGGTCGTACGAGCGGCGCATCTGGTCGTAGACCTCGGGACTGACCGGCGTGCCCTCGATCTCGCGGAAGCCGTGCCGCGCGAAGAACGCGGTCTCGAAGGTGAGTACGAAGATGCGCTCGATGCCGAGTTCGCGGCCGTGCTGGATCAGGCGCTCGACGATGCTGCCGCCGACGCCGCGGCGCTTGACCGCGCCGTCGACGGCGACGGTGCGGATCTCTCCGAGGTCCTCCCAGAGGATGTGCAGTGCGCCGCAGCCGACGACCTGGCCGTCCGCCTCCGCGACCCAGAACTCCTGCACGTCCTCGTAGAGGGTGACGGTCTCCTTCTCGAGCAGGACGCGGCCCGCGTACTGGTCGACGAGGCCGCGGATCGCGGCCACGTCGCGGGTCGTCGCGCGGCGGATCTGGAACTCCTCGGGCATGGGCGGGAGGGTATCGGAGGGCCGCGGCCCCCGGTCCCGCACCCGGAGCCCGGGGAGGTAGGATCTTCGTCCGTGTCCGCCGGCTTCGTCCACCTGCACTGCCACTCGGAGTACTCGATCCTGGACGGCGCCTGCCGGATCGCGGACCTCGTGCAGCGCTCCGTCGAGCTGGAGCTGCCCGCCGTCACGGTCACCGACCACGGCTCGATGGCGGGCGCCGTCGAGCTCTACCGCGCCGCCGAGCCGACGGGCCTGCGCCCGATCGTGGGCTGCGAGGTCTACGTCGTGGAGGACCGCCGCGCGAAGGAGCCGCCGGGGCGGCGCGACTGGGCGCACCTGACCCTGCTCGCCGAGGGCCTCGAGGGGTACCACAACCTCGTCCGGCTCGTGACCCTCGGCTACCTCGAGGGCTACCACTACAAGCCGCGCGTCGACCTCGAGCTGCTCGCGCAGCACAGCACGGGCGTGATCGCCCTGTCGGGCTGCCTCGCGAGCCGCGTCAACCAGGCGATCCTGCAGCACGACGAGGCCCGGGCGCGGGCCGAGCTCGACCTGCTCGTGCAGATCTACGGCCCGACCGGCGTCTACGTGGAGATCCAGGACGCCGGGCTCGAGGAGCACAAGACGGTCAACCCGGTGCTGCTCAAGCTGGCCGACGAGATGGGCCTGCCGACCGTGGGCACGGGCGACGTGCACTACCTGCGCGCCGAGGACGCCGACCCGCACGAGGTGCTGCTCTGCATCCAGACGGGCGACGTGCTCGCCAACGAGAAGCGCTTCCGCTTCCCGAACAAGGAGTTCTTCCTCAAGACGCCGGAGGAGATGCGCCGCGCCTTCGAGCCGTACGGGCGCGACCTGCTCTCGCCGACGCTCGAGATCGCCGAGCGCTGCGACCTGCGCCTCGACCTCGGCGCGATCCGCCTGCCCCGCTACGACGTGCCGGAAGGCGAGGACTCGTACGCGTACCTGACGCGGCTCTGCGACGAGGGGCTCGCGCGCCGCTACGGCGCGCCCGACGAGGGCCTGCGGGCGCGCCTCAGGTTCGAGCTCGAGACGATCCGCGAGATGGGCTTCGCCGACTACTTCCTGATCGTCTGGGACTTCGTCGGCTTCGCGAAGCGCGAGGGGATCGGCGTCGGGCCGGGCCGCGGCTCGGCCGCCGGCTCGCTCGTCGCCTACTGCCTCGAGATCACCGACGTCGACCCGATCCGCTACGACCTGCTCTTCGAGCGCTTCCTCAACCCGGGCCGCAAGTCGATGCCGGACATCGACGTCGACTTCTCCGTGCACGGGCGCGAGCGCGTCATGAACTACGTGGTCGACAAGTACGGCCGCGACCGGGTCGCGCAGATCATCACCTTCGGCAAGCTCGCGGCGAAGCAGGCGACGCGCGACACGGGCCGCGTCCTCGGCCTGCCGTACGGGACGGTCGACCGCATCGCCAAGGGCATCCCCGACGGCGTCAAGGTCGGCTTCGAGGAGTCGCTCAAGCCCGGCCAGGAGCTGCGGGCGATGTACGACGATCCGGCGCCGATCGGCCGCACCGACGACGGCCGCGAGGTCACCGCGCGGCAGCTGATCGACATGGCGCGCCCGCTCGAGGGGCTCGTGCGGCAGGACTCGATCCACGCCGCCGCCGTGGTGATCGGCGACCGGCCGCTCGTCGAGTACCTGCCCCTGCAGCGCAAGGGCGCCGAGGCCGAGCTCGTCACGCAGTACGCGATGGGCGACGTCGAGGCGCTCGGCCTGCTGAAGATGGACTTCCTCGGGCTGCGCAACCTCGACGTGATCGACGAGTGCGTCCGGCTGGTCGAGGAGGCCACGGGCGCGCGGCTCGACATGGCGCTCCTGCCGCTCGACGACGAGCCGACCTACGCGATGCTGCGCAGGGGCGACGCGACGGGCGTGTTCCAGTTCGAGTCGACGGGCATGCGCGACGCCCTGCGGCAGGTGAGGCCGACCCGCTTCGAGGACCTCGTCGCGCTCGTGGCCCTGTACCGGCCCGGTCCGATGGCGAACATCCCCACCTACGCGCGGCGCAAGAACGGCCAGGAGGCCGTCTCCTACACGGACCCGCGGCTCGAGCCGATCCTCGAGTCGACGATGGGCGTCTACATCTACCAGGAGCAGGCGATGCGGATCGCCAAGGACCTGGCCGGCTTCTCGCCCGCCGAGGCCGACGACCTGCGCAAGGCGATCGGCAAGAAGGATGCCGCCGCGATGGAGTCCCTGAAGGGGCCGTTCATGGAGGGCTGCCGCGCGAGCGGGGTGGAGGAGCAGGTCGCCCGCGCCCTCTGGGACGAGAACGAGCGCTCGGCGGAGTACTCGTTCAACAAGTCGCACGCCGCCTGCTACGCCCTGATCGCGTACCGCACGGCCTACCTGAAGGCCAACCACCCGGCCGAGTACATGGCGGCGCTGATCTCGTCCGTGATGGACACGAAGGACAAGGTGCCGTTCTACGTGCAGGAGTGCGAGGCGATGGGGCTCGAGGTGCTGCCCCCGGACGTGAACTCGTCGCAGCGCGACTTCGCCGTCGTCGAGGGCCGCATCCGCTTCGGGCTGAGCGCCGTCAAGAACGTCGGCGAGAACGCCGTCCGGGCGATCATCGAGGCGCGCATGCAGGGCGGGCCGTTTTTGAGCATCTGGGACGTCGCCGAGCGCGTCGACGCGCAGCACGTGTCGAGCCGCGTCCTCGAGAGCCTGGTGCGGGCCGGGGCGCTCGACTCGACGGGCGACACGCGCCGCGGGATGCTGCTCGTGCTCGACCAGGCCGTACAGTCGGGGCGCAAGAGCCAGGCCGACCGCCACGCGGGGCAGACGAACCTGTTCGAGGGCCTCGAGGGCACCGACAACGGGCTCGCGACCGGCTCGCACCCGCCGGTCCCCGCGGGCGAGTTCGACCAGCGCGAGCTCCTCGCCGGCGAGCGCGAGACGCTCGGCCTGTTCGTGTCGAGCCACCCCCTGGCGGACATCATCGACCAGCTGCGGCGCAAGGTCGACATCCCGATCCGCGAGCTCGAGCACCGCCGCGAGGGCGAGACGGTCACCATCGGCGGGCTGATCGGCTCGGTGCGCCAGACGATGACCAAGAACGGCGACCCGATGGCCTTCGTCCAGATCGAGGACACCACGGGCGCCTGCGAGGTCGTGGTGTTCGCGAAGGCCCACGCGGCCGCGCGCGGGCTGCTCGAGCAGGACCGGGTCGTCCTGGTGCGCGGCCGCGTCGACCAGAAGGGCGGCGGCGAGACGAAGCTGGTGGCCTTCGAGCTGCTCTCCTTCGACGCGGTGCCGGTGGTCGGGATCGTGCGGATCGAGGTCGACGCGGCGACGGCGCCGGCCGACGCGATCGAGCGGCTGCGGCGGATCTGCGAGGACTACCACGGCGACCACCCCGTCGTCGTCGACCTGCGCACGCCGCACGGGCGCCGGCGGCTGCGGCTCGGGCCCGGCTTCCGGGTGCGCCCCGACCAGGCCATGTTCGCCGAGATCCAGGCCTCCGTCGGCTCCGTCACGATCGCCTGAGCCGTCCGACCCCCGGGCTAGCGTGAGGGCCGTGGCGCCCACCTCGTCCCTGGCCATGGAGCTCGACCTGGAGCCCTTCGCGGGGCCCTTCGACCTCCTGCTCGCGCTCGTCCTGCGCGACGCGCTCGACCTCGGCGAGGTGCCCGTCGCGGACGTCTGCCTGGCCTACCTCGCCGAGATCGACGCGGCGGGGGAGATCGACCTCGAGAGCGCGAGCGAGTTCCTCGTGCTGGTCGCGACGCTCCTGGAGCTGAAGATCCGCCTCCTGCTCACGCCCGAGCTGGTCGAGGAGCTGCCGGACGCCCAGGAGGCCGCCGAGGAGCTCGCCGCGCGGCTCGCCGAGTACGCGCGCGTGCAGGCCGCGGCGCGCTGGCTCGAGGAGCGCCTCGCCGCCACCGGCCCGCGGCTCTTCCGCGAGGGGCCGCCCGCGCTGCGCCCGCCGCGCCCCATCCTCGACGACACGGCCACGGGCGATCCCGCCGACCTCGCCGCCGCGCTCGCCCTCGTGATGGAGCGCGCGCGGGAGGAGGCCGAGCCGATCCGCATGCTGCGCCGCCGCATCCCGCTCCTGCGCCTGCTCGACCACGTCCGCCGGGTCGTGCGCACGCGCGGCAGCTGCACGTTCGACGAGGCCGTGGCCGGCCTCGACCGGGGCGAGCAGGCCGCGGCCTTCTGGGCCGTGCTCGACCTGATCCGGGCCGGCGAGGTGCGCGCCCGCCAGACGGAGCCTTTCGGGCCGATCCGCATGCGCGCCGCCGGCCACGCGGCGCACGACCGGGAGAGGGGGGCCGCCGCGTGACGGACCAGGACACGAGGGTCGTCGAGGCGCTGCTCTTCCTCGCCTCGGAGCCGCTCGACGAGCGGGCGCTCGCCGAGGCCGCCGGCCTCGGGGAGGCCGACGTCGAGGAGGCGATCGAGGAGCTGCTCGAGCGCCACGCGCCGGGCGCCTCCGGCGTCGTGCTCGAGCGCGTCGCCCAGGGCTGGGCGCTGCGCGCCGCCGACGAGGCGGCGCTCGCCTGCGCGCGGCTGCTCGACCGGCTCGCCCAGCGCCCGCTCAGCCGCGCCGCCCTCGAGACGCTCGCCGTCGTGGCCTACGCGGGGCCGGTCAGCCGTCCGGAGATCGCCCGCATCCGCGGGGTCGCGGCCGACAACCCCGTGCAGAGCCTGCTCGAGCGCGGCCTGATCGAGGAGGCGGGCCGCTCCGACCGGCCGGGCCAGCCGCTCCTGTACCGCACGACGACGCGCTTCGAGCGGGTCTTCTCGCTCGAGGAGGGCCGCCACTCGCTGCCCCGGATCGAGGAGCTCGGCGAGGACCTGCCGAGCGCCGACGAGGTCCGCAGCCGGCTCGAGGCGATGGCGGTGCAGGAGGCCGTGTCGATCGAGGAGCCCGGGCCCGCCGCCGAGTCCGCGTAGGATCGGGCGCATGGACGCGCCCGTGCGCCTCAACCGCCTGCTCGCGCAGGCCGGCGTCGCCTCGCGGCGCGCCGCCGACCGGCTGATCGCCGAGGGCCGCGTGACCGTGGACGGGGCCGTCGCCGTGCCCGGCACGCAGGTCGCGCCCGGCCAGGCGGTGCTGGTCGACGGCCGGCCGATCGCGGCGGAGGCCGTGGTGCACCTGATGCTCAACAAGCCGCCCGGCTACGTGACCACCGCGCGCGACCCGCAGGGCCGTCCGACGGTGCTCGACCTCGTCGACCGCACGGAGCGCGTGATGCCGGTCGGCCGGCTCGACCGCGACACCTCGGGCCTGCTCCTCCTCACGAACGACGGCGAGCTCGCGCAGCTCCTCGCGCACCCCTCCCACGGGGTGCCGAAGACGTACCGAGCCACCGTGCGCGGGCTGCCGGGAGCGGCCGCCCTGCGGCGGCTCGAGCGCGGCGTCGAGCTGCCCGACGGGCGCACGCGCCCCGCGCGGGCGCGGGTCCTGCGCACCCGCTCGGGCGGCGCCGAGCTCGAGCTCGAGCTCAAGGAGGGGCGCAACCGCCAGGTGCGGCGGATGTGCGCCGCCGTGGGGCACCCCGTGATCGAGCTCGAGCGGACCGCGTACGGCCCGCTCGTCCTCGGCCGCCTCCAGGTCGGCGGCTGCCGCGAGCTGACGGCCCGCGAGGTGGCCGATCTGCGGGCCGCGGCAAGCGGCGGGCGCTAGACCGAACGCCCGTATACTTCGCGCCCCATGAGCGCGAACGCCCCCGCCACCGGTGCCCCCGAGCTGATCGTCGTGATGCGCGCCTCCGCCACGCCGGAGGAGGTCCAGCACGTCGTCGCCCTGATCGAGGCGGCGGGTGCCGGCGTGCACGTCGACGCGGGCGGCGAGGGCACCGTGATCGGCGCCATCGGCGACCGCGCGATCGTCGCGGGCCTGCCGCTCGAGGCCCTCGCGGGCGTCGAGCACGTCGTGCCGCTGCGCAAGGAGTACAAGCGCGTCTCGCGCGAGTTCCGGTCGCGCGACACGGTCGTCGCGATCGGCCCCGCCAAGGTCGGCGGCGGCAACTTCGCGATGATGGCCGGCCCCTGCTCGATCGAGACGTACGAGCAGACGCTCGCCTCCGCCCAGGCCGTCAAGGCCGCGGGCGGCGCCGTCCTGCGCGGTGGCGCCTACAAGCCGCGCACCTCGCCGTACGCGTTCCAGGGCCTCGGCGTCGAGGGCCTGCGGATCCTGCGCCGCGTCGGCGACGAGGTCGGCCTGCCGGTCACCACCGAGCTGATGGACGCCCGCGACCTCGCGGACGTCGTCGAGCACGTCGACATGATCTGGATCGGCGCCCGCAACATGCAGAACTTCAACCTGCTCAGCGAGGTCGGCCGCTCCGGCAAGCCCGTGATGCTGAAGCGGGGCATGTCGGCGACGGTCGAGGAGCTCCTGATGGCGGCCGAGTACGTCGCCAAGGGCGGCTGCGACGACGTCGTCCTCTGCGAGCGCGGCATCCGCACCTTCGAGAAGGCCACGCGCTTCACTCTCGACGTCAGCGCGATCCCCGTCCTCAAGGCGGAGACGCACCTGCCGGTGATCGTCGACCCGTCCCACGCGGCGGGCAAGCGCTCGCTGGTCCTGCCGCTCGCCCTCGCGGCGGTCGCGGCGGGGGCCGACGGCCTCATCGTCGAGACGCATCCGACGCCCGAGCACGCCCTCTCCGACGCGGCCCAGCAGATCCCGTCGGCCGAGTTCGGCGCGTTCGTCGAGGACGTCGAGCGGCTCGTCCAGGTCAGCGGCCGGACGCCCAGCCGGTAGGCGGCCATGAAGGTCGCCATCGCCGGCCTCGGCCTGATGGGCGGCAGCCTCGGGCTGGCGCTGCGCGAGCGCGGCCATACCGTGACGGGCTACGACCGCAATCCGGCGGAGGCCGCGCTCGCGGTCGAGCGCGGCTGCGCGGACCGCGCGGCGGCGAGCCTCGCGGAGGCCTGCGCCGACGCCGACCTGATCGTCGTGGCGACGCCCGTCTCCACCGTCGCGGGCCTGGTCGCGGAGGCGCTCGCCGCGAACCCCGAGGCCACGGTCACCGACATCGGCTCGACGAAGGGCCAGATCATGGCCGCCGTCCCGGCTCAGGGCCGGGCGCGGGTGGTCGGCGGGCACCCGATCTGCGGTTCGGAGGCGCACGGAGCCGCTGCGGCGCGGCCCGAGCTCTACGGTGGCGCGACCTGGTTCCTGACCCCGACGCTGGAGACGGACCCCGGGCGGCTCGCCGCGCTGCACGCCCTCGTCGGCGAGGTCGGCGCGCACCCCGTCGTGGTCGACGCCGACCAGCACGACCGGATCGTGGCCCTGACCAGCCACATCCCGCACGTGCTCGCCAACGTGCTCGCGCTGCAGGTCGCTGAGGGCGACGTCGACGGGCACCGCCCGCTCGACACCACCGGCGGCTCGTTCCGCGACATGACGCGCGTGGCCGGCGCCAACCCCGCGATGTGGATCGACATCCTGCTCGATAACCGCACCGCCGTCCTCGCCGCGCTCGACGACGCGCGCGGCCGCCTCGACGAGGTCGCGCAGGCCCTCGAGGCGGGCGACGAGGACTACCTCGGGCGCTGGATCGGCGGGGCGCGCGCGGCCCGCCGCGAGACGCTCGCGCGCGCCCACCGCACCGCACCGGCGGACCTCGTCGACCTCGTCGTGTCCGTGCCGGACCGCCCGGGCGCGATCTCCGCGATCGCGCTCGCCCTGTCGGCCAGCGGCATCAACATCGAGGAGTTCGCCCTGACCCACATCTCGCCCGAGTCGGGCGGCGAGATCCGCATCGTCGTCGCCGGCGAGGAGCAGGCCGACCGCGCCGTCGAGGTGCTGCGCGCCGAGGGCTGCGCCGCGTTCCGGGCCGAGCCGGGCGGCGCCGCGTGAGCGAGCCCTGGCACGTCGCGCCGTCGGGGCCCCTCGTCGGCGAGCTCGCCGTCAACGGCGACAAGTCGGTCAGCCACCGCGCGCTCCTGATCGGGGCGCTGACGGACGGCCCCGTCGAGGTCGAGGGCTGGGGCGACTCGGCCGACACCCGCGCCACGCTCGAGGCGGTCCGGGCGCTCGGCATCCGGGTCGACGACCACGGCCATGGCCGCCTGACCGTCCACGGCGTCGGCCTCGGCGGCCTCAAGCCGCCGGTCGGCGCGATCGACGTGCGCAATGCCGGCACCCTGATGCGCCTGCTCAGCGGCATCTGCGCGATGCAGCCCGCGGGCATGTTCACGCTCGACGGCGACGCGTCGATCCGCACCCGTCCGATGGAGCGCGTCGCCCAGCCCTTGCGGGCCATGGGCGCCGAGGTCGAGACGACCGACGGCCGTCCGCCCGTGGCCGTGACGGCCGGCCGGCCGCTCGCGGGGATCGAGCACGTGCTGCCCGTCGCCTCGGCCCAGGTCAAGTCGGCGATCCTGCTCGCGGGGCTGCGCGCTGCGGGCCCCACGACCGTGGTGGAGCCCCAGGCGACCCGCGACCACACCGAGCGCATGCTGCGGGCCGCCGGGGCGCGCGTGACGGGGTCGGGGGGACGCGTCACGATCGAGCCCGCGGAGCGCCTGCACCTCGACCGCATCGAGGTGCCCGGCGACATCTCGTCGGCGGCCTTCCTGATCGTGGCCGCCACGCTGATCCCCGAGTCGCGGATCTTCCTGCGCGGGATCGGGATGGGGGCGGGGCGGACCGGCATCCTCGACGTGCTGGAGCGGATGGGCGGGCGCGTCGCCGTCTTCAACCGCCGCACGACCGACGCGGGCGAGCCGGTCGCCGACCTCGAGGTCGCGCACGCCGAGCTGTCGGCCTCGTCGATCCGCGGCGACGAGGTGCCGGGGCTCGTCGACGAGCTGCCGATCCTCGCCCTCGCCGCCTGCTGCGCGCGCGGCAAGACCCGCGTCCGCGACGCCGGCGAGCTGCGCGTGAAGGAGTCGGACCGCCTCGAGAGCGTCCGCGAGGCGCTCTGGCGGGTCGGCGGCCACATCGAGGTCGAGAACGACGGCTGGTTCATCCGCGGCGTGCCGACGCGGCTGCGCGGCGGCCCGGTCGACCCGATGGGCGACCACCGCGTCGCGATGCTGGGGGCGATCGCGGGACTCTACTCCGAGCAGGGCGTCACGATCACGGACCCCGCCGCCATCGACGTCTCCTTCCCGGGCTTCCGGGCGCTGCTCGAGGCGGCCACGGCGGTGCGGCGATGATCGTGACCATCGACGGGCCCGCCGGCGCCGGCAAGTCGACCGTCTCGCGCGCTTTGGCCGCGCGGCTCGGCTACCGCCACCTCGACACCGGCGCGATGTACCGGGCGGTCACGCTCGTGGTGCTGGAGACGGGCGACGACCCCGTCGCCGTCGCCACCGCGGGCGCGTGGACCGCGCGCCTCGACGATCCCGCGCTCCGCTCCGACGCGGTCGACGCCGCGGTCTCCGCCGTGTCGGCGATCGGGGACGTGCGCGAGGCCCTGCGGGGCGAGCAGCGCGCCTTCCTCGCCCAGGGCGACGCCGTCGCCGAGGGCCGCGACATCGGCAGCGTCGTCTGGCCTGAGGCCGAGCTCAAGGTCTGGCTCGACGCCCCGCCGGAGGAGCGCCGCCGGCGCCGCGCCGACGAGCGCGGGACGGAGGCGGGCGACGCCGCGCTCGAACGCGACCGCCGCGACGCCGCGCAGACGATCGTGCCGGATGGCAGCGTCCGCGTCGACACCGAGGGGCTCGCCGTCGACGCGGTCGTCGAGGCGATCGCGCGGCTCGTGGAGGAGCGCGCGTGAGCGGGCGCCGGCTCGACTGGGACGGCTTCCGCGTCTTCACGCCGGAGCGCACGTGGTCGATCGCGTGGCTGCTCGTGCGCCGCGCGATCCGCTCGTTCTCCGACGTGCGCCTGTGGGGCCGCGAGCGGATCCCGAAGTCGGGGCCGGTGATCCTGGCCTCGAACCACCGCTCGTTCTACGACATCTTCGTGCTCGGGGCCTCCGTCAAGCGTCCGATCCACTACATGGCTAAGGTCGAGCTGTTCGAGCACCCCGTGCTCGGCCGCGTCCTGCCGCACACGGGCGCCTTCCCGGTGCGCCGGGGCGAGGTCGACCGCGGCGCGCTCGAGGCCGCGCGCGAGGTGCTGAAGCGCGGCGGGATGCTCGGGATCTTCATCGACGGCACGCGCCACCACGCGGGCGCCGTCGGCGAGGTGCGGGCCGGGGCCGCGATGATCGCGGGCCAGACGGGCGCGCCGATCGTGCCGGTGTACATCCACGGCACCGACCGCGTCGTCGACGATCCGCGGGCGCCGATCTCGATCGCCTTCGGGCGGCCGTTCCACATCGAGGGTCGCGGCTCGAAGGCCTACCGGGCCGGAGCCGATCGCCTCGCCGACGAGCTGCGCCGCCTGCAGGCCTTCACGGAGAGCGCCGAGCGGGCCGGACGCCCGCGCGACGCCGTGCCGCCCGAGCCGTCCGCTGACCTCCCCGCCGAGGCGGACCCGTCGTGAGCGGTCGCGAGCCGCCGCGGGCGCGGCGCCGGCGCGGCCGGGACGAGGGCGACGAGGAGGAGGGGCTCCCCGAGCAGCTGCCGCTGCTCGGCGTCGTCGCCGTCGTCGGCTACCCGAACGTCGGCAAGTCGACCCTCTGCAACCGGCTCGCCGGCCGCCGCGACGCCGTCGTGCACTCCGAGCCGGGCGTGACGCGCGACCGCAAGGAGGTCGACGTCGAGTGGAACGGCAAGCGGATGCGGCTCGTCGACACCGGCGGCATCGACCTCGGCGGCGAGACGCTGATGGCCGACGAGGTCGCCGACCAGGCGCGCGCCGCGCTCGCCGAGGCCGACCTCGCGCTGTTCGTCGTCGACGCGAAGGCGGGCGTGATGCCGGGGGACCTCGAGGTGGCGGAGATCCTGCGCCGCGCGAAGATGCCCGTGATCCTCGCCGCCAACAAGGCCGAGGGGTCGGGCGGCGACGACGCGGCGCTCGAGTTCCACTCGCTGGGGCTCGGCGAGCCGCAGCCCGTCTCGGCGATCCACGGCTCGGGGTCGGGCGACCTGCTCGACCTCCTGGTCGAGCGGCTCGAGGAGATCCCGGGCGCGGCCCGCGTCGAGCGCGTCGCCGACGAGATCGGCGTCGCCATCCTCGGCCGCCCGAACGTCGGCAAGTCGTCGCTCTTCAACGCCCTGATCGGCTCCCCGCGCGTGATCGTGTCGGACCGCCCCGGCACGACGCGCGACGCGATCGACACCGTGCTCATGCGCGGCGACACCGCCTTCCGGCTGGTCGACACGGCGGGGCTGCGCCGCAAGCGCGCACAGCGCCAGGAGGTCGAGTACTGGAGCGAGAAGCGCGCGCTGGCCGCGGCGGAGCGCGCCGACGTCGCGCTCGTCCTGATCGACGGCGCCGAGGGCCTCGTCGACCACGACCTCGACGTCGCCGACCGCGCCCGCAAGGCGGGCTGCGCGACGCTCGTGGTGGTCTCGAAGTGGGACGCCTCCGACGTCGACCTCGACGACCTGCGGCTGCGGATCGAGCGTAAGCTGCGCCAGCGACCCGCGATCGTGACCACCTCGTCGGTGACCGGCCGCGGCCTCGACCGGCTGCTCGACCGGATCGAGGAGCTCTACGGGGCGTACGCGCGGCGACTGTCGACGCCGGCCGTCAACCGCGCGCTGCAGGCCGCCGTCGAGCAGCGCCAGCCGCCGCTCGTGCACGGTGCGCGCCTGAAGGTGCTGTACGGCGCGCAGGTGCAGACGCGCCCGCCGCGCTTCCGCGTCACGGTCAACAACCGCAAGCTGATCACGCGCGACTACGCCTACTACCTCGAGAACCGGCTGCGCGAGGCGGCCGGCCTCGAGGGCTGCCCCGTGATCCTCGACCTCGTCGCCCGCTAGGCGCCGGCGCGCACGTTCCAGGACAGGACGACCGGGTTCTCGCGCTCCCAGCCGAGCACCGACACCGTCGCCGTGTCGAGCCGGAAGAGGCTCCCGCCCGCAGGCCCGAGCCCGAGCCAGCGCGCGGCGAGCACGCGCAAGACGTGGCCGTGCGCGACGACGAGGGTCAGGCCGGGCTCGGCGCGGCACGCGGCGATCACGCGGTCGACGCGCGCCGCCACCCGCTCCGCGGTCTCGCCGCCCGGGCAGGGCGCCGACCAGACCGTCCAGCCCGGCACCGTCGCGCGGATCTCCGCCGTCGTGACGCCCTCGTAGTCGCCGTAGTCCCACTCGACGAGGTCCGGATCGACCACGGGGTCGACGGCGAGGCCGAGCAGGTCGCAGGTCTCGCGCGCCCGGCCGAGGGGGCTGACCCGCACGCGGGCGGGGGCGAGCCCCGCCACGGGGCCCGCCGCGGCGCGGGCCTGGTCGCGCCCCGCCTCCGTCAGCGGGATGTCGGTGCGGCCCGTGTGGCGGCCCGCGCGACTCCACGCGGTCTCCCCGTGGCGGACCAGCGCGATGCCCGAGTCGGCGGCCATCTCGCGCGGATGCTGGCAGATCCGCTCCGGGACGGTGCCCCGGCACCCCGATCGCGGCGCAGGATGGTCGGTATAGTGGGGGCAGCCGGCGGGGGCGCTCTGCGCATCGGCCCCTGCCCGGCACCGGATGCCCTGTGGAGAACGGAATGCCGCCAGCCGATGACGCCGCGGAGCCCGCGGCGTCGGAGACGCCGCCCGATCCCGCCGGGGACGTGGCCCGCGCCGCCGAGGCGCGCTCCGCCGTGCAGACGCCGCCCGCGGCGCCGGCCGGCGGCCGCAAGATGACCGTGCACCGGGCCGGCGACGGCGAGCCCGCGGCGCCTGCGCCCGCCACGGGCGGCGCGGGCGGCGGAGGCGGCGGTCCGCGGGGGGGCATGCGCGTCTACCAGTCCGAGCCCGCGAAGCCCCGCCGGCGCTGGCCGAAGGTCGTGGGCGTCTTCGCCGCGGTGCTAGTGCTCGCCGGCCTCGGCGTCGCCGGGTACGCCTACTGGTACCTGCAGGACACCGTCGCGGCGATCTCCGAGACGGAGGACGCCAGGCAGCAGGAGGCTCAGTCCGGCCTCGACGTGGCCCTGCCGGACCAGCCGGTGACCGCGCTCGTGATCGGCGAGGACCGGCGCCCCGGCGAGGGGCCGAGCCGCTCCGACACGATGATGCTCGTGCGCGTCGACCCGCGCACCCAGTCGATCGCGGTGCTGTCGTTCCCGCGCGACCTGATCGTGAACGTGCCGGGCTACGGGCGGCGGCCGATCAACGAGGCCTACGAGCTCGGCCAGGAGCCGCTCGCCCTGGCCACGGTCAAGGAGCTGACCGGTGTCTCGATCAACTACCTGATCCCCGTCGACTTCCGGGCGTTTCAGCGCATCGTGGGCACCTTCGGCGGCGTCTGGCTGCCCGTCGACCGGCGCTATTACAACGTCAACGACGGCTCCGCCGTGACGAACTTCTCGTCGATCGACATCCAGCCGGGCTACCAGCTGCTGCGCGGTGCCGACGCGCTCGCGTTCGCCCGCTACCGGCACACCGACTCGGACATCGTCCGCAACGCGCGCCAGCAGACCTTCGTGCGCGAGTTCAAAAAGCGCGTCGACCGCTGGGGCGCCGCGACCCGCGTGATCGAGCTCGTCTCGATCCTGCGCGACAACCTGCGGGTGCTCGGCTCGAACAAGAAGAACGCCGACGCGCGCCTCTTGCTCGACTACGCGCGGCTCGTCTCGTCGATCCCGCGTGGCAACATGGTCCAGGTCCGGATCGAGAACACCTCGCCGTCATCGACGTACGAGGGTAAGCTCGAGGCCTCGCCCGAGGAGATCCAGCGGGTCGTCAACGGCTTCGTGCGCCCCGACCTCGAGTCCGGCGAGGCGATCGCCAACCGCGACGTCGCCAAGGACCCGAAGAAGAAGGTCGTCAAGCAGACGTACGACCCCGCGAAGACGGCGCTCGAGGTCCGCAACGGCAACGGCACGCCGGCCGCCGCCGCCGACGCGGCGTGGCAGCTGGTCGAGTCCGGCTGGACGCTCGCCCGCAGTACCGGCGACTCGGTCGTGCCGTACCTCTACACCACGGTCTACTACGACGGCTCGGTCGCGGGCGCGAAGGACGCGTCGAAGGTGATCGGCGAGGCCTTCGGCGGCGACTCCGAGATCAAGCCGCTCGACGCCGCCGCGAAGGCCGAGCTCGAGCAGGGCGGCGTGCCCGTCACGCAGCCGATCGTGGTCGTCGTCGGCAAGACGTACATCGGCGACCTTGCGCCGCCGAAGGTGCCCATCCTGCCGGACAAGGAGGAGGCGCAGATCACGCGCGACCCCAAGCGCGACCTCGACATCTGGCGCAAGGCCGAGCGCGAGGCGGGCTTCCCGCTGATGATGCCGACGGTGCTGTACGCCGGCGCGCAGACCCGGGACCCGCTCTTCTCGAGCCAGCCGCCGTATCGCGTCTACAAGACGGGTGGCCATGAGGCCGCCTACGTGACGTACTCGGCGGACGCGTACGACCAGGTCTTCGGCGTGCAGGCGATCGACTGGTCGGACCCGCCGATCCTGGAGGGCCCGACGACGACGCGCACCTACCAGGGCCGCACGCTGCTCCTGTACTTCAACGGCGCTAGCCTTCAGCGCGTGGCCTGGAAGCAGAACGGCATCTCCTACTGGCTCGAGAACTCGCTGACGGGGCGGATTCCGAACTCCGCGATGATCGCGATGGCGAAGAGCTTCAAGACGGTGCCGCGGTGAGCGGACCCGAGCCGGTCGGCGTCATCGGCGTCGGCTACGTCGGGCTGGTCACCGCCGTCTGCCTCGCCGAGCTCGGCCACCCGGTCGTCTGCCGCGACATCGACCCCGAGCGCGTGGCGATGCTGCAGCGCGGCGAGGTGCCGATCCACGAGCCGGGCGTGCCCGAGCTCCTGCAGCGCAACGCCGAGCGGCTGACGTTCACGCTCGACATGGAGGACGTCTTCGCCTCCGCCCGCATCGCGATCATCTGCGTGGACACCCCACCGACCGCCTCGGGCGACGCGGACCTCTCGCGGGTCGAGGCCGTGATTGAGGCGCTGCCGGCGAGCGCGGAGGGGGCCGTCCTCGTGATGAAGTCGACCGTGCCCGTCGGCACGGGCCGGCGCGTGCGCACCGAGCTCGACGCGCGCGGCTGCACGGACGTCGGCTACGTCTCCAACCCGGAGTTCCTGCGCGAGGGCTCGGCCGTTGCGGACTTCCGCGAGCCCGACCGCGTCGTGGTCGGCGGCGACCGCCCCGACGATGTCGAGCGGGTGGCGCGGCTCTACCAGGACCTGAACGCGCCGATCGTGACCACCGACACGGCCTCGGCGGAGATGATCAAGCTCGCCTCGAACGCCTTCCTGGCCACGAAGATCTCGTTCGTCAACGAGATCGCGAACGTCTGCGAGCGGATCGGCGCCGACGTCGAGGAGGTGGCGCGCGGGATGGGCATGGACACGCGTATCGGCTCGAGCTTCCTGCGGCCCGGCATCGGCTACGGCGGCTCCTGCTTCCCGAAGGACGTCACGGCGCTCAAGCAGCTTGCGGGCAACACGGGCTACTCGTTCCAGCTCCTCGCCTCGGTGATCGAGGTCAACGAGCTGCAGAAGCGGCGCGTGATCGGCAAGCTCGAGGAGCGCCTCGGCGACCTGCGCGACCGCCGCATCTGCCTGCTCGGCCTCGCCTTCAAGCCCCACACGGACGACATGCGCGAGGCGTCGAGCATCGTGCTCGCCGCGCGCCTCGTCGCCGAGGGCGCGAGCGTCGTCGCCTTCGACCCGGTCGCCGCCCAGCGCGCCCGCGGGGTCCTGCCCGCGCAGGTCGAGATCGCGGGCTCGCTGGAGGCGGCGGTGCACGAGGCGGACGCCGTCGTGATCGTGACGGAGTGGCCGGAGTTCCGGGCGGTCCTGGACGAGGGCGTGCGGAGCGCGATGCGCCGGCCGCTGATCGTCGACGGCCGCAACCTGCTCGATCCCGACGAGGCGGTCGCCGCCGGCTTCACGTACGTCCCGATCGGCCGTGCCGACCGGGACCCCGACCGCGAGCTCGAGCAGGCGTGATCGCGGTCGTGCTCGTCGGCGGGGAGGGCACCCGCCTGCGCCCCCTCACGCTGGACGAGCCGAAGCCGGTCCTGCCGATCGGCGGCGTGCCGTTCGCGTCGCTCCTGCTCGACCGCCTCGCCGCGGCCGGCGTCAGCCGGGTGATCCTCTCCTGCGGCTACCTGCCGGAGCGCCTCGCGGCCGGCATCGGCGAGCCCCCGCCCGGCGTGGAGGTCGAGGTGGTGGTGGAGGACGAGCCGCTCGGCACCGCCGGCGCGATCGCCTTCGCGGCCCGCGGCCGCGTCGACGGCCCGTACCTCGCCCTCAACGGCGACGTCCTCGGTGACGCCGACCTCGGCGCGCTCGTGGCCGAGCACCGCGACGCGGGCGCGCGCGCGACGATCCTCCTGACCCCCGTCGACGATCCGACCCGCTACGGCGTGGTCGTGACCGACCCCGACGGGACGGTCGAGCGCTTCGTGGAGAAGCCGCCCACCGCCGACGGGCTCGGCCCGGCGCCGTGGTGGGTCAACGCCGGCGCGTATGTGCTCGAGCCCGACGTCCTCGCGGACGTCCCCGCGGACCGCATGACCTCGATCGAGCGCGAGATCTTCCCCGATCTCGTCGGCCACGGGCTGCGCGCCCACCGCTCAGCGGGCTACTGGCGCGACATCGGCACCCTCGAGAGCTTCCTGGCCGCCAACGCGGACGCCGTCCGCGGGCGCGTGCACACGCGCCTCGGCGGCGCCGACGGCGCCGTCCTCGTCGACCCCGCCGCGGCGGTGGACGCCGCAGCCCGCCTGGTCGGGCCCGTGCGGGTGTGCGCGGGCGCGCGCGTCGAGGCCGGGGCCGAGGTCGGCCCCGACGCGGTGGTCGGCCCGGACGCGGTTGTGGCGGCGGGCGCGCGGGTGCACGGCACGGTCCTGCTCGCCGGCGCCGCCGTCGGCCCGGATGCCGAGGTCGCGGACAGCGCCGTCGGCTGCGACGCGACGGTCGGGGCGGGTGCCGCGCTGCGGGGCTGCGCGCTCGGCACGGGCGCCGAGGCGGCCGCGGGCGAGCGGCTCGCGGACGCGCGGAGGCCCGGCTGATGGCCCCGCCCACCATGCTCGAGCAGGCGCTGGAGTTCCCGCGGCAGATCACGCTCGGGCTCGACGCCGTCACCAACCTCGACATGCCGCGCGAGGCGCCGCGCGCCGTCGCCCTCTGCGGCCTCGGCGGCTCGGCCGCCGGCGGGCGGCTCTTCACGGCGCTCTTCGCGGGCTACCTGACGGTCCCCGCGGTGGCCGTCGACACGACGTCCCTGCCCGGCTGGATCGGCGAGGACGACCTCGTGGTCTGCACCTCGTACTCGGGCAGCACGCGCGAGACCCTCGACCTCTGGGAGGAGGCCGGCATCCGCGGCGCGCGCCGGATCGCCGTCACGGCCGGCGGCGAGCTGGCCGAGCGGGCCGCGCGCGACGGCTGCCCCTGCGCGCTCGTCGAGGCGGGATACCAGCCGCGCGGCGCCCTCGGCTTCCTGCTCGGCGCGCAGGCCGCGGTCCTGACGCGCTCGCGCGTCGCCGTCGGCTCCGCCGGGGCGCTCGCCGCCACGGTGCCGCAGCTGACGGTGGCCGTTGCCCAGTGCCAGCGCGACCGCGACGCGCTCGCCGCGGAGGCCGCGCAGCTGGCCGGCAAGGCGATCGTGCTGTACGGGTCGGGCGCGCGCGCCGCCGTCGCGCTGCGCCTCAAGAACCAGATCAACGAGAACGCCAAGGCGCCGGCCTTCGCCAACGCGATGCCGGAGATGGCCCATAACGAGGTGCTGGGCTGGATCGGCACCCAGCGCCACGGCGTCGCGGCCGCGGCGATCTTCCTGCGCGACCCCGCCGAGCCGGAGCACGCCGCCCGGCTCCACGACCGGATCGAGGAGCTGGTGCGCGGCGACGTCGAGACGGTGCTGCGCTGGGAGGGGTCGGGGGAGGACGAGGCGGAGCGCACGCTGGGCCTCCTGATCCGCGGCGACGTCGTCTCGTGCCTGCTCGCCGAGGCCGAGGGCGTCGACGCCCTCGACATCGCGCGACTGACCTCGCTCAAGGGCCTCTGACCCGCCCCCGGCGGGTACGATCCGCCGGATGGCCGACGCGCACGACATCGCGGACGCGTCGCTCGCCGAGGCGGGCGCGCGCCGCATCGCCTGGGCCGAGCGCGACATGCCCGTGCTGCTCGGGATCCGGACGCGCTTCGAGCGCGAGCGGCCGCTCGCCGGGATCCGCGTGGCGGCCTGCCTGCACGTGACCGCCGAGACGGCGGCCCTGATGCGCACGCTGGCCGCCGCCGGCGCCGACCTCGCGCTGTGCGCCTCGAACCCGCTCTCCACGCAGGACGACGTGGCCGCGGCGCTGGCCGCCGAGGGCGTCGGGGTATTCGCCCGCCAGGGCGAGGACGACGACACCTACTACCGGCACCTGATGCACGTCGCCGACCACCGCCCGCAGCTCGTGGTCGACGACGGGGCGGACCTGATCGGCGTGCTCCACGCCGCGCGCCGGGAGCTCCTCGACGGCGTCATCGCCGCCATGGAGGAGACGACCACGGGCGTGGTCCGCCTGCGGGCGCTGGAGGCCGACGGGGAGCTCGGCTTCCCGGTGATCGCCGTCAACGAGGCGCAGACCAAGCACCTCTTCGACAACCGCTACGGCACCGGCCAGAGCGTCGTGGACGGCATCGTGCGTGCCACCAACGTGCTGCTTGCGGGCCGCACGTTCGTGGTCGCGGGCTACGGCTGGTGCGGCCGCGGCCTCGCCGAGCGCGCGCGCGGCATGGGCGCGAGCGTGGTCGTGCTCGAGGTCGACCCGCTGCGCGCCCTGCAGGCCGCGATGGACGGGTTCCGGGTGATGACGGCGGAGGAGGCCGCGCCGATCGGCGACATCTTCTGCACCGCCACGGGCGCCAAGGACGTCCTGCGCGGCGAGCACTTCGACCGCATGCGGGACGGCGCCCTGATCGCGAACGCGGGCCACTTCAACGTCGAGATCGACCTGCCGGCGCTGCGGGAGCGGGCGGTGGCCACGACCCGGCCGCGTCCCGACGTGGAGGAGCTCGAACTGGCCGACAGCCGCCGCCTCGCGCTGCTCGCGGAGGGCCGCCTCGTCAACCTCGTGGCCGCCGACGGGCACCCGGCCAGCGTGATGGACATGAGCTTCGCCAACCAGGCGCTCAGCGCCGAGTACGCGGTGCGCGGGGTGGAGGGGCTCGAGCGCCGCGTCTACGTGGTGCCGCCCGCGATCGACGAGGAGGTCGCGCGGCTCAAGCTCGAGGCGATGGGCATCGCCATCGACCGCCTCACCCCGGAGCAGGAGCGCTACCTGCGCAGCTGGTCCGAGGGCACCTGAGGCCGCGGTGACGGCGCCCGACGCGATCATCCGGCTCGAGCCGGGCGGGATCGTCATCCTCGACCAGACGCGCCTGCCCGCCGAGGCCGTGGAGCGCCGCTGCGCGGACGTCGACGAGCTGGTCGACGCGATCGCGGTGCTCGCGATCCGCGGCGCGCCGGCGCTCGGCGTCGCCGGGGCGATGGGCGTCGCGCTGGCCGCCGAGCGGGCGCCCGACGGCGCCGGCTTCCGGGCCGCGCTCGAGACGGATGCGGCCCGGATCGCGGCGGCCCGCCCGACGGCGGTCAACCTGGCGGTCGGGGTCGCGGCCGGCCTCGCCGCCGCCGGCAACGCGGGCGACGACCCGGCCCGCGTGCGGGCCGAGACCGCCGCGGCCGCGCGCGCGTTCCACGCGGACGAGGTCGACCGCTGCCGGCGGATCGGCGCGCACGGCGCGGCGCTGTTCGGCGACGGGGCGCGGATCTGCACGATCTGCAACGCGGGCGGGCTCGCGACCGGCGGCTACGGCACCGCGCTCGGGGTGGTCCGGCGGCTGCACGAGGACGACCGCTCGCCGAGCGTGTGGGTGCCGGAGACGCGGCCCCTGCTCCAGGGCGCGCGGCTGACCGCCTGGGAGCTCGCCGACCTCGGCGTCGAGCACCGGGTGCTGCCGGACGGGGCGATCGCGGGCCTGTTCGGGCGCGGCCTCGTCGACGGCGTCGTGGTCGGCGCGGATCGGATCGCGGCCAACGGCGACACCGCCAACAAGGTCGGCACGTACGGCCTCGCCGTCATCGCGCACCACCACGGCGTGCCCTTCTACGTGGCCGCGCCGTGCACGACGATCGACCCGGCGACGCCCGACGGCGCGGCGATCCCGATCGAGGAGCGGCCCCGCGCCGAGGTCACGGGGCCCCTGCCGGGCACCGTGCCCGCGGCGAGTGCCGTGCACAACCCGGCGTTCGACGTGACGCCCGCGGCGCTGATCGACGCGATCGTCACCGAGGACGGCGTGCTCCGGCCGCCGTTCGCGCTCGGGCCGTAGCGCCCCGCGTGCCCCCGGCGCGTCCGGGGGCGGCCACGCTGCCCCCGTGGACCTGCTCGCGCTCGTCGCCGACCAGCGCTGCGTCGCCTGCGCCGCGCCCGGCCGGCTGGTGTGCGCCGCCTGCCGGCGCGCGCTGCCGTGGCTCGGGCCGCCGGGCTGCCTCCGGTGCGGCGCCGCCGCGGCGGTCTCACCCTGCCCGACCTGCGCCGGCCTGGACCCGGCGCTGGCGTGGGTGCGCACGGCCGTCGCCCTGCACGGCCCGGCGCGCGACGCCGTCCGGGCCTGGAAGGACCAGGCGCGCACCCCGGTCGGGCGGCTCGCCGCCCGCTGCGTCGTCGCCGCCGTCCCGCCGCCTGCGCCCGGTAGCGTCCTCGTGCCCGTGCCCGCGGCCCCCGAGCGGGCCGCGTGGCGCGGCGTCGACGGCCCCGCGGACCTCGCGCGGCGGCTCGGGCGGCGCTGGGGCCTCGCCGTGCGCGGCGACATCCTGGTGCGCCGCGACGAGCGCCCCCAGCGCGGCCGCGGCGCCGCGGCCCGCCGGCGGCTGGCGGGGGCGGCCTACGCCGCCTGCGGGACGGCGCCCCGGCGCTGCGTGCTCGTCGACGACGTGATGACGACGGGGGCGACGCTCGCGGCCTGCGCGGCGCGGCTGGCGGGCGCCGGCGCCGCGGAGGTGGGGGCGGTGGCGTTCGCGCGCGTCGTGACCGAATCGCAATGGACGGGCCTTCCGCTCGGGGGGAGCGAGGAGTACTGTGGGCCAAAGGAGAGCACGACGAGGAGGTCGCCCCGATGAAGGTCAGGGTCCACGCACGTCACGTCGATGTCCCCGCGGAGGTCCGCGACATGGCCGCGGCCCGGCTCGCCCAGCTGGCGCGCCTGATGCCGCCCGATGCGGTCGCCGACGTGGAGTTCTCGGCGGAGCGCAACCCGCGCATCCGCCAGGCCTGCGTCGCCGAGATCACGATCGTGGCGCGTGGCAAGGTGCTGCGCACGCGCGCGGCCGGCGTCGCCTTCAAGGAGGCGGTCACGCACGCGGTCCGGGGCATCCGGCAGGAGGCCTCCGACGACCACCACCGCCGCCGCGCGCACCCGCACCGGCGGCTCAGGGCCGCGTAGGGTCAGCCCTCGAGGCCGAGGCGGCCGCGGCACGCGAGCCGCACCGACTCGGCGGGCGACTCCGTGAACCACTCGACGGCGCCCGGCTCGGGGGCGGGCGCCCGCAGGAGCGCGTCGAAGGCCGCGAGGGCCCGCACGGCGTCGTCCTCGGCCGCCCAGCGGCGCACGTCCTCGCGCCAGGCGTGCCACTCCTGCGCGATCGCGCGGCGCAGGTAGCCCTTGGCGATCGCCTGCCAGGCGCGCACGGCGAGGGCGGGGGCGAGGGCGTCGAGGGTGCGGATCGCCTCGCGCGTGCCGAGTTCGGCGAGAAGCGGCGCGGCGACCTCGGCGGGGCAGCGGCCCGCCTCGCGCTCGGCGACGACGAGGCTGCGGGCCAGCATCCGGGCGCGCAGCTCGGGGTCGTCCTCGGTGACGAGCGCGAGCTCGTGGACGGCGTGCCAGAGCAGGACGGGGGCATCGCGCTCGAGCAGCGTCGCGCCGATCGCGCGGGCCACGTCCGCGAAGGGCACGTCCTCGGCGAGGGCGGCGACGGTGGTCTCCGCGACCCACTCGTCGGCGACCATCACGCGCGCGGCGCCCGGCGCCAGAGCCTCGGTGGCGTCGGCGAGCCGCTCGACCAGCTCGTAGAGGCCGTCGAGGTCGTGCAGGGGCACGTCAAGGGTGGTGGCGGTGAACGCCTCGGGGTCGAGCACGGTGCGGCCGAGCCAGCCGAGCAGCGGCTCCGCATCGCCGACGAGGAGCGCGTCGAGGGCGGTGCGCCCGCCGGGCGTGCCGAGCATGACGCGCTCGCCGGGGCGCAGGACGACGTCCTCGACGGCGTCGGCGGGGCCGAGCTCGTGGACGGCGGCGAGGAGCGCCCGCCGGCGCGCGAGGGCGGTCAGGGTCGCGCCCCGCTCGGCGTCGAGGTCGAGCGCGCGCAGGAGCAGCCGCACCGAGACGGGGTCCGGGTCGGCGCCGGGCCGGGCCGGGAACATCGCCACCAGCGCCTCGTGGGCCGGCGTCGGCGCGTACAGCGCCTCGCGCTCCAAGAGGCCGATCCGGCGGCCCGCCTCGAGGGCGGTGACGTCGCCGGCCAGCCAGGCCTCGGCGACGGCCGTGAGCGGCGGCGCGAGCGGGGCTGCAGGCGGCTCCGGGGGCACGGTCGGAACCGTAACGGGGGCCTCGCCTTCAGGCGCCGTTCAGGTTCCGGCTGGTAGGGTTCGCCCGATGGCCGAGCTCTTCAACCGGCTCCTCCGCGTCGGCGAGGGCAAGCGCCTGCGCGAGCTGGCGCACGTCGTCGACGATGCGAACGCGCTCGCCGACGACGCCGCCGCGCTCTCCGCTGAGGGTCTGCGCGAGCGCTACGCCGAGCTGCGCGAGCTGTTCCGGGAGGAGGTCGGCGACGCCGCCGCCCACGGGGACGTCGAGCGGGCCCTGCTCGACTTCGAGCCCGAGGTCTACGCGCTGGCCCGCGAGGCCGGCGCCCGCGCGATGGGCATGCGCCACTTCGACGTGCAGATCATCGGCGGCGCCTGCCTGCACCGCGGGATGATCGCGGAGATGAAGACGGGCGAGGGCAAGACGCTCGTCGCCACCCTGCCGGTCTGCCTGAACGCGCTCAGCGGGCGCGGCATGCACCTCGTCACCGTCAACGACTACCTGGCCCGCCGCGACGCCGAGTGGATGAGCCCGCTCTACGCGATGCTCGGCGTCACCGTCGGCGTGATCCAGTCCGGCATGGACCCGGCCGCGCGCCGCGCCGCCTACGCCTGCGACGTCACCTACGGCACCAACTCCGAGTTCGGGTTCGACTACCTGCGCGACAACCTCGCGGTCGAGCTCGAGCACACCGTGCAGCGCGGCCACGCGTTCGCGATCGTCGACGAGGTCGACTCGATCCTGATCGACGAGGCGCGCACGCCGCTGATCATCTCGGGCCAGCCCGAGGAGGCGCCGGAGACGTACTACGCGTTCGCGAAGGTCGCGAAGACGCTGCGGATCCCCGACGACTTCGAGATCGACGAGAAGCGCAAGACGGTCGCCCCCACCGAGGACGGCATCCACAAGGTCGAGCGCGCCCTCGGCATCGACAACCTCTACGCGCCCGGCAACGGCCAGCTCGTCAACCACCTCGTCCAGTCCCTCAAGGCGCAGTCGCTCTACAAGAAGGACGTCGACTACGTCGTCGTCGACGGGCAGGTCAAGATCGTCGACGAGTTCACGGGCCGCATCATGGAGGGCCGTCGCTGGAGCGAGGGCCTGCACCAGGCCGTCGAGGCCAAGGAGGGCGTGCGGATCGAGGCCGAGAACATCACGGTCGCGACCGTCACGATCCAGAACTACTTCCGCATGTACGAGAAGCTCGCCGGCATGACGGGCACCGCGGCGACCGAGGCCAACGAGTTCGCGGAGATCTACAAGCTCGAGGTCGTGCCGATCCCGACGAACCGGGACATGGTCCGCACGGACCGCGACGACCTGATCTTCAAGACGAAGGCCGAGAAGTTCGACGCCGTCGTCGAGGACATCGCGGAGCGCCACGCGACGGGGCAGCCCGTGCTCGTCGGCACCATCGACATCGAGACGTCGGAGCAGCTCAGCGGCCTGCTCGACCGCCGCGGCATCGCCCACGACGTCCTCAACGCCAAGCAGCACGAGCGCGAGGCGGAGATCATCGTCAACGCGGGCCAGCCCGGCGCGGTCACGATCGCGACGAACATGGCCGGCCGCGGCGTCGATATCAAGCTCGGCGAGGGCGTCGCGGAGCGCGGCGGCCTCTACGTGCTCGGCACGGAGCGCCACGAGTCGCGCCGCATCGACAACCAGCTGCGCGGCCGCTCCGGCCGCCAGGGCGACCCCGGCGAGACGCGCTTCTACCTGTCCGCCGAGGACGAGGTCGTGCGCCTCTTCGCGGGTGACCGCATCTACAAGATCCTCGACCGCCTCGGCCCGCCCGAGGGCGAGCCGATCGAGCACAAGCTGCTCTCGCGCCAGATCGAGGGCGCGCAGAAGAAGGTCGAGGAGCACAACTTCGAGATCCGCAAGAACGTCCTCAAGTACGACGACGTGCTGAACAAGCAGCGCGAGGTCGTCTACGGGCAGCGCCGCGAGGTGCTCGAGGGCGCGGACATCTCCGAGCTCGTCGCCGAGTGGGTCGACGAGTCCGTCGAGGAGATGGTCGAGGCGCACTTCTCGGGCGCGGCCGAGCCGGAGTTCCGCGAGGACCCCGACGACGGGGAGGCGGCGGTGCGGGCCGACCGCACCACCGACGACCTGATCGTCGGCCTGCGCTCGCTCTACCCGGTCGGCTTCACAGCCGCCGACCTCGGCCCGGCCGGCGACCTCGTCCTCGACGACGTCATCGACCGCGCGGTCGCCGACGCCACCACGGCGTACGCGCGCAAGGAGCGCGTCCTCGGCAAGATCGACCCGGACCTGATGCGGCGCGCCGAGCGCTTCTACCTTCTGCAGACGATCGACACCCGCTGGCGCGAGCACCTCGACAACATGGACTACCTGCGCGACGGCATCCACCTGCGCGGCCTCGCCCAGAAGGACCCGGTCGTGGAGTACCGCACCGAGGGCCACGCGATGTTCCAGGAGATGATGGGCGAGGTGCGCGAGGAGGTCGTGCGCGGCCTGTTCCAGTTCGTGATCGAGGTCGACGGGCCCGACGGGCGCGCCGTCCTCGATCCGTTCCAGATCGACGAGGACCTCGACCAGCTGATCGCCCAGCACGAGGACGTCAGCGCGTTCGACGGCCCGGGCACGGCGCCGCCGGACTCGCTGGCCCCGCCGGCCGCGGCGGCCGCGCCGCCGCGCGCCGACTCCGCGTGGTCGAAGGCGCAGGAGTGGGGCGGCTCGTCGACGCCCGCCGCGACGGGCGCCGAGGACCGCTCGTCGAACACGATGCGCGGCCAGGCGCCCGGAGCGTCCGGTCGGCGCAAGAAGCCGACGAAGAAGAAGCGCCGTGGCTGATCCCGCCGCGCTGACGGCCGAGGAGCTCGCCCAGGCCGTCGAGGAGATCAGGGCCCGCCTCGTGTGGGTCCGTGATTACCTTTGACCCGGATCGCCTGAGCGCCCGCCTCGTCGAGCTCGACGGGGAGATCTCCCAACCCGGGTTCTGGGACGACCAGGAGCGCGCGTCGCGGGCGTCGTCCGAGCGCGCCCGCGTGGCGCGCCGGCTCGACCTCTTCGCGGCCCTGACCGCCGACGTGGCCGACGCCGGCGACCTCGTCGAGATGGCCGCCGAGGATCCGCAGCTGGCCGCCGAGCTGGAGCAGTCGGTGCGCAGCCTGACGGAGCGCATCGACGAGCTCGAGGAGGGGGCGCTGTTCTCCGGCGAGTACGACGCCGGTGCGGCCGTGGTCACCATCTCCGCGGGCGCGGGCGGCACCGACGCGATGGACTGGGCGGAGATGCTGCTGCGGATGTACCTGCGCTGGGCCGAGCGCCGCGGCTTCAAGACCGAGCTGCTCGAGGCCTCGCCGGGGGAGGAGGCGGGGCTGAAGTCCGTCGCGCTGCTCCTCGACGGCGAGAACGCCTACGGGATCATGGGCGCCGAGCGCGGCGTCCACCGGCTCGTGCGCCTGTCGCCGTTCGACTCGGCGCACCGCCGCCACACCGCCTTCGCCCGCGTCGACGTGACGCCGTGGGTGGCCGACGACGTCGCCGTCGAGATCGACGAGGGCGATCTCCGGATCGACACCTACCGCGCGTCGGGGGCCGGCGGCCAGCACGTCAACAAGACCGACTCGGCCGTGCGCATCACGCACCTGCCGACCGGGATCGTGGTGCAGTGCCAGAACGAGCGCTCCCAGACGTCGAACAAGCAGACCGCGATGCGCGTCCTCAAGAGCCGCCTCGTGGAGCTCGAGCTCGAAAAGCGGGCGCAGGAGTTGGCCAAGGAGCGGGGAATCACGCAGGACAACACGTTCGGCAGCCAGATCCGCTCCTATGTCCTCCACCCGTACACGATGGTCAACGACCACCGCACCGGCCGCAAGGACGGTGACGCCCAGGGTGTCCTCGACGGCGACCTCGATCCCTTCATCCGGGATTTCCTGCTCGGCCGCAGCGCAGCCGAGGGCGAGGATGTTGCCGAACCGTGATTCCCTGACGGGGAAATCCGCTGATAGGGTGGGCGAGGTCCGATGCTGAAGCGCGACTCCCCCTCCGAGGCCCTGCGCCGCCCCGACCGGCTCGAGGATCCGGGCCCCGTCCAGATCGCCGACACGGCGCTCCGCAGCGAGGACGAGCTCGAGCGCGAGGCCGAGGAGCGCCGCCGGCGCCGCGCTGAGGCGCTGGCCGCGATGGCCGGCGAGACGAGCGAGTTCCAGCGCCCGTTCGCGCCCCGCGCGGAGGCGATGATCCTGCTGGAGAACGTGACCAAGGTCTACCCGGGCGACGTCGTCGGCCTGCGGGACGTCACGCTCCAGATCGACAAGGGCGAGTGGGTCTTCCTCGTCGGACCCTCGGGGTCCGGCAAGTCCACGTTCATCAAGCTGCTGCTCAAGGAGATCGACGCGACCTCCGGCAACGTCCAGGTCGGCGGCCGCTCCCTGCGCACCCTCAAGCGCTCGCAGGTGCCGAAACTGCGCCGCAACATCGGCTGCGTCTTCCAGGACTTCAAGCTGCTGCCGACGCGCACCGTCTACGAGAACGTCGCCTACGCGCTCGAGGTGCAGGGCCAGCGGCAGGAGGTGATCAAGCGCAAGGTGCCGGAGATCATCGGCCTCGTCGGCCTCGCCGACAAGATCGACAAGCTCCCGCACGAGCTGTCCGGCGGCCAGCAGCAGCGGGTCTCGATCGCGCGCGCGTTCGTCAACCACCCGCCGCTTTTGATCTGCGACGAGCCGACCGGCAACCTCGACCCCGAGACGTCGATCGGGATCATGCAGCTCCTGTACCGCATCAACCGCGCCGGGACGACCGTGCTGATGGCGACGCACGACCGCGAGATGGTCGACAAGATGCGCCGCCGCGTGATCGCCCTCGAGGAGGGCCGCGTCGCCCGCGACGACCGCCGCGGCGGCTACGTCGAGGAGGACGAGGCGTAGTGGAGACGCGCTGGAAGTTCTTCGTGCTGGAGGCGCTCAAGTCGCTGCGCGGCAACTTCGCGACCACGGTCGCCGCCGTCGTCACCGTCCTCGTCGTGATGTTCATCGCGGGGATCGGGATCGCGCTCGGCTCGTACGTCTACAACTACTCCAACAAGGTCCGCGACGACGTCACGATCCGCGCCTACCTGAAGGACTCCGCGACGGACAAGCAGATCGCGGAGATCCAGCGCACGATCACGGAGACGCCCGGCGTCCAGCCGGACTCGCTGCAGTTCATCTCGAAGGACGACGCGATCCTGCGCCTGCAGGAGCAGCTCGGCAAGGACTCGGAGCTGCTCCAGCTGACGCTCGGCAACCCGCTGCCCGCCTCCTTCGAGTTCAAGGCCGTCGACCCGGACCAGACCGCGACCGTGGCCAAGGCCGTCGCGGGCCTGCCCGGCCTCGACCCGCCGCGGGCCGGCCTCCCGAACCCCGACTACGGCGCGGGCAAGGCCGACCGGGTGCTGAAGACGGCCGGCACGATCACGCTGGTCCTGCTCGGCATGGGCGTGGTGCTGGCGATCGCCGCGGTGCTCCTGATCGGCAACACGATCCGATTGTCGATCTTCGCGCGCCGCCGCGAGGTCGAGGTGCAGAAGCTGGTCGGCGCGACGAACTGGTTCGTCCGGCTGCCGTTCATGATCGAGGGGATGATCTGCGGCGTCGCGGGCGCGATCGGGGCCGCGGTCCTGCTCGCGGTCAGCTACCAGACCCTGCTCGCGGACCGCGTGGAGTCCGCGATGTCGGGCAGCGGCTCGCCGAACGCGATCGCCTTCCCGCTGCTCGTGGTGCTCCTGATCCTGGCCGGCCTCGGCATCGGCGCGCTGGGCTCGGGCCTCACGATGCGCCGCTTCCTGCAGGTCTAGGGGGCCGGGCGGGCGCGGCGGCCGTTCGGGCTCTACCCTTACCGGCATGGCCGAGCAGCGAGCCCCGCGGATGCTCTTCGTGGAGGATGACCCCGTCATCCGCAAGGCGACGGGCGACTACCTGTCGCGCAACGGGTTCGAGGTCGTCCTGGCCGAGGACGGCGACCGCGGGCTCGCGGCGTGGCGCGAGATGGAGCCCGTGCTCGCCCTGCTCGACGTGATGCTGCCGGGCATCGACGGGGTCGCCCTGTGCCGGGCGATCCGGGCCGAGTCGCAGATCCCCGTGATCCTTCTGTCGGCGCGCTCCGACCCGATCGACGTCGTGCTCGGCCTCGAGGCCGGGGCGGACGACTACGTGACCAAGCCGTTCGAGCCGGCGGTGCTCGCCGCGCGCCTGCGCGCCGCGCTGCGCCGGGCTGGCACCGGCGAGGAGGAGCGCCAGGGCATGGTGGAGGTGGGCGCGCTCGTGATCGACCGCGACGGCCACGAGGTGGCCCGCGACGGCGAGGCCCTGCAGCTGACCCCGACCGAGTACCGCCTGCTCGTCGAGCTCGTCGACCACGCCGGGATGGCCCTCGACCGGGCGACCCTGCTCGACCGCGTCTGGGGCTACGGCTGGGCGGGCGACACCCGCCTCGTCGACGTGCACGTGCAGCGCCTGCGCGCCAAGATCGAGGCCGATCCGTCCGCGCCCGAGCTCGTGCAGACCGTGCGCGGCGTCGGCTACAAGCTGGTGCGGCCGTGCGAGGCGCCGTGAGCCTGCGGGTCCGGCTCGCCCTCGCGATCGCCGTGATCAGCGCCCTCGTCGCCGGGGGCATCAGCATCGCCGTCTACCAGCGCAGCCAGACCGAGCGTCTCGACCGCGCCCGCGACACGGCGGCCCGCCAGCTGCGGACCGCGGCGTCGATCGCCCGGCTGACCCTGCCCGGGGGCGCCACCGTGACGCCGTCGGGGGCGTACGTGATCCGGGCGGACGGCGCGCGCGGCGACGCCGCCATCGCCGCCGGGCTGCCGGTGGCGCTGACCGTGCGCGTCGACGCGAGCCCGGGGCGGATCCTGACCGACCCCGTCCTCGACGGCGCCTCGCCCGCCGTCTACGCGGGCACGCTCCTGCCGGGCACCGGCTCGATCTACGTGCGCCAGTCGATCCTTGAGGACCGCGACGAGCTCGAGGCGTTGCGCGACGCGCTGATCCGGATCACCGCGATCGCCGCCGTGATCGGGGCGCTGCTCGGGGTGCTGGTGGCCTCGGCGATGTCGGTCCGGATCCGCCGCTCCGCCCAGCTCGCCAAGCGCCTCGCCGACGGCGACCTCGACGCCCGCCTCAACCCGCGCGGCACCGACGAGATCGCGGCCCTCGGCCGCGCCCTCGACGAGATGGCGGACTCGCTCGGCAATACGATCCGCGAGCTGGACGAGGCCGCCGAGCGCGAGCGCCGCTTCTCCGCGGACGTCGCGCACGAGCTGCGCACCCCGATCACGGGCCTCGTCGCGGCGTCGTCGCTCCTCGACGACAGCCCCGACGCCGTGATGGTCAAGGAGCGGGCCCGCGCCCTCGCCTCCCTGGTCGAGGACCTGCTCGAGGTCATGCGCCTCGACGCCGGCGCCGAGACCGCGCTGTCGCAGCGCTTCGACCTAATGCGCCTCGTCAACGACGTCGTCCGGGGTCGCCTGCCGGAGGCCGGGGTCTCCGGCCCGCTCGAGCTGCCCGTGCAGTCCGACCCCCGCCGACTCGAGCGGGTGCTGGTCAACCTGATCGAGAACGCGCGCCGCCACGGCCGCGCCCCGTTCACCGTCGAGGTCGACGACGCGGCCCTCACCGTCACCGTGCGCGACGGCGGTGACGGCTTCGGCCCCTTCCTCGACCGGGCCGCCGACCGCTTCGCGATGGCGTCGCGGGCCCGCGGCGGGGGCACCGGGCTCGGCCTCGCGATCGCCGAGGGGCAGGCGCGCGTCCTCGGCGGCGACCTCGTCCTGCGCGACGACGGCGGCGCCGTCGCCACGGTGCGGCTGCCCCCGGCGGCGCGGGTCCACGAGCCCGTCGGCGTGCCCGCCGGGGGACCGGCGTGAGGCGCGCCGCCGCCCTCCTCGCCGTCGCCCTCGCGCTCGCCGGCTGCGGGTCGGCGGAGGACGGGGTCCGCGACGAGGGCTTCGTGGCGGCCGGCGACCGGGCCGTCGTCTCGCCGGCCACCGGGGCCGAGGAGGCGGACGCGGGCTCCATGGCGCCGCAGCCCGCCCCCGGCGTGGCGATCGTCTACTTCCTGCGCTACGACGAGCCCGCCCCGACCCGCCGCAGCGTCCCCGTCGGCGAGACGGTGGCCGAGTCGGGCCTCGCTGCGCTGCTCGCGGGGCCGTCCGCGGCCGAGCGCTCCCTGCGCTACTCGACGGCGATCCCCGACGGCACCCGGCTCGTGGCCTACGCGCAGGAGGGACGCACGGCGATCGTGGACCTCTCCGCGCTGCCCGACCCCCAGGCGGACGGCGGCCAGGAGGCCCTGCTCGCGCTCTACCAGGTGGTCTACACCGTCACCGCGGGCGGGGGGATCGACGCCGTCAAGGTGCGCGTCGACGGCCGCCCGTACGGCCTCGGCAGCCTGACGGGGGACACCGACGTCCTCGAGCCGCCGCTGACCCGTGCCGACCTCAGCTTCGTGGTCGGGGCGGAGGCGCAGCTCGGCAGCACGGGCTGCGCGGTGCTGAAGGAGGACGCCGAGCCGTACGCGGGCGAGCCGGCGCTCGAGCTGGTCCGCCCGCAGGACGGGACCGTGGTCGGGGAGACGCTGCAGATCCGCGGACGGCTCCTCTCCGACGGCGGCCCGATCGTGATCCGGCTCCTGCAGAACGGCCTCGAGGTCTCGAACCGCATCATCGACGAGCGCTGCCGCGGCGCCTTCTCCGCGACGGTGCCCGTGCCCCGCACCCTGGCCGGCGCCGTCGAGCTCGTGGTGTCGACGCCGGAGACCGAGACGGCGCCCGCGCTGGAGGCGCGGCGGGTCGTCGAGGTCGCCGGCGCCTAGCGCCCGCGTACGATGTGCCCATGAGCGGCGAGGGCGAGCGCACGATCGCGCAGAACCGGCGCGCCCGGCACGACTACCACCTGTCGGACAACGTCGAGGCGGGGATCGCGCTGACGGGCAGCGAGATCAAGTCGCTGCGCGCCGGCTCGACCTCGATCAACGAGGCCTACGCGCTGATCCGCGGCGGCGAGGTCTGGCTCGTCGGCGCCACGATCGAGCCGTACCCGCAGGCCGGCATGCGCAACCACGACCGGCTGCGCGACCGCAAGCTGCTTCTGCACCGCCGCGAGATCGACAAGCTGCGCGCGCGCGTCGAGCAGAAGGGCTTCACGCTGGTGCCGCTGCGCGTCTACCTCAAGAACGGCCGCGCCAAGGTGGAGCTCGCGCTCGGCCGCGGCAAGGACGTGGGGGACAAGCGCGACGCCGTCAGGGCCCGCGACGCCCGCCGCGACATGGACCGCGCCCTCAAGGAGCAGCGCTGAGCGGGCGCGGGGGCGGGATCGCGCTCGTCGTCGGGGCGGTCCTCGCCGCCGCGGCGCTGGTCGGGGGCTTCGCGGCGCTGGGCGGGGTCGAGCGGCTGCGCCCCGCCGAGGCCGCGGCGGCCGCCCCGACCCCGGAGGAGTGCGCGGCCGCGGAGTCCGAGCAGGCGGGCGGGACGACCGAGGCGCTCGCCGCGGAGATCCTGCTGGCCTCCATCCGCGACGCCTCCTGCCGCCTCGGCGTGCCCCGCGCCGACCTCGTGCTCGCGCTCGGCCGGAGCGTGTCGGTGGCGGACGCCGCCCGGGAGCTCGGCGTCGCGCCGGCGGCCCTCGAGGAGGCGGTGCTCGGCTCGATCGGGGATGCCGTCGCCGCGGCCGAGGCCGAGGGGCGGGTTACGCCCGCGACGGCGCTCGCCGTGCGTACGCTCGTCGACGTGGTGCCGCCCGATCGCCTGCTGGCCGCCGCGCAGGGCGGCGGCGACAGCTGCGGCGAGCTGCCCTGGAAGCCCGTCGACACGCTCGACGAGGTGGCGGCCCAGATCGGCATCAAGACGGGCCTGCGCACCGCCTGCGCGCTCGGGATCGCGCCGCTCGAGGCGGTCACGGCGCTCGCCGACCCGGCGGGCCTCGACGGCCTCGTGACGCGCTCGGGCCGCAGCCCCGAGGAGGTCACGCAGGTCGTGCGCACCGCGATCGGCGAGTCGCTCGTCGAGGCCGAGGACGCGGGCGCCCTCACCGCCACGGAGGCGACCGTGCTCGGGGCGGCCGCGCGCGTCGCGCCGGTCGAGCGGCTGCTCGCCATCGTGCGCGGCGACGACGACCCGTGCGAGCCGTTCCCGTGGCCCGGGTCCGAGACGCGCGGCGAGGCGCTCGCCGTCGTCGTCATGATCGGCGCCGTCCGGGCGGCCTGCGACCTCGACGTCGCGACCTTCGACGTTTTCGCGGCGCTCGCGTCCCAGGCGGAGCTCGACGCGCTCCTGGCCGCCTCCGGGCGCACCCAGGCCGAGGTCGAGGACGCCCTGCGCAGCGGCCTCGACCGGGGCCTCGACGAGGCCCAGGCGGCGGACGCGATCTCCGGGATCGAGGCGCTGCTCCTGCGCGCCGTGCTCAGCCAGGTCGGCATCCTCGACCTCCTGCGCACCTTCAGCGCCTAGCCGACTGCGTGTATCATCCGCAACGTCCCCAAGGGGGCGTCACGGCTTCGACGTGGTCGTCTACAGGGACGGGTTGCGAGCCGAGGATGTCGGTTGGCCTCGTAAAAGAACCCGGCACCATGAACTGCGAAGTCCGACACGGACATCGCCTTCGCCGCCTAGGCAACTAGGTCCGCGAAACGCCCTCGTCCCCTGGGCCCGTGGGGGGCGATCGGCGTAAAGCAACGGGCTTGTCCCCCGGCGGAGTGACGCGCCAGCGGGGGAGACACCATGCGTCTGGCCCGAGATACGCCGGCCCGCAGAGCCGACTCGGGTGAGATCGATCAGCGGGCTACGCTCGTAGACGCCCGTTCCGAGCGGTCGCGGACCCGGGTTCGACTCCCGGCGCCTCCATCACCGAGCGGCACGGCCCCGGCGCCCCGCGCCGGGGCCGCCGGCCGCGGGGAGGGGGATCGTCGGCCGCACCCTCCCAGGGTGCCGATCGCAAGACCGCGGAAAACCACCGCACCCGGCTGACCGCCCGCGCGTACCGTCCTCCGCGTACCCCCAGCGGGGAGGCGATAGGGCCAGTATCAGCGGCAAGAGCGCGTGGGCCGGCGCGAGCATTCTGTTCAGCTGCTCGTCGTCGGCATCTTCGACGTCATTCAGGGCCTCGTGGCCCTGTTCCGCGCCGACGTCTACGTGGTCGGCGCGAGCGGCCTCGTCCTGTCCACGGACTGGACGACGGGGGGTGCGGGCCGATCGCGTGGGGCGCGGTGATGATCCTCGCCGCCGCGTCCCTCTACGCGGGTGGCGGCTTCGGCCGCTGGTCCTCGATCCTCGCGGTCGCCATCAACGTGATCGCGCAGTTCGCGTTCTTCCCCGCGTACCCCCTCTGGAGCCTGCTCGTGATCGGCGCGTCGCTCGTGATCCTGTGGGCCCTGACGCTCGGCTGATCCGAGTCGATGGGCTCGTCGGCGTCGCGCTGAGCGCGGTCCGTGCCGCGCCGCGGCGAGTCCCCCTCCTCGCCCGGCGCGGTGCGCCCCCGCGTCGCCCCGTCCGCGGCTTCCGGGGCGGCGTTGGTGCGGGTAGGATCCCCGCATGGCGACCTCTCCTCCCGACGCGATCGCCCCGGTCCGCGACCTCGCGGCGCTCGCCGCGGTGCAGCGGCGCGTGCTCTGGCTCGCGACGCGGATGATCGACTACGCCAACCGCGAGCGCCCGAAGGGCGACCAGCTCAAGGTCGGCGGCCATCAGGCCTCCTCGGCGTCGATGGTGACGGCGATGACGGCGCTCTACTTCGACTGGCTGAAGGCGGGCGACCGCGTCGCCGTCAAGCCGCACGCCTCGCCGGTCCTGCACTCGATCAACTACCTGCTCGGGCGCCTCGACCGCGAGTACCTCACGACTCTGCGCGACTTCGGGGGGCTGCAGTCGTACCCGTCGCGCACGAAGGACCCGGACCCGATCGACTTCTCGACGGGCTCCGTCGGCCTCGGCGCCGCGGCGCCGCTCTTCGCGAGCGTGGTCGACCGCTACGTCGGCAGCCACTTCGACACGCCCGCGGGGCGCCGCTTCGTGGCGCTGATCGGCGACGCCGAGCTCGACGAGGGCAACGTCTGGGAGGCCCTCGCCGACCCGGCCGCGCGCGGCCTCGGCCAGCTGACCTGGATTGTCGACTTCAACCGCCAGAGCCTCGACCGCGTCATCCCCGGCGTGCGCTCGCAGGAGTTCACGCACGTCTTCCGCGACCACGGCTGGCAGGTCGAGGTCGTCAAGTACGGCACCCGCCTGCGCGAGGCGTTCGCCCGCGACGGCGGCGCGACGCTCGAGCGGCGCATCGACGACATGGCCAACCAGGAGTACCAGGCGCTCCTGCGCACCCCGGGCGCGGAGGTCCGCGCCCGCCTGGTGGACGGGGCCCCGAAGGGCGACCGCAAGGCGCTCGCGCGCGTCCTTGACGACTATCCCGACGACGAGATCGTCGGCCTGATCGGCGACCTCGGCGGCCACGACCTCGGCGACATGCTGGCCGCGCTCGAGCGTGCCGACCGGGACACCGAGCGGCCGACGGTGATCTTCGCGTTCACGGTCAAGGGCTGGGGGCTGCCGATGGCCGGCCATCCGCTCAACCACTCGGCGCTCTTGACGGGCGACGAGATCGACGTCCTGCGCGGCGCGATCGCCGACCCCGCGGACGAGTGGGCGGGCTTCGCCCCGGACACGCCGGAGGGGCGGCTCTGCGCGAGCGCCGCCGAGCGGTTGTCCGAGCGCCACAGCCCGGCGCCGACCCGCGTCGACCCGTACGCGATCCCGCACGAGTTCGGACCGGTGGCGACGCGGCCGATGTCGAGCCAGGACGCCTTCGCGCGCTGCCTGCAGGACATCGCGGGCGTCGACGAGGTCGCCGACCACGTCGTCACGACCAGCCCGGACGTCTCGATCTCGACGGGCCTCGGCGGCTGGATCAACAAGCGCGGCGTGTTCGCGCCCGTCGAGGAAGAGGTCTACGAGCTCGAGGACTCCGGGCCCCTCAAGTGGGCGCCGGGCCCCAAGGGCCAGCACATCGAGCTCGGCATCTCCGAGATGAACCTGTTCCTCCTGCTCGGCCAGCTCGGCCTCGGCGCCGAGCTCCACGGCACGCAGCTTTTGCCCGTCGGCACCGTCTACGACCCGTTCGTCTGCCGCGGCCTCGACGCGCTGATCTACTCCGTCTACTCGGGCGCGCGCTTCGTCTTCGCGGGCACGCCATCGGGCGTGTCCCTGTCGCGCGAGGGCGGCGCCCACCAGTCGTCGATCACCGCGTCGATCGGGATGGAGCTGCCCGGGCTGACGATGTGGGAGCCCTGCTACGCCCTCGAGACCGAGTGGGTGATGCTGCACGCCCTGCGCGACATCGTGCGGCCCGACGGCGAGGCCCACTACCTGCGGCTGTCGACGACCCCGGTCGCCCAGGACGCCATCGGCGCCCTGCTCGAGCGCTCCGAGCGGGCCGCGCTGCGCGACGACGTGCTGGCCGGCGGCTACCGGCTCGCCGAGCCCGCGGTTGCCGACCCCGCCTCGCGCGTGGTGATCGCCACCTGCGGGGCGATGGTGCCGCAGGCCCTCGCCGCCCGCGACCTGCTCGCCGACGAGGACGTCGCCGCCACGATCATCAACATCACCAGCCCCGATCGGCTGTTCCGGGCCCTGCGCACCCGCACGGGCGCTCTGCGCTCCGGGCGCCTCTCGGACCCCTCGATCCTGGAGCGGCTGGTCCGGCCCGAGGAGCGCGGCCTGCCGCTCGTCACGGTGCACGACGCCGCCCCGCACGCCCTCGCCTTCCTCGGTGCCGCCTTCGGCTCGCCCCTGATCCCGCTCGGCGTCGATCGCTTCGGCCAGTGCGGCTCGCAGCCTGAGGTCTACGAGTGGCTCGACCTCTCCGCCGAGGCGATCGCCGAGGCCGCGATCGCCGGCCTCTGGCGCCCGGGCGCCTGACGCGCCCTCAGGCGTAGCGGCGCACGGCGAGGGCCGACGCGCCCGCCACGGCCGCGAGCAGGAGGAACGAGACCTCCGCGGTGATGCGGCCGTGGACGAGGCCCGCGCCGATCGCGCCGAGCGCGGCGGCCGGGCCCCAGAAGACGTTCATCAGGAACGTCGCGCCGGCCGGGTCGCCGCCGCCCTTGATGATGCCGTCGCCGATCAGGGCGAGGCCCGGCCCCGCCACCGTCAGCATGAAGGCGCCCGCGATGGCGATCAGGACGACGGTGGAGACCTCGAGGGAGACGGCGGCGATCAGGGCGATCGCGATCGCGGCCACGACGAGCGCCAGCATCAGCGGCTTGCGGCGCCCGAGCCGGTCGCTGGCGTGGCCGAGGCGCGGGGCGAGGAAGACGTTGATGATGGCGATGCCGCTGAAGGCGCTCGCCACGACGATCGAGCCGGCGCCCAGCTCGTGCAGGCGGTACGTGCCGGACACGGTCAGGACGCCGAGGGCGAAGCCGGGCACCGAGGTGATCCAGAGGCCGATCCGGACCTGGCGCGAGCGCAGGTGGCGCAGCACGGCGCGGGGGGAGGGGAGCGGGTCCCCCGTCGTCGAGGGCAGGCGCGACAGGAGGACGGCGATCACGGCCTGCCCGGCCGCCACCGCCGAGAAGACGGGCGTGCGGCCGAACTGCGAGGCCAGTGCGCCGACCAGGGGGCCGATCGCGGAGCCGGCGGCGGAGCCGCTGTAGACCGTGCCGATGGCGCCGCCGCGGCGCTCGGGGCCGGCCATCGCCCCGGCCGCGGTCAGGACGCCCGTATAGGCGACCACGCTGCCCGCGCCGACGAGCGTGCGGGCCCCGAGCAGCGTGGCGTAGCCGTCGCCGTAGGCGAAGAGCAGCGTCGCCACCGCGACCGCGGTGACGCCGGCTGTGGCCGTCGCGCGCGGGCCGATCCGCTCGACGATCACGTAGGCCGGCAGGGCCCCGGCCCAGTAGCCGATCGCGTAGCCGGCCACGAGCAGGCCGGCCTGCTCGTGGTTGAAGCCCTCCGCGGCGTCGAGCTGGTCGAGGAGCGGCGCCAGCGCGGTGTAGAACAGCGACTCGGACAGCGCTCCGAGCGCGCAGATCAGGATCGCGAGGCGCAGGTTCGCGACGCGCACGCGGCGTAGGATACCCGTGACGGCTACGGTGCGGGCGTGGCCGAGCGCGCCCCCAGCTGCCCGCCGAGACCGACCCGCAGGGGCGCTTCGTGCGCCAGCCGAGCCGCTTCCTCGACCACGTCTGCCCGGACGGCACGACCGCCTATCCGGCCGCGGCGGGGCGCTACGTCCTGTACGTGTCGTACGCCTGCCCGTGGGCGCACCGCGCGATCATCGTGCGGCGCCTGAAGCGGCTCGAGGACGTCATGCCGATGGCCGTCGTCAACCCGTACCGCGACGAGCGCGGCTGGGGCTTCGGCGAGCCGGTCGGCTCCGCGGCGGAGCCCTTCGAGGGCTTCCGCTTCCTGGCGGAGGCGTACGCGCCCGCCGATCCGGACTGCACGGGCCGCGTGACGGTGCCGACCCTGTGGGACACGGCGACCCGCACCATCGTCTGCAACGAGTCGGCGCTCATCATGCGGACGCTCGACCGCGCCTTCGACGCCTTCACGGACGTGCGGCTCGACCCGCGCCCGCCGGCGCTCGTCGAGGCCCTCGAGGAGGAGATCTACGAGGACGTCAGTAACGGCGTCTACCGCTGCGGCTTCGCGGCCATCCAGGCGGCCTACGACGAGGCCGTCGGGCGGCTGTTCGCGCGCCTCGACCTGCTCGACCGGCGCCTCGCAGACCGCCGCTACCTGATGGGGCCCGCGATCACGGAGGTCGACTGGCGGCTCTTCACGACGCCCGTGCGCTTCGACCCCCGTCTACGTCGGGTACTTCAAGACGAACCTGCGCCGGATCGCCGACCACCCGAACCTCGAGCCCTACCTGCGCGACCTGTACCAGCACCCCGGCATCGCCGAGACCGTCCGCCTCGGCCGGGTCAAGCTGCACTACTTCGGCACGCACCGGCAGCTGAACCCGAGCGGGATCTTCCCCGCCGGGCCCGTGCTCGACTGGGATGCCCCGCACGGACGTGAGGCGCTCGGGGGCTGAGGCGCCCGGAGAATGCGAACGGCCCCACGCTGCGGGGCCGTCGAGAGCGGATGATGGGGCTCGAACCCACGACCTTCGCCATGGCAAGGCGACGCTCTAGCCAACTGAGCTACATCCGCGCAGCAAGAAGTATAGCCGCAGCCCGGGCGTCGGCGGCACGGGTCCGGACGGTCCGCGCCTGGGCCGGTAGGCTGACCGCATGCGGGCGGATCGCCGTCCCGCCTACGCCGCTGAAAAGGAGCGACATGGACGCCGGAACCCCCAGGACCGTGCGTGCGCCGCGCGGCCCCGAGCTGACCTGCCGGGGCTGGCTGCAGGAGGCCGCGCTGCGGATGCTGATGAACAACCTCGACCCCGACGTGGCCGAGGCCCCCGACAAGCTCGTCGTGTACGGGGGGACGGGCAAGGCCGCGCGCTCGTGGGCGGACTTCGACCGCATCGTCGAGACGCTGCGCCGGCTCGGCGACGAGGAGACGATGCTCGTGCAGTCCGGACGCGTGGTCGGGGTGTTCCCGACGCACCGGATGGCGCCCCGCGTCCTGATCGCCAACTCCCTGCTCGTGCCCGAGTGGGGCACCTGGGACGAGTTCCGGCGGCTCGAGGCGCTCGGGCTGACGATGTACGGGCAGATGACCGCCGGGTCGTGGATCTACATCGGCACGCAGGGCATCGTGCAGGGCACCTACGAGACGTTCGCGGCGATCGCCGACCAGCGCTTCGGCGGCACGCTGCGGAACCGGCTCGTCCTCACCGCGGGCCTCGGCGGGATGGGCGGCGCGCAGCCGCTCGCCGTCACCCTCAACGGCGGCGTCGCGCTCTGCGTCGAGGTCGACGGGGAGCACATCGACCGGCGCATCCGCGAGCGCTACCTCGACGAGCGGATCGACGACCTCGGCGAGGCCGTCGCGCGCGCCGAGGCGGCCCGCGCGCGCGGCGAGGCGGTCTCGATCGGCGTCCTCGGCAACGCCGCCGAGATGCTGCCGGAGCTCCTCGAGCGCGGCTTCCTCCCGGACATCGTCACGGACCAGACGTCCGCGCACGACCCGCTCGTGGGCTACATCCCGCAGGGCTTCTCCGTGGAGGGCGCCGAGGACCTGCGCGAGGTGCACCCCGACCGCTACATCGACCTCGCCCGCCAGTCGATCGTGCGCCACGTGCGGGCGATGATCGAGTTCAAGGCGCGCGGGGCCGAGGTCTTCGACTACGGCAACGCGCTGCGCACGGAGGCCCGCACGGGCGGCCTGCAGAACGCGTTCGACTACCCGGGCTTCGTGGAGGCCTTTGTGCGGCCGCTCTTCTGCCGCGGGATCGGGCCGTTCCGCTGGGCGGCCCTGTCGGGCGACCCGGCCGACATCGCGGTCACCGACCAGGCGCTGCGCGAGCTCTTCCCCGAGAACGCCAAGCTGCAGCGCTGGCTCGACGGCGCCCAGGAGCGGATCGCCTTCCAGGGCCTGCCGGCCCGGATCTGCTGGATCGGCCACGGCGACCGCCACCGCGCGGGGCTGCGCTTCAACGAGCTCGTGGCGTCGGGCGAGGTATCGGCGCCGATCGTGATCGGCCGCGACCACCTCGACTCGGGCAGCGTCGCGTCCCCGTACCGCGAGACCGAGGGGATGCGCGACGGCTCGGACGCGATCGCCGACTGGCCCGTCCTCAACGCGATGCTCAACGTGGCGTCGGGCGCGGCCTGGGTGGCGCTCCACCACGGCGGCGGCGTCGGCATCGGCCGCTCGATCCATTCGGGTGCGCAGGTCGTCGCCGACGGCACCGAGGAGGGCGCGCTGCGCCTCGCGCGGGTGCTCTGGAACGACCCCGGCACCGGCGTCATGCGCCACGCGCACGCCGGCTACGAGAGCGCCGTCGAGGCGGCCCGCGCGGGCGGCCTCGACCTGCCGGGGGTGACGGCGTGATCTGGCTCGTGCCCGAGCTCGTGCTCGACCCGGACGGGCTGCGCCGCGGCGTGGCCGTGCGGATCGAGGACGGCCTGATCGCGGAGGTCGCGGCCGCCGACGAGGCGCCGGCCGACGCCCTGCGCCTCTCCCGCACGGCGCTCCTGCCGGGCTTCGTCAACGCGCACTCGCACGCCTTCCAGCGCGACCTGCGCGGCGCCGTCGAGCGGATCGACCCGCAGAACCCCGACGACGACTTCTGGACGTGGCGCGAGGAGATGTACGCGCAGGCGGGCCGCATGGACCCCGACGCGATCCACGACGTCGCGCGCCGCTGCTACCGGCAGATGCGCGCGTCGGGCGCCACCGCGGTCGGCGAGTTCCACTACGTCCACCACCGGCCCGACGGCACCCCCTACGAGCGCCCGAACGCGCTCGCCGAGGCCGTCTGCGCGGCCGCCGAGGCCGAGGGCCTGCGGATCGCCCTCCTGCTCGTGGCCTACGAGCGGGGCGGCGAGGGCATCGCCCCGACGCCCGGGCAGCGGCGCTTCTGCGACCCGACGGCGAAGGCCTATCTCGCGCGCCTCGACGCGCTGCGCGCGTGGGCCGCGGACCGCCCGCTCGTCACCGTGGGGGCGGCGCCGCACTCGATGCGGGCCGTCTCGCCGGCGTGGCTCACCGCCATCTCCGACTACACCCGCGCGCACGGGCTGCCCCTGCACATCCACGCCGACGAGCAGCCCCGCGAGATCGACGAGTCGCTCGCGTGGTACGGCCTCAGGCCCGTCCAGGTCATCGATGCGGCGGGCGCGCTCGACGCGCGCACGGTGATCGTCCACGGCACGCACTGCGACGACGCGGAGCTCGACGTCCTCGCCGCGCGCGGCGCGGGCGTCTGCGTCTGCCCGACCACCGAGGCCAACCTCGGCGACGGCTACGCGCCCGTTCGGCGGATGTTCGAGCGGGGGATCCCCGTGTCGCTCGGCTCCGACTCCAACACGATCCTCGACCCGATCGTCGAGGCGCGCGAGCTCGAGGCGATGGCCCGGCGCACGGCCGGCCAGCGCAACGTGCTGGTGCGCCCCGGTGATCCCGGGCCGGCCGGCTACCTGCTCGAGTGCTCGTGGGACTCGGGCGCCCGCGCGCTCGGCCTGTCCCTGCCGCGGATCCGGGCCGGCGCGCCCGCCGACCTGATCGCGCTCGACCTCGACGACGACGAGATCGCGGGGGTCACGGACGAGAACCTCGCGGCGGCGATCATGCTGGCCGGCTCGAGCCGGCTCGTGACCAGGACGTGGGTGGCCGGGGCCTAGTGCCCCGACAGCCAGTCGACGATGCGCCCCGAGAACGTCGTGCGCGTGCCGGTCTCCTCGGCGCGCTCGGCGATGCGCAGGAGCTGCAGGGAGCCGTTCGCGGCGATCCAGCGCAGGGGCTCGGGCTCCCACGCTCGCGAGCGGTGGTTGACCCACGGCAGGGACACGAGGTCGGAATCGCGCTCGGTGACGAGGTCGGCGAGGGTGCGGCCCGCGAGGTTGGTGACGGCGACGCCGTCGCCGACGTAGCCGCCCGCCCAGCCGATGCCGGTGCGCCGGTCGAGGCCCACCGAGGCGTTGAAGTCGCGCGGGATGCCGAGCACGCCGCCCCACGTGTGCGTGATCCGGTAGTCGCGGGCCGCGGGGAAGAGCTTGTCGATCACGCCCTTCAGTCGCTGGTGCACGGGCAGGTCGTGGAAGTCGGTCTCGAGGCGGCTGCCGAAGATGTACGGGTGGCCGCGCCCGCCGAGGGCGATCCGGTCGTCGGCGGTGCGCTGCGCGTAGATGAAGAGGCGCCGCCCGTCGGAGAGCACCTCGCGGCCGTCCCAGCCGATCTCGTCCCAGGCCGCCTGCGGCAGGGGCTCCGTGGCCACCATGCACGACGCGAAGGGCATCAGGGCGCGCTTGTGGCCCTGCAGCTCGGGCGTGAAGCCCTCCGTGGCGCGGATCACGATGTCGGCGTGCACGGTGCCGCGGTCGGTGACGACGCGGCCCTGCTCGATCGCGCTCGCGCGCGTGCCCTCGTAGATGCCGACGCCGCGGCGCTCGACGGCGTCGGCGAGGCCCCGGGCGAGACGCGCGGGGTGGATGCGCGCCGCGTGCGGGCAGAAGACGGTGCCGAGCGCCCCGGGCACGTCCGTGCGGGCGCGCGTCTCCTCGGCGGAGAGCAGGCGGTAGTCGGCCTCGCTGTGGCCGAAGGCATGGTGGCCGGCGACGGCGGCCTGGGCGTGCATCAGCCCGACCTGCGTCATCGCGAGGGTCGACCAGCCGCCCTTCAGGTAGTGCGCGTCGATGCCCTCGCGCTCGAGGACGGCGCCGACCTCGTCGATCGTGTCGAAGCAGGCGCGCTCGTAGCGCATCACGGCGTCGCGGCCGTAGCGGTCGACGAGGCGGTGGCGGCTGCCGGGGAGGCCGCCGTAGCACCAGCCGCCGTTGCGGCCCGAGGCGCCGTAGCCGGCGATGTCGGACTCGACGATCACGACCCGCAGGCCCGGGTCGGCCTCCATCAGGTAGTGGGCGGTCCACAGGCCCGTGAAGCCGGCGCCGACGATCGCCACGTCCGCCTGCACGTCGCCCGGCAGGGGCGCGCGGCGATCGAGCGTGCCGGGGACGGAGTCGTGCCAGAAGCTGACGGCGCGGTAGCGGGCGTCCTCCGCCGAGCCCGCGGCGGCCTCGGTGCGGGTCTGGTCGAGCGTGGCCATGGCGCGAGTCTACCCGCGCGCGGGATCAGCCCGCGTGGTCGACGGCGTCGAGGACGGCCGGGTCCACGAGGCCGAGCCGGAAGGCGCGGCTGACCGCCTCCGCGCGTGTGCGGCAGCCGAGCCGCCGGTAAACCACACGCAGGTGGTTCTCGACGGTGGTCTCGGCGATCCACAGGCGCTTGGCGATCTGCCGCGAGGTGAGGCCGAGGCAGAGCAGGTCCAGGACCTCGAGCTGGCGCTCGGTGAGACCCGACTCGCGCGGGCCCCCGTCGGGGACGGACAGCGCCATCACGACGGCTCCGCCGCCCTCGCGCGGACGCGCGTCGAGGAGCACGGACACGTCGTCGAGCAGCACGCGCCGGCGCACCGTCTCGCCGCCGACCGCCTCGCGCAGGAGACCCGCGATCCCCGGGTGGCGCAGGTCGAGGGCGACGCCCGGGCGCAGATCGAGAGAATCGGGCAGGCCCCCGCCGACGAGCGCGTCCTCGACGACGAGGGCGCGGTCGACCGTCCAACCGGCGAAGGGGAGCGCGGCGAGTGCCTCGGGCAGCGTGGTGGTCGACATCGAGTTCGTGGCCTCGGCGGAGGGTCCGCCGGAGGCCTCCGTGTGGTCTATCGCCGGGCGGGCCGCCGCGGCCGACGGCGCTCAGGCGCGGATGTCGAGCTCGATGGCGCCGTCGGGCAGGGTGCGCGCGTTCCACTTACGCCAGCGCGCCGCGAGCTCCGCGACCGTGTCGCCGCGCTCGTCGAGGCGCACCGCGGGGCTGCCGCCGGGCTCGACGAGGTAGCGGTACCAGCAGAGGTCCCACGCGATCGTGATCGCGACGCCGGGCCGGCGGCCGCCGAAGGCGACGACGCCGACGCGGGGCGGGCCGAGGCTCTTCGCGATGCCGGTGATGGTGCCGCGGTACGGGCTGGCGTTGAAGACCTCGACGCCGACCACCATCGTGGTCGCCCGGCTCATCTCGTCCGCGGTGCCGAGGCCGCGCGGCGCGAGCACCGGGTCGGCCGGGTCGAGCGCCGGGGCCTTCGGGCTGCCGGCGAGGAGGCGCCGCAGGACCCCGCCCGAGCGCGGCGCCGTGACCGGCGGGGGCGCCGACCGGCCATCCTCGACCCAGCCGTCGCCGCGGGCCTGGCTGGCACACAGGCGGCAGACGGTGCGCGAGCGGCCCTGGTGCGAGAAGCGCAGGAGTTCCTCGCCGAGCAGGATCGTGCGCTCGCAGACGGCGCAGGCCACCACCTGGTTCGGGTCGCTTGTCGGTCGCGCGGAGGTCGTCATGGTCGACGCATGATACGGCGACGCGTCCGTCACCCGTCGCCCTACCCCTCGCCGCGCGGGTGGGCGCGGGCGTGGGCGGCGCGCAGGTGGGGGAGCCCGAGGTGGGTGTAGACCTCGGTGGTGGCGAGGGAGGCGTGGCCCAGCAGCTCCTGGATGGCCCGCAGGTCGCCGCCGCCCTCCAGCATGTGCGTCGCGTAGGCGTGCCGCAGGGCGTGCGGGCCGTGCGGCTCGAGACCGACGGCGCGCAGCCGCCGCGTCAGGGCCCGGCGCACGCTCGAGGTGTCGAGGCGCCGGCCCCGGGCCGACAAAAGGAGCGCGGGCGGGGAGTCGGGGGTGGCGAGGTCCGGACGGCCCCGCGCGAGCCAGGCCGTGACGGCGTCGGCCGCGGGCTCCCCGATTGGCACGAGCCGGGTCTTGCCGCCCTTGCCGGTCACGCGCAGGGTGCGCCCGTCGAGGCCGTCGAGGTCGAGCGCGCAGACCTCGGCGGCGCGCAGCCCGGCGCCGTAGAGGAGTTCGAGCAGGGCGCGGTCGCGCAGGCCGAGCGGGTCGTCTCGCCAGGTGCTGTCGAGGAGGCGCTTGGCGTCGCGGGCCGCGGGGACGGCGGGCAGCCGCCGGGGCCGCTTGGGGCCGGGGATCTCGGCGGCCGGGTCGCGGGCCGCGTCGCGGGCGATCCGCCGGTGCAGGCCGCGCACGGCTGACAGGCGCCGAGCCCGCGTCGTCGGGGCGAGGCCGGCGGCCGCGAGGTGCGCCGCGTAGGCGCGCACGTCGGCGCGGGACGCGGCGGCGGGCGACGTGCCGCGCCCGTCGAGCCACGCCGCGTAGTCGGCGAGGTCCGAGCGGTAGGCGCGCAGGGTCGCGGGGCTCGCCCCGCGGGCGGCGAGGGCGGCGAGGTGGTCGGCGACCGGATCGGCGACGGCGGGCATCCTTCCAACATTCGCCGCGGAGCAGGCCTTTCTTGCCTCAGCGGCGGGCGCGGCGGGCCGCCGTGACGGCCATCGTCAGGAGCCACGCGGCGAGGACGGCCGCGCCGAGCGCGGCGATCCCGAGCCCGCCGCGCCACGCGGCGACGGCGATCACGGCGAGGCCGGCGGCGAGGACGGCGAAGAGCGCGGCGATGGCCATGCCCGCACGGTGCCACGTGGCCCGGCCCCCTGTCCAGCGCGACCCACGGCGCGCGCGCCGTAGAGTGTGGGCCTATGCGGCGCGCCGTCTTCATCGCCCTCACGGCCCTCGCCGCCGCGCTCGCCCTGCCGGCCGCGGGCACGGCGGGCGAGCGGGGCACGCGCATCGTCGGCGGCGCCCCGACGACGACGGCGCAGTGGCCCTGGATCGCGTTCCTCGAGATTCAGTACAGCGCCGACAGCCGCTGGTCGTGCGGCGGGTCGGTGATCGCGCCGCGGCTCGTCCTGACCGCGGCGCACTGCGTGCTCGAGCAGGGCGCGACGATCCGCCCCGGCATGGTCGCCGGCGTGGTCGGGCGCACCGACCTCGCGACGGCCGAGGGCACCCCGTTCCGGGTCACGCGGATCGCCGTGCACCCCGCCTACGACCGTACCCGCGACTTCGACGGCGGCCCGTACGACGCGGCCGTGCTCGAGGTCGACCGCGACCTGCCGGCGCCCGCGATCTCGCTCGCGACCGCCGCGGAGGCCGCCTACTACGCGCCGGGTGTCGTCGCCCGCGTCGCGGGCTGGGGCCTGACCGCGCAGGGCGGCAAGGCGTCGGACGTGCTGCTGCAGGTCGACCTGCCGATCGTGTCCGACGCGGACTGCGCCCGCCTCGACGAGATCCCCGAGTCGGAGGCCGCGAAGATGCTCTGCGCCGGGCGCGCCGAGGGCGGCATCGACTCCTGCCAGGGCGACAGCGGTGGCCCGCTGATCGTGCTCGCCGGGGCGGAGACGCCCGACCCCGCCGACGACCGCTGGCTGCTCGCCGGCGCGGTCTCCTGGGGGTACGAGTGCGGCGCCCCGAACCGCCCGGGCCTGTACGCCCGTGCCGCCACGTATGCCGTCTGGGCGGCGGCCCTCGTGGCCGGTGACCCCGTCGTCTGGGGGCGGGCGACCGACGGCAGGCCGCCGAAGGTGCGGCCCCGTGCCGCGTCGGCGGTCCCGGGCGCCCGCGTCGAGCTGCGCTACCGGGTCAGCGGCGAGACGGGGCGGACGCGCGAGACGATCACGATCCGGCGGCGGGTCGGCGGCACGGTCCTGCGCACGCTGGTCACGAAGCTGGCTGTCAACCCGGCCGGCACGGACGCCGGCGTGCGCTGGAAGGTGCCGGCGACCTTCGACGGCGGCTACGTCTGGTGCGTCAGCTCGAGGGACGAGGCCCGCAACGAGTCGAAGCCGGCCTGCGCGAGGCTGACCGTCGCCGCCGCGGGCTAGACGCCCGCCGCCTTCGCGGTAGGATCCGCCCATGAGCACCGTCGCCATCGATCCCGCCGTCCTCGCGGCCGCCCGCGTCGACATGGCCGCCCTCCTGCGCATCTCCGAGGTGCACGGCTACAACGAGGGCATCGACAACCACTACTCGCTGGCCGTCGACGGCCGCGACGACCTGTTCCTGCTCAACCGCTACGGACCGCACTGGTCCGAGATGCGCCCGTCGGACGTCCTCCTCGTCGACCTCGACGGCAACGTGGTGGACGGCGACGGCGATGGGCAGATCACCGCGCTGCAGATCCACCGCCAGATCCACCGGGCCCGCCCCGACGCGCGCTGCGTGATGCACACGCACATGCCCTACGCCTCGGCGCTGGCGAGCACGCGGACGGGCTTCCTCACGCGCCTGACCCAGAACTCGATGAGCTTCCACGGCGCCGTCGCCACGCTCTCCTACGGCGGGCAGGTGCAGGGCGAGGGCGAGGGCGAGCGGCTCGCCGCCGCGGTGGCCGGCGGTGCGAACGTCATCTTCCTGCAGAACCACGGCATCATCACCGTCGGCGCCTCGCCGGCGGAGACCTGGCTGCGCACCTACTTCCTCGAGCGGGCCTGCGAGGTGCAGGTGCTCGCCCAGTCCACCGGCGACGAGCTGGTGCTGGCGCCCGAGGAGGTCGCCGAGCACACGGCGCGCCAGTGGGCGGAGGCCTGCCCCGAGGAGGGGCCGCTGCTCTTCGACGCGATGAAGCGCCTGCTCGACCGTGACCAGCCCGGCTGGCGGGACTAGTTTCCGCTCTGGCGCGGAACCCGCCGCGGCAGTAGATTCCGCTCACCATGGGGGTTTGCCCGTGACCGCGGTCGGCGCGGTCCGTGAGGTCGAGGCGGGTGAGCGGCGCGCTGCGCTCGTTCCGGTCGCCGTCGGCGCCCTCGTGCGCGACGGCCTCGAAGTCCTCGTGGAGGCCGGCCTCGGTGCGCACTGCGGCTACGCGGACGCCGACTACGCGGAGGCGGGCGCGCGGATCGCCGCGGATGCCGGCGAGGTCCACCGGGACGCGCAGGTGATCGTGGCCGTGGCCCCGCCCGGGGACGCCGCGATCGGCCGCCTCGGCCCGGGGCACGCGCTCGTCTCGTTCCTCGACCCGCTCGGCGACCCGGCCCGCATCCGGCGCATCGCCGACACCGGCGCGACCGCCCTGGCGTTCGAGCTCGTCCCCCGCACGACCCGCGCCCAGTCGATGGACGCGCTGTCGTCCCAGGCCACGATCGCGGGCTACCATGGCGTGCTCCTGGCCGCGGAGCGCTCGCCGCGGCTGTTCCCGCTCCTGATGACCGCGGCCGGCACCGTCAAGGCCCGCAGCGTGCTCGTGCTCGGCGCCGGCGTCGCCGGGCTGCAGGCGATCGCCACGGCGCGCCGCCTCGGCGCGGTCGTGACCGCCTTCGACGTGCGCGCGGCGGCGCGCGAGCAGGTCGAGTCGCTCGGCGCGCGGTTCCTCGCGGTCGACATCGCGGGCGACGAGCAGGCCGGCGGCTACGCGACGGAGCTCGACGCGGAGCAGCACCACCGCGAGCAGGCGGCGCTCGCGGCGGCCTGCGCCGACGCCGATGTCGTGATCTGCACCGCGCAGATCCCGGGGGCGCCGGCACCCGAGCTGGTCACCGAGGCGGCGGTGCGCGCGATGCGCGCGGGCTCCGTGATCGTCGACCTCGCGGCGTCGACCGGCGGCAACTGCGCCTGCACCGTGCCCGGCGGCGAGGCCGACGTGGACGGCGTGCTGGTCCTCGGCCCGCTGCACCCCGCCTCGGCGATGCCGGCCTCCGCGAGCGACCTCTACGCGGCAAACGTGCGCGCGCTCGTGGGGCTGCTCGCCCCCGCGGGCGCCCTCGCGCCGGACTGGGAGGACGAGATCCTGCAGGGCAGCGTGGTCGCGCGGGACGGCGCGGTCACGTCGGCGCGCGTCGCCGAACGGCTCGCGGGGGCGGGGGCGTCGTGACGGACGAGCTGCGCGAGGGCCTGCCGTTCGTGGTGCAGCTGACGGTGTTCGTGCTGGCCGCGTGGGTCGGCATCGAGGTGATCTCGAAGGTGCCGCAGATGCTGCACACGCCCTTGATGAGCGGCACGAACGCGATCCACGGCGTCGTCCTCGTCGGCGCGATCCTCGTCCTCGGGGCGGCCGCGGGCGGCGGCTTCGAGACGGTCATCGGGATCGTCGCCGTGGCCTTCGGCGCCGCGAACGTGGTCGGCGGGTTCGTGGTCACGGATCGCATGCTGCAGATGTTCCGGCGGCGGCCCGACCCGCCGGACGGGGAGGGGCGCTGATGGACGCCGGCCTGCGCGCCGACCTGATCCAGGTCGCCTACCTGGTCGCCGCCTTCTGCTTCATCCTCGGGCTGCGCTGGCTGTCGTCGCCGCGCACGGCCCGCAAGGGCAACCTCGTCGCCGCCGTCGGCATGGCGATCGCGCTCGTCGCGACGATCGCCGACGCCTCGGTCGAGACGTACATCTGGATCGCCCTCGCCGCGATCGTCGGCGGCGCGGTCGGCGCGGTCGTCGCGCGCCGCGTCCAGATGACGGCGATGCCCCAGCTGGTGGCGCTCCTGAACGGGCTCGGCGGCGGCGCCGCCGCCCTGATCGCGGTCGCCGAGTACCACCGCGAGTCGGTGGCGCACGCGGGCGGGTCCCTGCCGCCGGTGCTCGCCGTCGGCGTGATGTTCTCGGCGATCGTCGGGTCGATCTCGTTCTCGGGCAGCATCGTGGCCTTCGCGAAGCTGCAGGAGCTCCTGCCCGGTCGGCCGATCACCTGGCCCGGCCAGAAGGCGCTCAACGCGGTCGGCGCGGCCGTCGCGCTCGGGCTCGCGGTCTACGCCTCGTTCGACATCGCCGATCCGCTCCTGTGGGTCGCCGTCGCGATCGCGCTGGTGCTCGGCACGGCGGCGGTGCTGCCGATCGGCGGCGCGGACATGCCGGTCGTGATCGCCTTCCTCAACGCCTGCACGGGCCTCGCGGCCGCGGCCACGGGCTTCATGCTCGACAACACGCTCCTGATCATCGCGGGCACCCTCGTCGGCGCGTCCGGCACGCTGCTGACCAAGCTGATGGGCGACGCGATGAACCGCTCGCTGACCAGCGTCCTGTTCGGGGCGTTCGGCGGGGGCGGGGCGGTGGCCACGGGGGCCTCCGGCGAGGCGCTGCCCGTGCTCGAGATCTCGCCATCCGACCTCGCGGCGCAGCTCGTCTACGCGCGGCGTGTTTCGATCGTGCCGGGCTACGGGCTCGCCGTCGCGCAGGCGCAGCACCCGGTGCGCGAGCTCGCCGACCTGCTCGGCGAGCGCGGCGTGCAGGTCTCGTTCGCGATCCACCCGGTCGCGGGCCGGATGCCGGGGCACATGAACGTGCTCCTGGCCGAGGCCGACGTGCCGTACGACCAGCTGCTCGAGATGGAGGAGGCGAACCCGGAGTTCCCGCAGACGGACGTCGTGCTGGTGATCGGCGCCAACGACGTCGTCAACCCGGCGGCCCGCGACGATCCCTCGAGCCCGCTGCACGGGATGCCGATCCTCGAGGTCGACCGCGCCGAGAACGTGATCGTGTTCAAGCGCTCGATGGCGACCGGCTTCGCCGGGATCGAGAACCTGCTCTTCCACGACCCGAAGACGCGGATGCTGTTCGGCGACGCCCGCAAGAGCCTCGTGCAGCTCGTGCAGGAGGTCCAGGCGGTCTGACCGCTAGGGTTGCCGCATGGTCGGCGACACCGATCCCAAGCACACCGCGCTGACCGGCCTCGAGCTGTTCCAGGCCCTCAAGGACGGTGCGATCACGCCGAGCCCGTGGGCCGTCCTCGCGGACCTCGCGGTCGCGGACCTCGGCACGGGTCGCGCGGTGCTCGAGGCGACGCCCGACGAGCGCCACCTCAACCAGATCGGGCTCGTGCACGGCGGGTGGGTCACGACCCTGATGGACTCCGCGCTCGGCGGCGCCGCGCACACGCTCCTGCCGGCCGGCGAGCGGGCCGTCACGATCGAGATCAAGGTCAACATGACGCGGCCCGTGATCCCCGGCACCCCCGTGCGGGTGGAGGCCGAGGTGCAGCACCGCGGGCGCCGCACGATCGTCTCGGAGGGCAAGATGCGCGATCCCGACGGGCGCATCCTCGCGATCGCGCTCGCCACCTTCGCCGTCGTCGAGGTGCCGCAGGCGTGATCCGGATCGCGGCGTCGGCCGCGTCCGCGGGGCCGCTCGCGATCCGGCCGTGGACGCGCGACGACGCCGAGGCCGTGCATGCGCTGGTGGTCGGCTCCGCCGACCACCTCGCCCCGTGGATGCCGTGGGTCGGCGACTGGACGGCGCCCGACTGCGACCCGCGCTCCGTGATCGAGCCGCTGGTGACCGAGTGGGAGGCGCGCGAGCGCTACCACGGCGGGATCTACCTCGACGGCGTCCTGATCGGCTCGGTCGGGATCGTCGACCGGGTCGGCGCAGACGCGCTCGAGGTCGGGTACTGGCTCGCGTCCGCGGCGACCGGCCGCGGGCACGCGACGGCGGCGACCGCGCTCGCGGTGGGCCTCGCCTTCACGGACCCGCAGGTGGAACGGGTCGTGATCGTGCACGACGAGGCGAACGCGCGCTCGCGCGGGGTGCCCGAGCGGCTCGGCTTCGCCGACCGGGGCACGGCCCCGGAGCGGGCGGGGCTCGGCGCGCGCGGGGGCACGGGCGTCGAGCGGAGCTGGGAGCTCGCGCGCGCGGACTGGACGGGCTACGCGAGCCGCGCGTAGGCCGGCACCGTCAGGAACTCTTCGAAGCGCTCCTGCAGCACCAGCTCGTCGAGCAGGTCGACGGCCTCGCCGACGCGGCCCTCGCCGCGCCCGCCGATCCGCTCGACCTCCTCGTCGCGCAGAGCGGCGTAGAGCTCGCGCGAGAACGGCCGGCCGTCGGCCAGCACGACCCCGAAGCGCAGCCACTGCCAGAGCTGGGCGCGGGAGATCTCCGCGGTGGCGGCGTCCTCCATCAGGTTGTCGATGGCGACGGCGCCGTGGCCATCGAGCCAGGCGGCGATGTAGCGCACGCCGACCGAGATGTTGGTGCGCACGCCGGCCTCGGTGATCTCGCCGGGCGTCTCGCCGAGGGCGAGCAGCCGCCGCGGGTCCGTGTCGACGTCCTCGCGCAGGCGGTCGACCTGGTTGGGGCGGTCGCCCAGCACCGCGTCGAAGATCCCCATCGCCAGCGGCACGAGGTCGGGGTGGGCGACCCAGGTGCCGTCGCAGCCGCCCTGGGCCTCCCGCTCCTTGTCCTCGCGCACCTTCGCGAAGGCGATCTCGTTGACGGCCGCGTCGCGGCGCGAGGGGACGAAGGCGGCCATGCCGCCGATGGCGTGGGCGCCGCGGCGGTGGCAGGCGCGCACCAGCATCTGCGTGTAGGCGCGCATGAAGGGCACGGCCGTCGTCACGCAGGCGCGGTCGGGCAGGATCGCGTCCTCGCGCTCGCGCAGCTTCTTGATCGCCGAGAAGATGTAGTCCCAGCGGCCGGCGTTGAGGCCGGCGGAGTGCTCGCGCAGCTCGTAGAGGATCTCCTCCATCTCGAAGGCCGCCGGCAGGGTCTCGATCAGCACCGTGGCCCGGATGGTGCCGACGGGCAGGCCGAGCTCCTCCTGGGCGATCAGGAAGGCGTCGTTCCAGAGCCTCGCCTCGAGGTGGGACTCGAGCTTCGGCAGGTACAGGAACGGGCCGGAGCCGCGTGCGACGAGCTCGTGGGCGTTGTGCGTGAGGTGCAGCGCGAGGTCGAACAGCCCGCCGGAGAGGGGCTCGCCGTTGAGAGTCACGTGGCGCTCGTCGAGGTGCCAGCCGCGCGGGCGCACGATCAGGTTCGCGATGTCGTCGTTCAGCCGGTACTCCTTGCCCTCGGGGCTCGTGAACTCGAGCTCGTGGCGGACGGCGTCGCGCAGCGCCTGCTGGCCGTCGAGGACGTTCACCCAGGTCGGCGAGAGCGCGTCCTCGAGGTCGCACATGAAGACGCGGGCGCCCGAGTTGAGCGCGTTGATCATCATCTTCGGCTCGGCGGGGCCGGTGATCTCGACGCGGCGGTCCTGCAGTGCGGGCGGGGCGGGGGCGACGATCCAGTCGCCCTCCCGGATCGCGCGGGTCTCCTCGAGGTAGCCGAGCGACTCGCCGGCGTCGAGGCGGGCCTGGCGCTCGGCGCGGGCCGCGAGCAGCGCGGCGCGGCGTGGTCCGAGCTCGCGCTGCAGGCGGGCGGCGAGGGCGAGGGCCTCGTCGGAGAGGATCGCGGTGCGCGCGGGCGGGACGGGGCCGACGATCTCGAGTCGGGGCGGGACGGTCATGCGCTGCTTCGACTCCTTATAGGTAAATACCTATCAAATGATCGGATTCATCCGATCTGCCCCGGGCTGCACCATAGCCGTACCCCCGCCGGGGCGGCGCCGGGTGGTAGAACTGCGCGGGTGACCCGCCTCGGCGACCGCCTCTTCACGGCCGGCTACGCCCGGCTCGTCCATGGCGAGTCCGACGTAATGCGCGGCTGGCGGCGCTGGCTGGTGGGCCGGGCCCGCGGCGTGGTCGTCGAGCTCGGCGCCGGGACCGGGGCCAACCTGCCGCTCTACGACCGCGACGCGGTCGAGCGGCTCGTGCTCGTCGAGCCCTCGCCCGCGATGCGCCGGCGCCTCGCCGGGCCGGCTGCGGACGCAGGGGCGGAGGTCGTCGACGCCACCGCCGAGCGGCTGCCCCTCGCGGACGGCACGGTCGACGCCCTGGCGGCCACCCTCGTCCTGTGCTCCGTGCCCGACCTCGACCGCGCGCTCGCGGAGGCGCACCGGGTGCTGCGCCCCGGCGGCCTGCTCCTGCTGCTCGAGCACGTGCGGGCCGCGGATCCCGCGCACGCGCGCCGCCAGGATCGCCTCGACCCGGCCTGGCGGCGGATCGCGCAGGGCTGCCACCCCAACCGCGACACCCTCGCCCACGCGGCCGCCGCGGGGTTCGCGATCGTCGAGCACCACCCGGTGCCCGTGACGATGCCGGGGGCGAGCCTTTTCCCGCACGTCGCCGCCGTCGCCGAGCGCCGCTGAGGGGCTGTGAGACGGCCCACCGCCGTCACCAGCTCGTTGCACACCGCACGCGCGCATGCCGTTACACTTGCCTCAGGTGGAGAGTCGTTCCCCGCCGACGAATGAGGAGGTAGGTCATGACGCGCCAAACGCGCGCAGTCATTCTCGTCGCAGCGGTCGCGCTCGCGTTCCTCGCTGCGGTGAACGTGGGGGGCGCCGCGCCCGGGTCCCCCGCCGTCGGTTCTCCGACGGTGCGCCAGAACCCGAATCCGCCGCAGGGCGGTGGCCAGCAGGGCGGTGGCCAGCAGGGCGGCTTCCAGCAGGGCGGTGGCCAGCAGGGCGGTGGCCAGCAGGGCGGCTTCCAGCAGGGCGGCGGCCA
>Ga0194116_10000140_pt1 | contig 145969 bp, 158 predicted proteins | sample TA2MahsurfametaG_4_FD_148617 | JGI IMG/M metagenome (GOLD analysis project Ga0194116, IMG submission 148617) | Freshwater microbial communities from Lake Tanganyika, Tanzania - TA2015008 Mahale S9 surface | ecosystem: Environmental > Aquatic > Freshwater > Lake | place: Tanzania: Lake...
CAGAGACCCTAAGTGCTATCTCACTTGCTGCCCGGGAGGGATTGGATAACTTAACCTTTGTTATCAACTGTAATTTACAAAGATTAGATGGCCCAGTTCGCGGTAATGGCAAGATCATTCAAGAGCTGGAGTCAATCTTTGGTGGTGCTGGTTGGAATGTGATTAAAGTGGTTTGGGGACGTGAGTGGGATCCGCTGCTGGCAGCAGATCGTGAGGGTGCATTAGTTGATTTAATGAATAAAACTCCAGATGGGGATTTCCAAACCTTTAAATCTGAAAATGGTGCATTTGTTAGAGAGAACTTCTTTGGCAGAGATCCAAGAACTGCGGCCATGGTTGCCTCATGGAGTGATGATGATATTTGGAACTTAAAACGTGGCGGCCATGATTATCAAAAACTATATGCCGCATATAAAGCAGCTAGTGAACATAATGGCCGGCCAACTGTAATTTTGGCTAAAACTATTAAGGGTTGGACCTTGGGCTCACACTTTGAGGCAAGAAACTCAACTCATCAGATGAAGAAGATGACCTTGGATGATTTAAAGGTATTCAGAGATCGATTGTTTATCCCGTTAAAGGATGAAGAGTTAGATGCCAAGTTGCCTCCTTATTGCCACCCTGGCATTGAATCTCCTGAGTATCAATACATGATGGCTCGTCGCAAAGAGCTAGGTGGCTTCTTACCAGCAAGAAGAAGTGTTTCCAAACCCTTGCCGCAACCAAAGGATGAAAGTTATGAGTCGGTAAAACGTGGCTCTGGCACCCAAGAGGTTGCCACCACTATGGCATTTGTTAGATTACTTAAGGATTTAATTAAAGATCCAAATATTGGTAAGAGATTTGTGCCGATCATTCCAGATGAGGCAAGAACCTTTGGTATGGATTCATTATTTCCAACCTTAAAGATCTACTCACCACATGGTCAGAGTTACACCTCAGTTGATAGGGAGTTAATGCTCTCCTACAAAGAGTCAAAAGAGGGTGTGATCTTGCATGAGGGAATTAATGAGGCTGGCTCTGTTGCCTCATTTACCGCCGTTGGCTCTTCTTACTCGACCCATGATGAACCAATGATTCCAATTTATATCTTCTACTCAATGTTTGGTTTCCAACGAACTGGTGACTCATTTTGGGCAGCTAGTGATCAACTTGCCCGAGGATTTGTACTTGGCGCAACTGCTGGTCGGACCACATTAAATGGTGAGGGTTTGCAACACCAAGATGGTCACTCATTGTTGCTGGCATCGACAAACCCTGCGGTAATTTCCTATGACCCAGCATTTGGTTATGAGCTGGGCCATATTGTTAAAGATGGTTTAAGAAGAATGTATGGGGAAAATAGTGAAAATATCTACTACTACCTAACTGTTTATAACGAGCCATACCAACAGCCAGCAGAGCCTGAAAAATTAGATGTAGATGGGTTACTAAAAGGTATGTATCTTCTTAAAAAACCAATTAGGTGGCGCAATAAAAAGGTAGCGATCCTGGCCTCTGGCGTAGGTGTTAATTGGGCGCTTAAGGCACAAAAACTTCTAAATGATGATTTTAAGGTGGCAGCAACTATCTACTCTGTTACCTCTTGGAATGAGTTGCGCCGAGATGGCCTGGCAGTTGATCGACACAATTTGTTAAACCCAGATAAGAAGATCACAGCTTATGTAACTAAGAAGTTAAAGCGGGAAAAGGGACCAGTAATTGCGGTGAGTGATTTTATGAGATCGGTACAGGATCAAATCTCACCTTGGGTTAAACAACCTTTCTACTCTCTTGGCACAGATGGCTTTGGTCTATCAGATACAAGAGGTGCACTTCGTCGCCACTTTAAAGTCGATGCTGAGTCAATAACTATTGCCGCCCTCTCCCAATTAGAAAAAGAGGGATTAATCAGCAAACGTAAGGTGAAGAAAGCTATAAAGAAGTATCAGATAAATGATGTGACAGCTGCTGATGCTGGTAATACTGAAGGATCTGGGTAAATAAACTTTTGGAATCCCTAGCCCTGCTAGCAAGTCTGATTGTTGCGCTAACTGCCTTGGGTGGACCTATCTCATTGGCGCTTACCTTTTTACCGCAACGGCTTTTGCCACTTGCGGTGATAAAGATTTTGGCATTTTTAATTGCTGCGATTGCAATTTTTATTGGAGTTTTTTTAATGATAAATGTGGACTCGCTAGGGGCAAGAGTTATTGGCAGCTTTGGCGTAATAACTGCAGTAATTGCCATCTATCGAATCATTAGGGTAATTCCAAAGTTATAAATGGTGGAGGTGCCGGGAATCGAACCCGGGTCCTCTAGCACTAATTCAAAGTTTCTACGGGCGTAGTGCAATTAACGCGTTCTCAGTCCAAACTCTCACATGCACAAGTAGTTTGCGGACTCAGTTACAGATAATTGTCCCCGCTAACCTCCGTAACACGATTAGCAGGTAAGTTCCCTGGCGACGTTAGATCCGAAGGCGAGAACAAACTTCGGGTAACGGATAACAGAGCTAGCTTAGGCAGCTAGTTGATAATCAGCGGCAGTTTTACTTGCGCTTATAGTTTGCCATGTTTTTGTGGTTAACGAGATCATCACGGCTTCCTCGGCCCGCTTGCCTTGAAGTAACGACTAAAGTCGAGACCGTTCACCCCCAAGATTAAAGCGAATTACCTTTCAATATTTAGTTGTGTGAAGGGGTTATTTTACAGCCTATTTTTAAATACTGGTAATTTGGTTACTAATCGTAATCTTCATCAGATTTTTTACGGTTTGAGCTACTTGATTTACCTGAGTTTCGTCTGGATAACTCTCGGTTAACCTCGCGGGTCATCTGTTGCTGCATCAATGTATTTCGCTTGTCATGTGCTTTCTTGCCCTTTGCAACAGCAATTTCAACCTTTGCTTTACCATCTTTAAAGTAAAGTGAGAGCGGGATAAGGGTTAATCCACCCTGTTTAATTACACCTGATATTTGGGCAATCTCTCTTCTGTGAAGAAGTAATTTGCGATCCCTTCGTGGTGGATGGTTTGTCCAAGAGCCCTGGTTGTACTCAGGGATATGGATACCACTAACCCAGATCTCACCATCCTTTGCCATGGCATAACCATCAGTTAAAGAGGCACGACCTGCTCTTAATGATTTAACCTCAGTGCCAGTTAGCACTAAACCACACTCAAAGATCTCTTCAATAAAGTAATCATGACGGGCGCTTTTATTTTGGGCAATTACCTTCTTGCCTAACTCTTTAACCACAAGCAACCCCCAATCTTTAAGTTGTGCGGAGGTGATTACACCTTTAGGTATTTACGCAAGGTAAGCACTGAAGCTAACCCAGAGACAAACAATCCAGTTAGAAGCAGCCAAGCACTTGTTACCCAAACATCACGCCAGGTGAAAAACTGAGTAAAGGTTAAAAGTGGTGCCACCTTTGCATCCACCACCGCTTTAAAGCCAGATAGCACCCCAGTTGAAACCAGCCAGCCAAAGAGGGCAGCGAAGATTCCCTCTAATAAAAATGGGAGTTGGATTGAAAAACTAGATGCGCCAACTAATTTCATCACCCCAGTCTCACGTCTTCTATTAAAGGCAGCAATTCGTAAGGTGTTGCTAATCAGTAAGGCAGCGGTTAACACTGAGGCAGCGCCAATTGCAATCGCACCATTACGCAATACACCTAGTAATCTAAAAAATTTCTCCAAAATCGCCCGCTGATCTTGCACAATATCTACACCTGGTCGGCCGGCAAAGGCACTTTCAATTACTGCAAACTTAGTTGGGTCTTTGAGCTTTACCCTAAATGATTCAGGTAACTGATCTGCAGTGACATTTTGCGCAATAGCTGAGCCTTCAAATCTCTCCTGAAATCTTTTAAAAGCCTCAGTTTGTGACTCATAGTAAACCTCTTGCACAACTGGAAGTGCTTGCAGATCTCGTTGAATTCCAATCTTTTGTTCCTGGGTAATCACACCATTGGCACATGATTGTCCCTCAGATAGAGAGCCACAGAGAAATATTGAAACCTCAATCTTGTCATACCAGTAATCCTTCATTACCCGCACCTGCGAGTTTGCAAGTAAGCCAATGCCAAGTAGAGATAGTGAAATTGCAACGGTAATTATCACTGCAAAGGTCATGGTTAGGTTTCGGCGCAGGCCTATACCAACCTCACTCATTACAAACTTAGCGCGCATTTTCTAACCCTATCTTTTTCATCATCAATTTAACCGGTATAGCCATAAACACCACGGGCCTGATCGCGGATTACATGGCCACCTTCTAACTCAATTACTCGTTTGCGCATCTGATCCACAATTCCAGCATCATGTGTTGCCATTACTACTGTCGTGCCATCTCTATTAATCCGATCAAGCAACTTCATAATGCCAACTGAGGTAGCTGGATCTAAATTTCCAGTTGGCTCATCGGCGATCAAAATTGTTGGCCGAGATACATAAGCTCTTGCAATTGCCACACGTTGCTGTTCACCGCCCGATAACTCACTTGGTTTGCGATCACCCTTTTCTTCCAGACCCACTAGCTCTAACACCTCAGGCACATCTCGACTGATCTGCTTTTTTGAGTACCCCAGCACATGCAAGGTAAAGGCCACATTCTCTGAAACTGTTTTATTTGGTAGCAATCTAAAATCTTGGAAAACTGTTCCAACCTGCCTGCGCAACTCTGGCACCTTATGATTTGCCAGATTATTTAAATCTTTACCTGCAACATGAATTACCCCAGAGGTTGGACGCTCCTCGCGAAGTACTAATCTTAAAAAGGTCGATTTTCCAGAGCCTGATAATCCAACTAAAAATACAAACTCACCCTTGCTAATCTCTAAATTAACGCCTTCGAGTGCGGCTTTATCTTGTTTCGGATAAAGCTTGGTGACATTTTCAAACCGAATCAAAATCAAAACCCCTTATGGTGAGTGCGTCGATCAACTAGTGCTAGTTTAGATAAGCAAGTGCGGTTAATCGGTGATTTAATGCTGATTTTTGCAATATAAAACTGAGAATCTACGCTTGCCTGTGAGATTACTCGCGCCCCTTGCGCCATTTGATACCAGCTTCGATAAATCCATCTAAATCTCCATCTAATACTGCAGATGGATTTCCAACTTCAAAATTAGTCCGCAAATCTTTAACCATTTGATAGGGAGCAAGTACATAAGATCGCATTTGATTTCCCCAGGAGCCAGAGTTATCACCCTTTAGTGCATCAAGTTTGGCCCGTTCTTCAAGTCGACGTCTTTCTAATAATTTAGATTGTAAAACTGCCATGGCAGTTGCTCGATTTTGAATTTGGGATCTCTCATTTTGGCAGGAAACCACAATGCCAGATGGTGTGTGGGTAATGCGCACGGCAGAGTCAGTGGTATTAACACCTTGACCGCCCGGGCCGGAGGAGCGATAAACATCTACTCTTAAATCCTTCTCCTCAATCTCAATATGATCACTTTGTTCAACAACTGGCACAACCTCAACACCGGCAAATGAGGTGTGACGTCTTGATTGAGAATCAAATGGTGAGATCCGAACTAATCGATGCGTGCCTTGTTCCACCGAGAGCCTGCCGTATGCATATGGGGCAGAAATGCGAAAGGTGGTTGATTTAATTCCTGCCTCCTCTGCATAAGAGGTCTCTAACACATCTATTCTGTAATTATGACGTTCACAAAATCGCAGGTACATCCGCATTAGCATCTGTGCCCAATCAGCTGCCTCTACACCACCTGCTTCCGATCGAATAGTCATCAACGCATCACGTTCGTCATACTCACCACTTAACAAGGTCTGCACCTCAAGCTCATTAATCACTTGAGTTAACTCATCTAACTCCTTATCAACCTCTTTAAATGCAGAGGCTTTGTCAGCCTCACCTGCTGAGAGCTCAATCATCACTGGCAGATCATTTAACCGAGTGCGAATTGAGTTAATTTTGTTAATGGTTGATTGCACCCTAGATAACTTGCTGGTGATTACTTGGGCAGCCTGCGGATCATCCCAAAGATTTGGCACGCTCGCCTGCTTTTCTAATTCAGCAGCGCTATCAATTAATTTAGGAAGGTTTAAAACCTGCTCAATTGATTTAAGGGTTAGATCAATCTTGTTGATCTCATCTTGATAATCACGGGCGGCCATGGGTTAAGGGTAATCTAATTGGGGATGTATACCGAACTTGAGCCAACTTGGGTGGAGATTACTAATCCATTTGTCAAAATTGAATCCACAAACGGTATCTGAATTGGCATTTCACCGCTTATTGAAACTTGCGCTGATACTTCATAAAGTTCACAAGTAAATTGATCAACCTTGATTTGCTTATCATATAACCGCACCTGATTAATTAATGCATAAAACTTCAGTTGGGCAGCTAGGCAATCTATTGGTACCCGTTTATCTTTATTAAATCTATTAACCTGTGCGTAATAAGCAAGTGAGTTTATGGATTGTGCTGATTTGTTTATCGCAGCTTCGGCAATGTTAGTTAACTGTTTTTTTACAGAGTAGGCAGAGGCGATATTTACTGAGATAAAGGTAAGTGTCATAGCCATAAGAAAAAAACCAAAAGAAAGTGGGATCAAAGATCCACGACTTTTGCCAGTTATAAACTTAATTATCGCCATAGATCTATGTACTCACTGGCGGATGATTGTTGCGAGTTACCAATTGTTATGGTGGCGGTGATCATATTTCCGGGGGTAAAACATGGATAGTTGCTACAGGAGATCTTTAACTTGATATCTCTTATCTGATTACTAGTTGATGTTCTTTTTGATTTATAAATTTCTAGTACCTGATACGCCCTTACCTGTGCAAGGCTCTCACTGGGGCTGGTAACAAAAGCTCGCACCGTCTGCCTAGCTAAGTTTTGACTCTCTGAGATTGCCAAGGATTTATTAGAGATAGCAGTTATTAAAATCAAAAATGCTGTGAAAAATGGCAAGGTAAAGATTACAAACTCTGCCACAGCAGAGCCTGGATCTGACTTTTTTAATAACCTAATTACTTGCATCTTCATCTACTGCAATTGCTACTGTTTTCTTTCTGGCTAGATTGCCAAAATCAATAAACTTCTTTACCTCCTGCTCATCTTCAAGCAGTAATACTGCACCACCTCCAATAAGTGGGTAGCGCTGGTAGTTGGCCGATGATCCAGTAATTGCTGTGGTTGCTAACTCTCCCTGATTCAAACTAGTTGAACGCATAACATTAAACTGCATAAAGATCAGTTGAAACATCACTAAAAATACAAATACCTGTGGCAGTATGGTTAGGAGTGATTCAACTGATCCGCGGTGCTGGGCAAGTAATAGCTTGCGCAACTACCTGATACCGCCCATTGCATCCAATGAGTTGCGCAAGATTGTGGTTAATTTGGGCGCTGCGATTGACCATATGCCAGTAACCAAGGCGGTGGTCATAAGTACTACCAATACCCAGCCTGGGACATCGCCCCGGCTATCTGTTTTAATAAAAGCTTTAGCCTTAGATTTTAAATATAGATTCGCTCTAATAATCTGCGTTGTTAGATTCATATAGCTCCAAAAGTTTGTGTTTGGAAACTATAGAGAAACAAAAAATTCCTAGCGGATTGCCTAATTAAAACTGTGGATTAGTAGGGATGAACCTACTTAATGTTAGAGACCAACCTCAGTAAGTGATTTAGAGAGTAACTCTAAGCCTAACTTGGTATCACTTTCAGAGATATTGCAAGGTGGCACCATGTGAATACGATTAAAGTTATTAAATGGCATCAAACCATTTTTCTTACAGGTTGCCACAATCTCATTCATCTTTGGACTAGATGCACCATATGGTGCAAGTGGTTCACGACTCTTTCTATCGGTGACCATATCTACGCCCCAGAAAACACCAGTGCCTCTGATATCACCAATTACTTGGTGTTTTTTAGCTAACTCATTTAAGCCCGGGCCAAGTATTTTTTCGCCAATGCTGGCCGCATTTTCTACCATCTTCTCACTCTTCATTACATCAATAGTTGCAACCGCAGTTGCGCAGGCAAGTGGATGACCTGAATAGGTAAGTCCACCTGGAAATACTCGCTCATCAAAGGTTTTAGCAATTTTTTCAGGAATTATTACCCCACCAAGTGGCACATATCCTGAGGTAACACCTTTTGCAAAGACGATTAAATCTGGGATTGATTTGGAGTGCTGAAAACCAAACCACTTTCCAGTTCTACCAAAGCCTGACATAACCTCATCGGCAATCCATAGAATTTCATACTTGTCGCAAAGTGTCCGTATACCATCTAAGTAACCAGCAGGTGGCACCAGCACCCCAGCTGTACCAGGTACTGATTCAATTAATATTGCGGCAATTGTCTTAGGACCTTCAAAAATAATTGTTTGCTCTAAATGCTCAAGTGCTCGCTGACACTCCTCTTCCTGAGTACTGGCCCAAAATGCAGTGCGATAAAGATATGGGCCCCAAAAATGTACATGTCCATAACCAAACTCGTTTGGAAATCTTCTTGGATCACCAGTTGCATTTATTGCAGATCCAGTATTGCCATGATAAGAGCGATAGGTAGATAAGACTTTGTGCTTATTTGTGTGAAGTCTTGCCATTCTGATGGCATTTTCAACTCCATCTGCGCCACCATTTGTGAAGAAAACTTTTTTGAAACTACTTCCTGCTACCTCGGTAATTCGCTTTGCTGCCTCATTTCTAGCTTCATTAGCATGCTGTGGTGCCACAGTTGCAAGCACATCAGCTTGCTCTTTTATCGCTGCAATTACCTTTGGATGTTGATGACCAATATTTGTAAAAACTAATTGACATGAAAAATCCAAGTACTTCTTGCCATTAAAATCCCAAAAGTATGAACCGGCGCCGCCGGCAACTGTCATAGGTGAGATCTGCCCCTGTGCTGACCAAGAGTGGAAAACATGTGCACGATCATCGGCAAAAACCTTTGCCGCCTTTTCTGGGTTACTCTCTGGGGTACTCACTTGGCTCCCTAATTTGCTGGTCAAATCTGATGCCCCAATCTAATCACTTCTTAAGGTTTTTTGGTAGGAAGGGGTAATTTCATTACGGTAAAACCTTTAAGGTAGGGTTTGCGTTATGGAAACTATTTCACATTGGATTAATAACCAACTTTCTACTGAGAAATCAGAGCGCACAGGTGATGTATATAACCCAGCTACTGGTCAAGTAAGTGCCAAAGTAAATTTTGCAACAAGTGCCACCATTGATACCGCAGTAGATGTGGCTACCAAAGCTTTTGAAAGTTGGCGACATAGCTCTTTAACCAAACGAACTCAGGTACTTTTTTCATTTCGTGAATTAGTAAATCAAAATAAAGAGAAGTTAGCGGCATTAATAACCAAAGAGCATGGCAAGGTTTTAAGTGACGCTTTTGGTGAGGTTACTCGAGGACTTGAAGTAGTTGAGTTTGCTTGCGGTATCCCCCACCTTCTTAAAGGCGGTTTTTCTGAAGAGGTTTCAACTGGTGTAGATGTCTACTCAATTAGACAACCTTTAGGGCCAGTAGCGGTTATCTCGCCATTTAACTTTCCAGCCATGGTGCCAATGTGGTTTTTCCCAATTGCAATTGCATGTGGCAACACAGTAATAGTTAAACCAAGTGAAAAAGATCCAAGTGCAATTATGTTTGTAGCGCAGTTGCTTAAAGAGGCAGGATTACCAGAGGGTGTCTTTAACGTAGTTCACGGCGATAAAGTCGCAGTTGATGCGCTGCTAACTCATCCTGGAATTAAATCTGTTTCATTCGTTGGCTCAACTCCAATTGCTAAGTATGTGTATGAGACTGGCACAAAATCAGGAAAGCGAGTGCAGGCATTAGGTGGGGCAAAAAATCACATGATTGTTCTGCCAGATGCTGATTTAGAACTGGCCGCAGATGCAGCGATCAATGCTGGCTTTGGCTCAGCTGGTGAAAGATGTATGGCGATCTCAGCAATTGTGGCGGTAGAGCCAATTGCAGATAAATTAATTGAGAAGATAACTCAGCGGGCAACTAAGATAAAAACTGGTGATGGCACAAAGGGTGCTGATATGGGCCCACTTGTTACCAAGGTGCATCGTGACAAGGTTGCCTCTTATATCGCTGCTGGTGAAAAAGAGGGTGCCAAGATTGTTTTTGATGGCAGAAAGGTTGAGGTTGATGGCGAAGGGTTTTGGCTAGGACCTACCCTGTTTGATCAGGTCAAACCAAATATGAGCATCTACCAAGAGGAGATATTTGGACCAGTACTTAGTGTTATCAGAGTGAAAAGTTATGACGAGGCGTTGAAGTTAGTTAATGATCATCAATATGGAAATGGCACAGCAATCTTTACCAATGATGGTGGCGCTGCCAGACGATTCCAAAATGAGGTTGAGGTTGGAATGGTTGGTATAAATGTGCCAATTCCAGTGCCAATGGCCTACTTCTCATTTGGTGGGTGGAAGAACTCATTGTTTGGGGACTCCCACGCACATGGAACTGAAGGGGTTCACTTCTTTACCCGGGGCAAGGTAGTTACTAGTCGTTGGTTAGATCCAAGCCATGGTGGAATTAATTTAGGTTTCCCACAAAATACCTAAATTAGCCGCGCAAAGTTTTTGCAAACTCCTTAAAGTCATTAACCATAAAATCAATATCAGCTTGATCATGTGCCAAGGAGATTAACCACTGCTCATCTAAGCCTGGTGGGGTCATAATTCCATGGTTTAGCGACCAGATAAATGAGAGCTCAGCTACCTGGAAATCTGTAGCTTTGTAATCTCGATAATTTCTTACTGGCTGATCAGACCAGGTGATACACCCTTTAACACCAAATCCAACAGTATGTGCTGGTAACTCATACTCGTCGATGATTTCTCGAATCCTAGTTAATGCTTGAATATTTAAAGACTCGGCTTTTTCAAGTGCTGCTGGTGTGCAAAGTTTGTCTACTGCTCTAACTGCTGCCATAGCCAAAATATGTCCATTAAATGTACCAAGGTGTGGCATGCGACCATCAGTTACTGGCCTCATAAACTCACTCTTGCCACCAAATGCGGCAAGTGGAATTCCGCCACCAATTGATTTTGCCAGACAGATTAAATCTGGAATCACACCAAGTCGCTGGGAAGCTCCTTGTGGACCTGCTGTTAAACCAGTTTTAACCTCATCAAAAATTAAAACAATCTTGTATTCATCACACAAAGCTCTAACAGACTCTAGGTAACCTTCATCCGGCAAAATAATTCCCACGTTTTCTAAAACAGGCTCAACTATGAAACAGGCAATTTTGTCTGCATGTTTTTGAAATACATTTTCAAGTGCTTGTGCATCATTGTAAGGAACCACAAATGACAATCCTGGAACTGCGGCATTACCAATTACTGGAATCGGCTCATTTGCTGGACCTGCTTTATCAAGTGGTGGTTTTGTTGAAACCAAAAGTGCGTCCCCACTTCCGTGGTAGCCACCTTCAACCTTTACTACGCCCTCTTTACCGGTATAGGCGCGGGCAGTTCTTACGGCATACATAGTTGATTCAGTACCTGAGTTGGTAAATCTGATCTGATCAATTCCAAATCGACGGCACAATCGCTCAGCAGCATCTCGAGAGTCAGGAGATGGTGCGGTGTATAAGGTGCCAACATCTAATGTGCTCTTTAGTTCGGCGATCACCTCAGGGTTTAAGTGGCCAACCAACATCGAGCCAAAGCCCATGGAAAGATCAAGCACCTTTCGCCCATCCACATCCACCATCCAGGCACCTTTGGCCGACTTAATCGAGATTGGATATGGATCAAATGATTGGAAGGTTGAGTGAGCTCCAAGTGGGATACTTTTGAGTGCACTTAAGTACTCAGAGCTAGAGCTTTTCAGATTTGATTTATATAAATCTATTTGTTGTTGAAATAATTTTTCAAGGCGAGATGAATCCAGAGGTTTTGAATGCACTGGAACTGAACGAAAGGTTTGGTTGTGGTGCGTTTGTGTTTTCATGCGCTTTTGTACTGTCAAAGGGTCTAAATAGACCGAAGTTTGGCGGACACTCTCCTAGTCAAACGTTGTGTTGCTGGCTAAGTTTATCAGAGTTAAAGCTTTAAGCAACTAGGTTAATTTCATGCGTAAATTCACAGAAATTTGTTAATAACAGTATTTTAATCTGCATTTAATCAGATTTATTTAGTACTTACTTATTTGATACAGGTATTATCTACGCATGATAAATAAGCGTGTTGATCTTACCGATGTACAAATAACTCACTTAAAAAGTTTAGTGACTGGTCAGGTTTCAACCAATGAAACTATTTTAGATCAACACGGTAGAGATGAATCTGCAATCCCACCAGTGCGACCATCAGCGGTTGTCATGCCACAAAGCACTGAAGAGGTTTCAAAAGTTTTGGCTTATTGCAATGCTGAAAAGATTCCTGTTGTGGCATTTGGTGCTGGATCATCATTGGAAGGTCATGTGTTGCCATTATTTGGTGGTATCTCACTAGATCTAACCGGGATGAATAAGGTGCTTGAGATCAGAGGAGATGATCTGCTGGTTCGTGTGCAGCCAGGGGTTCATCGAATGGCCTTAAATGAGCGGTTAGCTAGTTCAGGATTGTTTTTCTCGGTAGATCCAGGAGCAGATGCCACCTTAGGTGGAATGGCCGCAACTGGTGCTGCTGGCACTACCACAGTTCGCTATGGATCAATGCGCGACAATGTTTTAGCGCTCACTGCAGTGTTAGCTGATGGCACAGTTATTAAAACTGGTCGAGAAACTAGGAAATTATCTGCTGGTTATGATCTAACCAGGTTGTTGGTTGGCTCAGAGGGAACACTGGGTGTAATAACTGAATTAACGCTGCGAGTTTTTGGAATACCAGAGAAGATGGCAGCAGCGATAGTTAGATTTAACTCACTTGATGATGGTGTTACCGCCGCAACTGCAATAGTTAGATCTGGAATCTCAATTGCACGATGTGAATTTTTAGATGCAAAGTGCATTAAAAATGTTAATGCTCATGATGGATTAAACCTCTCTGAGGTTCCAACATTGTTTTTTGAGTTTCATGGTTCACCGCAAGGTGTGGCAGAGGATGCTGCCTCGGTGAAGGAGATTGTGGAGGAGTTTGGTGGCTCTGAGTTTGAGTGGACATCTGATGAGGGTGCTAGACGAAAATTATGGCAAGCTAGACACAATGCATATTGGGCTGGCATCGCTGCAAATCCGGGAAAGCGAGCAGTAAGTACAGATGCTGCAGTTCCACTATCAAAGCTTGCTGAGGCGGTCACTGTTGCAGAGCAGATATTAAGTAAACATCCATATCCATTTTCAATTCTTGGCCATGTTGCAGATGCAAATTTTCATTGTTTTATAGTTACCGATCCAGCCAAACCGCAAGAGTTAGAGGATGTTCGACATATTACCCATGAGATAACAATGAAAATGATTGGTATGGGAGGAACCTGTACCGGTGAACATGGCATAGGATCAGGCAAAATAGAGGCTTTGATCTCAGAGACTGGCGCTCCTGCGGTACAGGTTATGCGCTCAATCAAAGAGAGTTTAGATCCAAATAATATTTTAAATCCTGGAAAGGTGTTTAAGTAAATGAGCTCAACCGTCTGGGAGATAACGATAATTGGTTTGTTAGCAGTGCTGGCCTTTGATTTATCACTTGCCATCATAAGACGTAATAAAGAAACTACTATGCGTGAGGCCTCTGCCTGGACTATTTTTTATGTTAGCGCTGCAATTATTTTTGGAATCTCACTGGGCCAATGGAGCACTACCCAAGCGCGGGGAGAGTTTTTTGCAGGGTGGATTACTGAGTACTCATTATCAGTAGATAACCTATTTATCTTTATTTTAATATTGGCAAGATTTCAAATCAGCAAGCAAAGGCAGCAACTAGTTTTGTTGGCAGGAATTGTTATGGCCTTGGTCTTGCGAGGAATCTTTATCTTGCTCGGCTCAGCTGTGATATCTCGCTACTCCTGGGTCTTTTACATATTTGGTGCATTCTTAATTTTTACAGCTTATAAAATTTTTACCGAGGATAAGGAAAAAGAGTGGAAAGAGGGAAGATTAATCACCTGGTTTAGAGCCAAAGGTGCCTCACCCTTAACGATTGTCCTAGTAGCGATTGCCTTTACAGATTTAATATTTGCACTAGATTCAATTCCGGCTATTTTTGGATTAACTAAAGATCCATATATTGTCTTTACTGCAAATGCATTTGCGCTGATGGGGTTGCGACAAATTTACTTTTTATTAGGTGGGTTAATGGGTCGACTAATTTACCTAAATGAGGGGCTCGCAATCATCCTGGGATTTATTGGTATCAAACTACTTCTTGAAGCACTTCATGGCAGTGATATTCATACTATTTTTGGTCTACATCTACCAGAGATTTCAACCCAATTTTCGCTATCAGTAATTATTGGCACATTACTTATTACTACAGTTGCAAGTCTGGTCCGTACTTCTAAATCAAAGGTGGCAGAATAACCCTCATGATTGAGGGCCCATACAAGATCCAAGTTTTTGAACCCCACCGATCCAAATTGCCACCGCTTCGGCCATACCTACGTGATTTTTGGCGAAGACGTGAGTTTGCCACCGAGCTCTCTAAGTTTTCAGATAAAGCTGAGTACTTAGAGTCAAAACTTGGCAAAGTATGGTTGGTTTTAAACCCATTATTTTTGGCAATTATTTACTACCTGCTAGTCACCATAATTCAAGGTGGTAGAGGTCAAGGTGGAGGCTTTACCACCTTAGCTCATATCTTGATTGGCTTGTTTACCTTTTATTTTGCCCAAAATACTATTTTGCTTGGCGCATCATCTATCACATCTGGTGGAAGTTTAATTTTAAACCAGGCTTTCCCAAGAGCCTTACTTCCACTATCTAGTGCCATAAGTGCAGCTCGCCAATTTTTTCCAACAATTCCAATTTATATCTTGATTGTCTGGGGCGGCAAGTTATTTTTAAATGACACATCATTACCTGGACTTAATGCCAATTATTTACTGCTGCCAATTTTGTTCCTACTACTTGTAGTGACAAGTTTTGGTTTATCTTTGTTGTTTGCAACTATGAATGTTTACTTCCGAGATACCACCAAACTACTTAGCTACATTATGAGAATCTGGTTATACGCCTCACCTGTGTTATGGCAGCCTGATATGTTAAGTGGCTCTTATCGGGTGCTGCTTTATCTAAATCCACTAGGTCCAATACTTTCAGCAAACTCAAGAATTTGGATTGATGGCTTAATGCCTACTCTTTCCCAGTTAATTGGTTGTCTAGTTTGGGCAGGTATTGCCTTTGCAATGGGTGCTTACTTCTTTATCTCAAGGGAGCGTGACTTTGCCGTCCGTATCTAACTCTAACTTGTCAAAAGATTTGGCAATCAAAATAGAAGATCTTTCTATTAGTTATAAAATCAATGTTGAATCTAAAAAGACTTTAAAAAATGCAATTATGCGTGCTAGCCGGGGTGAACGAGTAAGAACTAGAACGGTTGAGGCAGTAAAGCATTTAAATCTAGAGATTACGCATGGTTCAGTTGTTGGCATTGTTGGTGCAAATGGCGCAGGTAAATCAACGCTGATGCGATCTATTGCAGGGATCTTGCCACCGACCTCTGGCAAGATCACAGTCAATGGACGAATCTCAACACTGCTTGCATTAGGAGTTGGATTTAACAAAGCATTATCTGGTCGGGACAACATTATTTTGGGTGGACTTGCAGCTGGCATGAGCAAGGCTGAGATCGAAGCACAAACAGATGCGATTGCTGCATTTGCAGATCTGCCAGAAGGATTTATTGATATGCCAGTTCGCACCTACAGCAATGGTATGTATAGCAGAGTTGCCTTTGCAGTCGCAGTGAACATGACACCAGATATCTTGCTATTAGATGAGGCACTTTCCGCAGGTGATGCTGCGTTTAAGGAAAAATCATTTAATCGAATGCGAGAGCTTTGTGAGGAAGCACGAACAATTTTGATTGTCTCCCATGCACTATCTTCAATTAATGAATTATGTGATCATGCAATTTGGATGCATAAGGGAAATATGTTGGCATCAGGTGAGCCAGAAAAAATCACGGGAGCGTATCTAAAGTTCTTAAATGTTGGCGAACTGCCTTCAAGTTATGAAGATTTATAAGGGTAGAAGGTAAAAAAGTAGGGTTATTGCACTAGCCAGTGCCGCAGATTGAATCAGGATATTAATTGCAGTTTTACGATCTGCTTTTTTATCCTCCTCATTTTGAACCTTTGAAATGCTGCCAAGCTTGCCAAAATTAAAAGTTCCAGCCAGCCCATAAGCTAAACAAAACTTCTTTCTAGCTTGGATAAATCCAACCGCAAAAATCATCGCCGGTATAAATATTGATATTCGAGCAGATCTACCCTGATCTGTTCCTAAAATCGTTGAAGCTGAAAAAAAGATTAAGAAAACTCCGATTAGTGCAATAGTTTGACGGCGCTTAATCTCACCTTTGCCTATGTTGCAACTTCCAGCAACATATTCACTACTCATTTAAGCATCCTCACGTTCATCATCACTCCACACCTCGTACTCATCATTTTCAGAACGAGCAAGCCAATTAAAGATGCTTTTGACTGCGCCAAAAATCACAAGTACTCCGGCAAGGAGTGCAAATAATCGCTTAAAAGCTTTAATCATGGGATAAATCTACTATCTTTTAAGTTAAGTAATTACTTAATTCCTTCGGTGGCGAGCTTTTCCAGTGAACTCCCAGATACTCTAAAAACGGTCCATTGATCCATTGGTTCGGCCCCGATTGATCTATAAAACTCGATGGCACTTTCATTCCAATCTAATACCCACCACTGCAATCTTTGATATCCCCGCTCAATACAGATTTGAGCCAACCTCTGAAGTAATGCCTTGCCATGACCTAGGCCTCGAAAGTTGGGATCGACATATAGATCCTCTAGATATATCCCATGCCGACCAAGCCAGGTTGAGTAATTTAAGTGCCAAACTGCAAATCCAGTTGCTTTTCCATCCAACTCTGAGATTAGGCAGTAAACCTGGGGATTTTTACCAAACAATGACTCTTCTAAATCCTTGGCAGTGAGCTTTACCTCATTTGGGGCTTTTTCATAAATAGCTAAATCATGGATGTACTTCAAAATCACCGGCAGATCGGTGGTCTGAGCAGATCTAACCTTGACATCACTCATTTAATTTTTGCTGCCGCAAATGCAAACTCAATATCTGCCCATAAATCATCGACATTTTCAATTCCTACCGAAAATCTGATCAAATTCTCTGGCACGGTAACACTCTCAGTTGCCCATTTGCGCCTGCGCTCCCAAATAGATTCCACCCCGCCTAAGGAGGTGGCATTTGTTATCAATTTTGAACTATCACACATCAAATCCACCTGATCGATACTGGCATTAACATCAAATGAGATCATTGCGCCAAAACCCTTCATAAAGCTTTTTGCCAATCCATGATACGGATCAGTCGGCAGGCCGGGATATCTGACCTTTGAAACTCTTTTATCTGCCAAAAGCCGTTTAGCTAACTCCAACGCATTTTGCTGTGACTTTTCCATACGAAGTGAAAAAGTTCTCAGCCCACGTAATGCAATCCAAGCCTCAAATGGGCCGGCAATTGCGCCACCATACCTGCGGGCTTGCTCTAAGCGCGCGTAAAGTGCTGCATCATTTGTACTTAGCGAGCCCAAAATTAAATCACTATGCCCCGATAGATACTTTGTGACTGAGTGAATCACAATATCTGCTCCAAGATTTAGTGGGTTTTGAATAAGTGGAGTTGCCAATGTGTTATCAACCGCGACACCGCAACCAGCAGCCTTGCCAGCCTTAATCACCTTAGGCAAATCAACAATCTCAAGCAGTGGATTAATTGGAGATTCTAAGTAAAGCAATTGTGCGCCAGCAATTGCAGCTATGGTTTCATCAGTATTGGCAAGATTTACAAATCTAACCTTTAACTTTTCACTCTCATGTAACTTTTTTAACAAGGTCGTAGTTCCCTGATACCCATTGTTTGCTGCCACCACCACAGCACCCTCCGGTAGTAATGAGTAAACAGCGCTAATTGCTGCCATGCCAGATGAAAAAAGCAGAGTCTTTCCACCCTCTAAAATTGAGATCGCCTGCTCTAATGCACTCCAGGTTTCATTTCCATATCTGCCATAGCCAACTGGGCCGCCCTCATGAAATGTTGAATTAAGAGCAATTGGTGGATTTAACGCACCATCTGGTTGCTTACTAGGCCGACCTGCTGCGACCACCTTTGATTCAAGTGCTAACTTCTCAAGATCTGCCTCTTGGCCCATTGTTAAAGCCTAGCCCATCTAATAATTTCTACTCCTGCTTAATTACTTGGCTTTTTTGGCTCCAATACCAATGCAACTGAGTTAATGCACCATCTTTGATCTGTTGGAACTGCATACCCCTCGCCAGTAAATACATGGCCTAGATGTGAGCCACAGGCTGAGCATCTAACCTCAGTTCTAATTCTTGGAAAAAGTGAGCGATCTTCAATTAATTCAACTGCATCATCTGCAGTTGGTGCATAAAAAGAGGGCCAACCACAACCTGAGTGAAACTTAGTCTCAGACCTAAATAATTCAGCAGCACATGCTTTGCACTTATACACACCGATTGTTTGAGTATCTGTGTACTCACCTGTGAATGCAGTTTCAGTTGCAGATTTTCTAAGCACATCAAAGGAGAGTGCATCCACCCGACGAGCTAACTCTTGCTCATCGATTTGAACCTTGTAAGGCTCCCCACTTGAATTTATTGGCTTTATCTCATCCATTGTTGCTCTGCACTGCAGCTGGAAATGCGATTCCAGTTGAAGAGTGACAATCATAACCATTTGGATTTTTCTCTAAATATCTTTGGTGATACTCCTCAGCTAACCAGTAGGTAACACCAGATGCTGGCAAAATCTCAGTAACAATCTCACCTAAGCCATTTTCACTTAACTCACTTTGGTAGATCTCTTTACTCTCAACTGCTTGCTGCATCTGCTGTGCTGAGGTGGTAAAAATTGCAGAGCGATACTGAGTTCCAATATCTCCGCCTTGTTGGTTAAGTGAGGTTGGGTCATGCATAACCCAAAACTCAGCCAATACTCTTTTGTAACTTATCAATTGTGGATCAAAGATAACCTCAACCATTTCAGCATGGTTTGTCTTACCTGAGCAGACCTCTTTGTAGGTTGGATCTGGTTTATTTCCACCCATATAACCAACTGAGGTTTGAAGCACTCCCTCTAAATTCCAGAATCTGCGCTCTGCTCCCCAAAAACATCCAGTTGCGAAGTAGGCAGTTTGGCTCATCTGCTAATTCTCCCCTATTGATTGCCAGTGTGCAATATGAACAAATTGCAAACAAAATTGTGATTTATTTACCTACCAACTGTGATCTTTAAGCCAGCAGTTCATCGATAGAGCTGCAATTGCAAGAGCTTGGCTCATTTAAAGGTGGTATCTGCAGGTTACCTTGATGGTTAAGGGTGATTTATCTAGCGCAGTGCGGTATATCTTCCTAAAATATTTTAAATTTTTCTCAAAATATCCTTGTTTATTATTTGATTTAAGGAGAGACTAGGGCAGTTGAATTTTTGAACGAAATTAATTAATACCTACCTATCGAAGGAGTTGCTGCCCTATGGATTGGCGACATGAAGCAGCTTGTCGCGAAGAGGATCCAGAGGTTTTCTTCCCGGTAGGAAATACAGGTCCAGCCTTAGCTCAAATCGAAGAGGCCAAGAAAATTTGTGAAAGATGTCCTGTGAAAGAGCCATGTCTGGCTTGGGCACTTGAGAGCGGACAGGATGCTGGTGTTTGGGGTGGTTTGTCAGAGGATGAAAGAAGAGCAATGAAGAGACGAGCAGCTAGAAATCGCGCTCGCCAAATAGAGAATCAAAACTCCTTTTAATTTAGGCTAAAGGAAATCTCTCCTTTAGTTAAGTTATCAACTCTAACCAAATTTATACTTCCATTTAATTCATTTTTTGCAAGTGTATTTGCAATCTGTAAACCTAGATTTGCTGATTTTTCAATATTAAAGTCTGCTGGTAATCCAGCGCCATTGTCACAAATACTTACCAGACAATGGGTACCATTTTTTGAAATCTCAACTGTCAACTCATCCCCCGACTCACTTAGCCCATGCTCTAGTGAATTATGAATTAATTCGGTAATTACAAGTGATAATGCTGTTGCGCTCTTGGAATCAAAGAATCCGAAGGTGCCTATTTTTTTATAGGTAATCGGCCTAGGGTTTAATTCCAGTGCATTTTTAACGATTTGTTCAAATACCAAATCAAACTCAACTAATTCAGAGGATTGATTTGAAAGAGTTTCATGAACTAAAGCAATAGAAGCTACCCTGCGCACTGCTTCATCAAGAGCTGAGCTGGCAATAGGATCGATCACACGTCTGGATTGCAACCGCAGTAGTGCTGAGACGGTCTGTAAATTGTTTTTTACTCGATGATGTATCTCTTTTATTGTTGCATCTTTGGTAATAAGGGCTCGATCACGGTTTCTAAGCTCCGTAATATTATGTATTAATACAATTGCACCAATTCGATCATTACCTTCAGTCAAAGGAATTACTAAAATATCTAAGACCGCTGATTGGGTTTCATACTCAGCGCGCCGCAAGAATTTACCGCTAAGGATGGTTTGCCAAGATTCATCTGTGGGATTTACATCTGCTTTGCCCAAATTAGAAAAAACTACCCCTAGATTTTCACCCTCTAACTCTTTTTGAAAACCAACTCTATTCAGAGCAGATCTGGCATTTGGGGAGGCAAAAAATATTGTTCCGTTAACATCTAACCGAATAAGTCCATCGCCAACCCGGGGTGATGATTCAGAGCTATAAAGTGAGTTTCTAATTGGGAAATTACCCTCTGCAACCATTTTATATATTTTGTGGGCGATCTCTCGATAATTCAACTCTAACTTGGAGGGCTGACGCATTAACTCAGCATTTCGATGTCTTGAGATAACAGCCAAAATTTTTCCATTAAAGATTACTGGAATGCTCTCCTCTTTTATCATAATTTGACCAACTAATTCAGGCTTTGCATCTCTTACTATTTCACCCTCAGATAATGCTTGATCTACTAATGGTCGTTCACCCCAACTAATACTGGTGCCCACCAAATCTTCTGTGAAAACTGTGGCCGCAGTTGTAGGTCTTATCTGCGCAATTGCTAAATGGCCCTCTGGCCATGACTTCTCATCACGACGAATTGGTAACCAAAGTAATAAATCTGCAAATGATAAGTCGGCAAGTAAGCGCCATTCAGCCACTAACTCAGCTAGGTGCTCAACCTCATTTGAATTTAGATTTGAGTTCTCGCTTATTAACTCAGAGAGGGTAGCCATAGCCCAATGGTAGGGCTTCTTCTAGTGGAGTTGATTACCGATTTTTTCAATCTGCCGACTAAAGGTGCTACTTCGCCAAAAAGCCTTTGCTGATCCAGCACCATTTGGTAACTGTGCTGCCCGATGATCAAATGGTAATTGCGCACTGCTTGACTGGCCTACTAACTCCACAAATCTCCTTTGAACCATCTGACCTGATCTATCAAACCGTTGTTTGTTTAAGACAAAAATTATCTCTGGACTATTAACCACCTTTTTATAATCGTCAACAAAATCTGCTAAATAACTCATACCATTTTCATTAGCAGGTACAACATAAATTACTTTCGCTGAACCGGTTAGAGCTTGATTTAGCCAGTGGGCAGAAACCCTTCGATCAGAGATAGTTTTGGTCAGCGAAATTGTTTCACCAGCATCAATAAATGTTAGATCATCCTTAATTTGAGCAATTTTTTGACCTAACTCAGATGGTAAGAGTTTATCTACATTGGAGCTTGTTTGAGGTCGCAGGTTGGAGTGTGCGCAGGTGAATATCTGGGCTGACTTTAATGCTGCTAAATGGTTGGTAATAGTCGAAACTCCAGGTGAGCCAGGAGTGCCAAAAATGGAAATTAAATTTTTCACTCTAATAACTTTGTGAATCAAAGGTGGTCGACTCAGTGCCAACAGTTGATCTACTAATTGATGCTGATCAAACCTTTCTGCTACCTGAGTAAACCTGTGGTTTTCAAATCTATTTACTAACTGATCTAAATCCGCTTTAGCAGCAAACTCATCTGTATAAAGAACGCAAAGCTCACCTTGATATTGAGCCAGGAAGGTTGATAGAAGTTGATAATTGAGAGCTCGATAGATGATATTGCAGCCTTGTGAATGTAATAAACCTGCCACCTTTTCTTCATGTTCACTGCTACTAATTGCAGTTACTATTTTTAATCTAGGTTCAGCGAGTTCTAACAAGTATTAATCTACTATCAACTAAGAAATTTAAGGTAGGAAGAATCTGCTCATTTTCAAGAATCACTAATACGCTAACTACGCCTGAATTGTTTCGCTCTAAGACCTGCTCAACACTGACATTGGTTGCAAGTAATGCTGGTGCAATCTCCTCTTTTGCATTGGATTTACCAATTGCATAAATATCAATTAAATCTCCCCGAGCAAGTGAGATAGGTAGATCTGAGATCTCAACTGTTAAGGGAAGAAGTCGTTGATTTACAGGATCAATACCGCTGCCAATTGAAGCTACTGGTATCAAATCACCCGCGGATATTTTGGTTAAAACAGTGGTACCAACAATATCTGCGGAAGCAGATAGATAGTTCTTTGCAGATTGAGCTAACAAAACTGATGCTGGGGTGATATCTGTTGGTTGAATAATTTGGCCAGGAGATAGATCACCAGTTACAGACCAAACTAAAACGGTTCGATTCGCCTCTTTTGAGATCAGGCTAGCTGCTGTTAATGCGATTATAAATAATGCAAGACCCATCGCTAATCTGGAATTTCTAAAAAGATCAAATTTTGAGATTTTCATTGATAGGTTTTACCAGAATTGGCTAGTTATAAAGATCATCCGAACGGATGATTTGAAAATTTGGTAAGTAAATCAAAGTTTGCTTATGACCTTAACTGCATCAATTAATACCCAAGAGCAAGTGCAAAAAAGAAAGCTTTATTTAGTTCCAACACCTGATAGGGAGTTTGGTGAGGAGTGGCTGCACCCAAAATTTTCACCAATCCCCTCACCCTTATCTGAATTACCTGAGGTAAACAAATGGAGTGAAAACTTTGTAATCAAAATCCTTGAAGTTTGGTCTGGCCGCAGATCAATCGCTCAATTATCTCGACATTGCCACCGGTCAGCCCAGCGAGAAATAACTAATCAAATAAGCTCTGCAACAAAAAAATGTTGGGTGCGGAAAATTTATATTAGTCAGCCAATTGAGGGAGTAGTTGAGGTTACTGCTACCTTAAGAATAAAAGATCGAGTTAGATCACTTTCTTTAAGATTAGAGGGTGTCGATAAAAGGTGGATCTGCACCGAATTAAATCTTATTTAACTTTGTCCGTGACACCTTTTGTACTTCTTGCCTGATCCACATGGACATGGGGCATTTCTTGAAGTTCCAGTAGCTGCGGCTGGTTCAACATCTGCAGCAGAGTACTGCAAGGCTGCAACTGGGGCAGGTGCTGGGGTTAATCCTTTAGCACCAACCTGATCTCCCTCCACCTGAACCTCAACATTAAATACAAAACTTACTAACTCCTCTTTTACTGCATCCATCATCGCCGTGAACAAATCAAATCCCTCGCGTTGATACTCAACTAATGGATCACGCTGAGCCATAGCACGCAAGCCAATGCCCTCTTGCAGATAATCCATCTCATAAAGATGCTCACGCCATTTACGGTCTAACACCGAAAGAAGAATCTTTCGCTCAAGTTCGCGCATTACCGAAGGTGTTAACTCCGCTTCTCGCTTTTCATATGCCTGCCTTGAATCCTGCAAAATTCGTTCCAGCAGATACTCTCCATCTAGAGCTACTGCGCCACCAATCTCATCCAACATTTGCTCAGCGGTGAAGGAAATTGGGTACAAAACTTTTAAGGCATTCCAGAGTGTCTTTAAATCCCAATCCTCTGCCACTCCAGTTTGGGTTGCGGAATTAACATATGCAGTAATGGTCTGTTCCAATGAAACCTCAACTAGCTCTTTGATATCAGCGCCCTCTAAAATCTCACGTCGCTCTGAATAAACAACCTCACGTTGCTTGTTCATAACATCGTCATACTTCAAAACATTCTTGCGCATTTCAAAATTTAATGACTCCACTTGAGTCTGGGCTGATTTGATGGCATTACTTACTATCTTGGACTCCAATGGAGTCTCTTCTGGCATTCCTGCTGCACCTAAAAATCTTTCCACCAAGCCAGAGTTAAATCTGCGCATTAACTCATCTTGTAGTGATAGATAAAATCTAGACTCACCTGGATCACCTTGGCGACCAGAGCGTCCTCGTAACTGATTATCAATGCGCCGTGACTCATGACGCTCGGTACCTAAAACATAAAGTCCACCTAGCGAAACTACTGTGTCATGCTCTTTTGCAACAGCTGCACGTTGTTTTTCAATCTCCACCGGCCATGCTCTTTCATACTCTTGTGGAGACTCAACTGGATTTAATCCTTTGCGTTGTAATTCAAAGTCAGCCATAAACTCAGGGTTTCCGCCAAGCATGATGTCAGTTCCTCGACCTGCCATATTGGTTGCAACAGTTACTGCCCCTACTGTGCCAGCTCGAGCAATAATGGCAGCTTCGCGTTCATGCTGCTTTGCGTTTAAAACTTCATGTGGGACGCCACGTTTTTTCAATATGGTAGATAGCTCTTCGGATTTTTCAACACTAACTGTTCCTACTAATACTGGTTGACCTTTTTTATGGCGATCCACAATGTCATTGGCAACTGAAATAAATTTGCCAGCCTCAGATTTGTAGATCAGGTCGGATTGGTCAATTCGCTGCATCTCTTTGTTAGTTGGTATTGGAATCACACCTAATTTATAAATTTGCATAAACTCAGATGCTTCGGTCATGGCCGTTCCGGTCATACCACTTAATTTTTCATACAATCTGAAGTAGTTTTGTAAGGTAATGGTTGCCAATGTTTGATTCTCGTTCTGAATCTCAATCCGCTCTTTTGCCTCTAATGCTTGGTGAAGTCCTTCGCTATAACGTCGACCAGCAAGCATTCGTCCAGTGTGCTCATCGACAATTAATAGCTCACCATTCATCACCACATAATCTTTATCACGCTTAAACAACTCTTTAGCTCGAATGGCATTGTTTAGATACCCAATCATTGGAGTATTTACCGCTTCATATAAATTCTCAATTCCCAATGCCTCTTCAACCCGGGTTACGCCCTCTTCCAAAATGCCGACAGTTCGTTTCTTAACATCAACCTCATAATGTTGACCAAGAGTTAATCTGGCAACCAAATTAGCAAACTCTACGTACCACTTTGTGGGCTTATCTGCTGGACCAGAGATAATTAGGGGAGTTCTTGCCTCATCAATTAATATTGAGTCGACCTCATCAACGATTGCAAAGTTATGTCCCCGTTGCACACAATCAACTAGACTCCAAGCCATATTGTCACGCAGGTAATCAAAACCAAACTCATTATTTGTTCCATAAGTTATATCGGCAGAATATGCCACACGGCGTTCAGTCGGTGACATGCTGGCAAGAATTACACCAACCTTTAAACCAAGAAATCTATGAACACGACCCATCCATTCACTATCACGCTCTGCTAAGTAATCATTTACAGTAACAATGTGCACACCTTTGCCAGTTAGTGCATTTAGATAAGCCGGTAGAGTAGATACTAAAGTCTTACCTTCACCTGTTTTCATTTCGGCAATATTGCCTCGATGCAATGCGGCACCGCCCATGATCTGAACATCGTAATGACGTTGTCCTAAGGTTCGCTTTGCAGCTTCACGCACAACTGCAAAAGCTTCTGGCAAAATCGAATCTAATGTTTCGCCATTTTCATATCGAAGTTTAAATGCAGCAGTTTTATTTCTTAAGGCATCATCACTTAAAGTAGAAATCTGACTTTCAAAGGTATTTACCTCTTGAGCTATCTTGGTTAACTGCTTTACCGCTTTGCCTTCACCGGCACGCAAAATCTTGTCAACTAAACCCACAAAGATCCTCCGCTAGCCTCTTGAAAGTATTTTATAAATGCTCAGTGGCTTATGGTATTAGAGAATTTCGGCCCACAGCACACGCTGTAACAGCGGCTGTTATCGTGATTTTGGCTTCAAATAACGCCCTTATCCCCTCAGTTATTGATGCTCCGGTGGTGACTAGATCATCAATGAGGAAAACTGACCCATAAGGTATTTCGCAGGAAGTTACCTCAAACATCCCTTGCGTATTTTCTCTTCGCTGACTGCTGTTTAAACCACTTTGATCTTTCAAGTTTTTCTTTGGTTTAAGTGGTGCAATTAGGTTTGATTTTATTGAGTTGGCGGTAAGAATTATTTGAACCTCTTTAGCAAGTTCTTGAATATGATCTCGTCCGCGTCTTCTAATTGCTGCAGCTGAGGATGGAATTGTTATAAGTGTGATCTCTCCTGGCACCTGCAACTGCTGTAGTGCAAAGGTAATTGATTGTGAAATGCTATTTGCAAGTAATTTTATTGCCTTTGAATTAGCGTTTTCTTTGGCAGCCAGTAGCACCGCAGCAGTTCTAAGATTGTAATCAGTTTTGAAGAATATGGGATTTGGCCCAATAGAAGTTTTCTTTGTCTGAACCATCCAATATTTCAGACAATCTGGACATAGCCAAAATGAGGTATTAGAACAACTTAGACAAAGTAATGGAAAGAGCAACTCTTTCAATGATTTTAGGGAATCAAGCACCCTTTATTTATAACAAATGCCAAGAAAATTGTTAGGAGCTCTTTGAGACTGTTGAAAAAATATCAGTTGGGGTTAATGGAATTGGAAATGATTGCACAGAGTTACCGTGACGCTTAGGAAGTGTTAACACGAAGTGAGCACCGAGTTGAGGTTTTCCCCAGGCTAGGAGCTGACCTTGATGAAGTTTTGCATCCGCTAACGCAATTGATAAGCCAAGCCCGGTACCGCCACTACTTCTAGCCCTAGATGGGTCAGCTCGCCAGAATCGATCAAATAAGAAGGGTGCATCTGTTTCATCAAAACCAAGGCCGTAATCTCTAACTCCAATTGCGACCTCATTTTCACTCTCTCTTATTTGAACTTTAACGCTCTTACCCTCACCATGATCTACGGCATTTGTAATTAGGTTACGTAATATTCTTTCAATTCGTCTTGGATCACCCTCAATTTGAATGGGCTTACCAGGGGAATCAATTTCAAACAAAGTAGATTTGCTTGGATGTAGATAATCAACGGTTTTTTGCAGCAGATGTGCCACATCAAAGGTAACTACTCCCAATGAGGCCGCCTCTGCATCAAATCTGCTTACTTCAAGCAAATCTGAGAGTAGTAATTCAAAACGATCGATTTGATTGATCAATAATTCACTGCTTCTTGCGATGTTTGGATCAAAATTCTCTTTTTGTTGGTAAATCACTTCAGCTGCCATTCTTAAAGTTGTCAGCGGTGTTCTTAACTCATGTGATACATCTGAAACAAATCGCTGTTGCAACATTGAAAGATTTTCAAGTCGAACAATCTGTTGTTGAATAGATACTGCCATTTCATTAAATGAATTACCCAAACTTGCAAGCTCATCCTCACTCGAGACTGACATTCGGCTTGTTAAATCTCCTTGGGTAAATTTTTCTGCGACCGCAGCAGCCTGTTTTACCGGTGCAACCACCTGGCGAATCACAAATTGGGTGCTTAACCCAATAAGTAGTACTAAGAGAAATCCTGCCGCAAGAAGTGTCCAAGTTATGACTGAGATACTGTCATATTGGGCGTTCAATTTAAACAAATAGTAGATTTCATAAACTCCGGTTCTTGGAATATTTAACTTTCCGCCAATTAAAAATCCTGGATACTGATTTCCATCTGAGTACCGAATTGTTACTCGCTTATCTAAAACCTGATCTGATTGCCTTACCTGTTCGCGAAAAGAATCTGGAATTGAATCTAAAACTAATAGGGTTGGCACTGTTTGATAAATAATTGGTTCATTACCACTTCTTGCAAAAGGCAAAATTACAGTTTCTCGCCCGGAGAGAGATCCATCCTCTCTGCTTGAGGTAATGAAATCTTGCACTACCTTATTTAGGCCAGCATCATTTTGGAATCTTGCAATATTAAAGTGACCTTGAGCAAGATAAAGCGCATTAGCAGTCTCAATTTTAGAGATGGCTATTTTTTCGTTGATGATGGTGGTGGCAACTCGATTGTGTACGGAAATACCGATAACTGAGGCAATAACAATTGCAAAGGCAACACTCGTTAGCAGAACTTTAAGACTCAGTGATTGCCTGATCTTAAATTTGGTGGCAAACATGGCTAAACCTTAGTCGCCCCCGCCTTGTATCCAACACCCCGGACTGTTAATACATACTCAGGATTATCTGGATCATTCTCTATTTTGGAGCGTAATCGTTGGACATGAACATTTACTAGTCGGGTGTCAGCTGCATGCTGATAACCCCATACCTCACTTAATAATGCCTCGCGAGTAAATACTCGGCCTGGTTCTTTTGCTAGTGCTACCAACAAATCAAACTCTAATCTGGTTAGCGCAATTTCTTTACCACTCTTTAATACCCTATGTTCCATCTGGTCAATAACTAAATCGCAAATACCTAATGTGCCAACCTTTGAAACTCTTCTTAACCTGGTATTTATTCGAGCGACTAACTCTTGAGGTTTAAATGGTTTAACCATGTAATCATCAGCACCAGCCTCTAGTCCTAACACAACATCTTGGGTATCGCCTTTAGCGGTTAACATAACAATTGGCACCATAGATTTTTCTCTAATGATCTTACAAACTTCTATCCCATCAATGCCTGGCAACATAACATCCAATAAAACTAAATCGGGTGCGTTGTTAATGAATACATCCATCACTTGGTCGCCACGACCTACTAAATCGACCTCCATGCCAGCGCCGGTAAGAACGATGCTAAGCATTTCTGCTAAGTCTTGGTCGTCATCAACAACCATGACTAATGGCATTTAGGAACCGTGTTCCCAGGAGTTCAAATAAAGCTCTTGCGCAGGTGTTAATACATCCAGTGAAGAACCCATACTTTCAAGCTTTAATCGCGCAACATCCTTATCAATTGATACTGGAACATTGTGTAATCCAGCTGGCAGATCCTTTCCAGCTTTAAGAAGCCATTCGGCGGTTAAAGCTTGATCTGAAAATGACATATCCATTACTGAAGCTGGATGGCCCTCGGCCGCGCCAAGATTTGCAAGTCTGCCCTCAGCAATTAACAGAATTCGTCGACCATCTGCCATTACATACTCATCTGTTTGATAACGCATCTTGGCATTTTTTTGTTTAGCATTTTTCTCTAACCAAGCAACATCAATCTCAATATCAAAGTGACCAGAATTTGCAAGGATTGCGCCATCTTTCATCTGTTTGAAATGCTCATCACGTAATACATCCCGATTTCCAGTTACCGTGATAAATACATCGCCGATTGCAGCAGCTTGTGTCATCGGCATAACTCTGAAACCTTGCATCAATGCATCAAGAGCCTTAGTTGGATCAATCTCAGTAACAATAACTTCAGCTCCTAAACCTTTTGCCCGCTCAGCAACACCTTTACCGCAGTAGCCAAAACCAGCTACCACCACAATTTTTCCTGCTACCAAAGTGTTTGTTGATCTAAATATTGCATCAAATGTTGATTGCCCTGTTCCGTAGCGATTATCAAACATGTGCTTGGTATCAGTGTCGTTAACGGCAATCATTGGAAATTTTAGTGCACCATCTTTAGCCATTTGGCTTAGACGAATTACACCAGTCGTTGTCTCTTCACAACCTGCCATTACACCATCAAGTAATTCGGTGCGAGTTGTATGTAACACATTAACTAAGTCACAGCCATCGTCAAAAACTAATTGTGGTTTTATATCTAGTGCAGAGTTAAGGTGACGGTAATAACCATCACGATCAACAGCATTTCTTGCAAAAACTGAGATGCCAAACTCATGAACTAATGCAGCGGCAGTATCATCTTGAGTTGAAAGTGGATTTGATGCACAAAGTGCAAGTTCAGCACCGCCTGCCTTTAAAGCCAACATTAAATTTGCAGTCTCAGTTGTCACATGCATACATGCAGCTATGCGAATTCCAGCAAATGGCTTCTCTTTTGCAAATCGCTCCTTAATTTGCGCTAACACTGGCATATTACGAGCTGCCCACTCAATCCGCTTTTTACCCTCAGCGGCTAACTTTGAATCTGCAATGTCATTTTTAATTGCGGTGGTGGTACTCATTTAATCTCCTAATGTATCTATCTGCTTAACTGATGCTCAGTAATCGTTAGTCAGAGGGCAAAGATACCCTGTCTTAAATGATTTATCACCTTCAAATTAGGCTTAGAACTGTGTCCCTAATCTCTGCCATCTGTTTTTGTGTATCGCCCTCAACATTTAGCCTTAGCAATGGTTCGGTATTTGATGGTCGAAGATTAAACCACCAACTATCGGCAGTAACTGTTAAACCATCAAGCTCATCTATTTGATACTCAGATTGGTACTTTTCTTTAATCAATTTAATCGACTTGCTTGCATCTTTAACTTTGCTATTAATCTCACCGCTTGAAAAGTATCTATTAAAAGGTTTCAGCAGATTTGAAAGAGATTTTGGGGTAGCCATCAGCTCTGCCAACGCATATAGAGCTGCAAGCATTCCAGAATCTGCACGCCAAAAATCACCAAAGTAGAAGTGCCCGGAGTGCTCTCCACCGAATACTGCACCAGACTCAGCCATGAGTGATTTTATGTATGAGTGTCCAACCCGACTTCTTAATGCGATTCCGCCATTTTCTGCAATCACTTCAGGTACTGCTTTAGAAGAGATTAGGTTGTAAATGATTGTGGCTCCTGGATTTGCCTTTAACTCGCGTACTGCAATTAAGCCAGTTAAGGCTGAGGGATTTACCAAATCACCATTTTCATCAATTAAAAAACAACGGTCGGCATCACCATCAAAGGCCAATCCAATATCTGCTTTTTCTTTTTTTACTCGTTTTTGCAGTGACTTTAAGTTTTCAGGTTCAATAGGGTTTGCTTCATGATTTGGAAAATTTCCATCTAACTCAAAATACATTGGTACTACATCAACGTTTAATTTTTCCATCACCGCAGGCGCAGTAAAACCTGCCATGCCGTTACCTGCATCAATTACAACCTTTAACTTTCGCTTTTTAAAGGTGTTCTTTGGAAATCTGGCTAGTAAGTAATCAACGTAATCCTTCAACAACTCCTGGGTTCTAACATGACCGACTGGGCGATTAGAGATTGGCACGCCCTCCTCTATCAGTTGCCGTATCTTTATCAAGCCAGATTCTTGTCCAATTGGCCGAGCCCCACTTTTGCAAAGTTTCATGCCGTTGTACTTTGCAGGATTATGGCTGGCTGTAAACATAACCCCAGGCAAATTTAATTTTCCTGAGGCAAAATAAAGCATGTCTGTTGAAGCCAATCCGATTCTAATTACATCCATACCTTGACTAGTAGCACCATCGGAAAATGCATCAGCTAAGGGAGCTGAAGATGGTCGCATATCTTCACCAACAACAATTGTGGCGGGCTCACGTTCTATCTCAAGAAATTTGGCAAATGCAACACCTAATGAAAAAGAAAAATCAGGTGTTACCTCATCTTTTACCAAACCTCTGATGTCGTAGGCCTTGATGATCTTCTCTAACATAATGACCTTAACTTACGGGTTGGAGATAGTTTTTAAAAATTAATTTGAAGGCAGCACTCGAAGATGGCCTCTGCGGCCTAACTCAGGTTGCATACTCTTGTTTGCCACATCTGTGGTTGCAACCTCACGCACTGCATTGGCGATAGCCATTAAATCCTCTTCAGATGGTCCGGTGTTGTGGTCGACAACCTCCTCTTTAATTACATTCCAACCAACTGGAACTGTCAAACGCTCACTATGCACTGCACACAGATCATAATTATGTGGTTCAGCATAGGTCGAAAGAGGTCCTAAGACTGCAGTTGAATCTGAATAAATGTAGGTAAGTGTTTTTATTGCGGCACTTGTGCAGCTAGCTCGGGAGCACCGCCTACTTCCAGATTTTCGCATACCAACAGGTTAATACGACTTAGGCGTAAAAGTTGGGATTTAGCCTCGACTGATCACTCGGGCATCAGATATTGGCTCAGAGGCAGTTTCTAAATTCGCACCATTATTCATTGGAAGATAGCTAGTACCAATCTTGCCCACCTCCGGTAAAAAGATCACACCCCCACTTATTTCACTTCGATTTGCAGTGACATCAAGTCGATTCAATCCAGTTGGTGCTCGCCAAGTTAAAAAATTTGCCCCAGTAACTCGCTTTGTTATCTTTTTTCCATTGGTGCCGGTAGCACTAATCTGAACATCGATTCGATCACCAACAAAATTTAAAATTGGCCGAGAACCAGTTAAATTTACACTCCACTTTTGTAATTCATCAGCACCTGTGGCCCAAGCAATCTCACTACTTTTTCCATAAGTAAAATTAGAAAATACCGAAGCAAATATAGGTTGATCAGATTCAACTATCACGGAAAATGGCTGACCGGTTGGAGCAAAGGTTAGTGGAATGCTAACAATTCGCTGACTCTTTACCTCAAGCTGTGACAATCCAATTGGAATGAAATTACCATCATTTGAATTTACAGTTACATCAATGTTTGCATCAATTGTGCCTGGTACCAATAACCTCAATGTGTGAGAAACTGAATTAGAGTTTGTAATCAACTTATCAAGTAATCCAGTAATTGCTGGTATGGTCACAACCTTACGGGCAACTGCAACAGGTGCAACAAAATCTGCACCCAGTGATTTCAATCCTCTTTTTCTCTCATCTAGAAGGTATGAGCTAACTCGACCAGATTTAGTTTTAACTGCAATTGAAATAAGCTCTTCACCAGGAACCAATGAGTCAATTGCAATTTTTCTTGTTGAATTCTGAGCGATCACAAGCTCTCTTGGTTCCTGTACTCCATTTGGTGTAAATATCTCAATATCAATAGCCGAGTCACTAAATCCACTATTAGATATAAATAAAACTGATTTACTTGTTAATGCTCCAGAGCTACCAATAAACCACTGTTCGCCATTGCTTACTGAGCAGGGAACCACAGCTTTCCATGTGTCATTTGCAAAAGTCAGTGATGTTCCTGGATTGCCCTCCACCAAGATCGCATCATTTTTCATCGGAATAACGCCGCTCTTACCTGGATTCAAACGTTTACTAACTCCATCAATTGATCTTCTATTTATTTTTGCAGATATTAAAGCCGCTATTGAAGATACTTTGTTACCAATCGCCGGGCATACCGTTGCAGGATAGGAAGAGGTTAACTTAACTTGTTGACTACGTTCTGGTGCGTTATATGCAAAGCCAACTAGGACCAACAGCGCAACAGGAACAACTAATCTCTTATAATTAATTTTAGTTAAATCTATTTTCATCGATTTTAAATCTGGTTTTCTCATACCAGCTCCTCCAGCGGCACCTCACGACGCTTACGACCTGCTGGTAGGGCCAATACGATCGCAGTAAGTAAGGCAATTATCTGGATAGAGATCCATCCTCGCCGACTAGTCCCGTTATGAGTTAAAGAAATTTCACCCGGCTCTGCAATCTTAAAAGAAGGAACTCCAAAGGGGTGCTGCTCTAACGGCACTACTTTTCCATTTAACAATAATTGCCACGAGGTATCAAATTTTTCTGCTAGTAAAATTACCCCCTCACCAGGAACAAAACCGATCGCCGCTTTGTCAGTTGAGGAAATTGGGAAAAATTTACCGGCAGTATTTTGATAGGTGACTCGAGCATGGGCTTTATCAACCTTCCAAACTACGCCATCTTTGGTCGCAGAACTTCTAGTAAATCCACCAATGCCATCAATAATTCGCACAAGACCGGCATCTGCTGGATTCTTCATAAAGACATACTGAATTCCATAATATCCAAGAATCTGACTACTGCTGCCACCTACGCCATTAACTAGGTCCACAATTGTTTGATGAAATTGAGCTGGAATTTGGCTAGCAACATCGGCATTACCAATTTGTAAATCTCCACCTCTAGTAACAAAGTACTGTAACTGTTCTGGACTTTTTCTTATCACCAGTGTCTTTGGTCTTTCAGTTGTTGAGGCTAAATCACTAATAAATGCTGGGATCACCTGCTCTTGATTTGATCGAACCAAGGAGTTTGCTCCCGTAGTTGCAGTCCAAATTGCTATTGAAAGCATTGATACAACGGTGATAACTGATGTTAGTGCTAAGCCAACATGTTTAAAACCAAAGTTGCTTTGCCTCAGTTGAGGAATTGATCGTTCTACTATTGCAAAAAAAGCAAGTAACGTTAACAGCTGAGCAAAAATAATTAGTGGACCACTCCAAATGCGCTGAGCACTGCTGCTATTTCCAGCTATGAAATATGAACTCAATGTTGCTGCTAAGGAAATTACTAGCAATGATGTTGTAGCAACTTTTCGTTGGTCTCTTGAAATCAATGAAACAATCAAATAAAGAGCAAAAGGTGCTAGCAGATATAGTGGTGGTGAGCCCATACCACCTGGATTAAACAGTAGGACCCAAAGTTGACCAGCTGATTCAACAGCTAATCCTGACTCATTTAATGCAGAGATTGGATTCAAGATTAGATTGAAAGAGATTGGCACATTTATAAAAATTGGCGTCAAAATCAGCGCTGCTCGTCTTTTATGCTCGCCATTATCTAGATTTTTTAAAATCTCCTGCCACTTAATAGTTTTCCAGTTTGGCAAGGTGAGGTAACTAGATATTAAGGCAACCATGTGAAATACAATCCAACCCAGTAAAAATAGTGGTGAAAATGCCGCCGCAACTGAGGCTATTAAGGCGATTGAAAAAATCTTACGCCAGGTTAAATTTAGTAACCCTTTGTGTTTTTCAAGTAAGGTAAAAAGGGTTGGCAATAAAATTGCCACAACTATGGTTCCCAACCGCCCTTGATTTATCGCAGTGATGATTACTGGTGAGAATGAGTACATAAAAGCAACAAACACACTGGAGTACTTAGTGAGGGAGTACTTTCGAGCGGCTCGATAACTTAGAATAAACAATAAGGTTGGAGTTAAGAAAAATAGCAATGTAATAAATGTTTGTGGATTAGCCGCTGTTATAAATGATGCAATACCAATTATGGGTATCCATGCTGGTGCGGCTGAGCTACTACCCAATCCAACTAAGTGCCATGAATTTACAAATGAGGCGATCATTTCAAATGCGCTGGCAGGTGCAACGGCAAGTGCGCCACCTGAGATTGATCCAAAGCGATTTCTTGAATAGATAAGTGATATGAATAAAGTGAGCATGACGCCAAATAACAATGGTTGTCTAACCAATGATCGAATCTTTGCGAAACTTCTACTTGATTGATATTGAATTTCATCAAAACTTTCATCAATTACACCCAGATCTGAGTAATTCTTCGCACGAGTTATCTCACCCTTGCCACGGTTTGGTTTAAAAGCATTGACCAGTGAAGATGAGATCCGTTCAATGATTGATCTAATCTGTAAGCTGCGGCTTGGAATAAATGGGGTAATGACGCGAGCAGTTAGCACCCGACTTTTCCTACGATACCGGCGCGATTTAATCAAGTCTGCGGGCTTGAAGATTAATAAACCAACGGCAGCAATCTCATCAGCTGCATACCCTGGAAGTTTGGCAAGTAAATAAATAATTGACCTACCAATAGATGTAAATAGCAGCTGAAGTGCAACCCATGGCAATATCCACCAACTTGAGTTAGCTAGCAGTACAAAAGCTGCATTTCTTCTATCTAAGAGCAATGGTCGGTGCAAAATTGCATCTCGTACATCAACAGATCTTCGCTCTGATGAGGCGGCCTCTGCGTGATAGAGAATTGCCTGACCCACACAAACCACCGAGTGGCCGGCAATACGTGTTCGCCAACCTAGATCAGCATCATCCCTAAATAATTCAAGGCTGGGATCAAACCCACCTAACTCCTCAAACAGTGAGCGTTTAATTAACATTCCGGCGGTGCTTACCGCCAACACATCCTTTATCTCATCATGCTGGCCTTGGTCATGTTCTCGATCCTCTAACCCAGTCCAGCGAGTGCCATTTTCTGTGATGCTCACTCCGACTTCTAAAATATGTTTGCGGTCATACCAACCCAAAATCTTTGGTCCAGCAATTCCAACCTGTGGTCTGGCAACCACCGCCTCTAACAACTTAGCTAATGCGTATCGATCTGGTGCGCAATCATCATGTAATATCCAAAGCCATTCCTGCAAATTTTCTTCTTCATCAATTGGTGGAAGTTTTGCAACCGCTGCAGAGATCGCTGCACCAAAACCAGTTCGTCTAGATTTTTTAATTACCTCAATGCCAGCATTACTTAACAACTTAACCGACCCATCAACTGAGCCGGTATCAACAGCAATGATTTGATCAACCTTATGTTTTTGCGAGGAAAGTGAAGCCACAACCTCACTTAGCCAGGTAACGCCATCATGGGTAACTAAAACAGCTGTTACATACTGGTCTTGAACTTGGGCTATCGCCCTGGTGCTTTGCTTTTCAGCCACCCGTAATTTTATGCGCTACGGCGCTTTAAGCGACGACGCTCACGTTCAGATAATCCACCCCAAATTCCAAACCGCTCATCATGAGCTAGGGCATACTCCAAACACTCAGCCCGAACCTCACAGGATAGGCAGACTCGTTTTGCCTCTCTGGTGGATCCACCCTTCTCAGGAAAGAAGGCCTCAGGATCAGTCTGGGCGCATAGGGCGCGCTCCTGCCAGGAAAGCTGTTCTGAGTTAACTATCAGGGCTGATAAATCTGCATCTTGTTCTGGCATATCTCTCCTAGAAATAATCGGTGCTGCCTAGAAACCTTAGGGCTAGGGGTCTGCCCGCTAATAGGATAATTACACGCTTGTAACTCGATTAAGTCAAGTCGGGAGTATGCAAATTGGGGAGAATTAAAAGCCTAAATAATTGGTTAAGACCACCATTCCAGCCTCAATTTGAGCCCCAGGGGCGATTATGGAGTCAATTATTTTGCAATTAGCACCAATTTTTGCACCCTCGCCAATAATTGATCCACTAATTTGGCAATTACTCTGGATTACAACTTTATCTTCAATTACACAACCTTTGTTAACTACCGAACCTGATCCAATCTTTGCCGATGGGAAAATTAATGCATCTTGTGAGTGCTTTGGGGTGGCTAACGAGGTGATAACCCCACTTACTAAATCAGCTGATGCCTTCACTAAGGCTGCTGGTGTGCCGATATCAAGCCAGTATGAGTTATCTAAATATCCAAATGCTTTTCTTGTAGCTGCCAAGAGGGCAGGAAAGGTATCTCTCTCCACACTTACTACCTGATCTGCTGGTATCTGATCAATTACATCTTTATTAAATATATAACAGCCAGCATTGATCAGATTGCTAATTGGGTTTTCCATCTTCTCTAAAAAGGATTTAATCTGGTTGTTTTCTGACAGCTCAACACAACCATAAGCTCGAGCATCCTCTACCTGGGTTAGGTACAAGGTTAGATCTGCCTGCTTTTGTTGGTGAAACTCCATCTGACCAGTTAGATTGTGGCCGCTTAATACATCACCATTAAAAATTACTACCTGTTCGCAATCTGAGAGCAGCTTTGCTGCATTTCTAATTCCACCACCAGTGCCCAAGGCGGAGTGCTCTACCGCATACTTAATCTTGATTCCAAATTTTTGCCCATCTCCAAAGTAAGGCTCAAATAACTCAGATTTATAAGATGTGGCTAAAACTATTTCAGCAATTCCAGCTGCTGCTGCTTTTCTAATCTGGTGTTCAGTAAAAGGCACACCTGCTACTTTTAACATTGGCTTAGGGGTTTTTAAGGTGAGGGGTAACAACCGGGTACCCTTTCCACCCACTAACAAAATTGCCCCAGTTTTCATTGGCTAACCCGATCTGCTGCTTTTTTAATACTCTCATCGGTAGCTGTTAATGCAATTCGCACAAAGTTATCACTGCCATAAAAAGCTCCTGGTGTTACCAAAATGCCTAAATTTGCAAAGTAATCAACGGTTTTATACCCATCTTCACCCTTGGTGCACCAGATATACAAACCAGCTTCGCTATATTCGACCTTAAATCCCTTGCTTAATAGCGCCTGCTTGAGCACCTGTCGACGCCTGTTATATCTTTCTGCCTGTTCTTTTACATGATTTTCATCAGATAACGCGGTAATCATCGCCTGCTGCACCGGCAGTGGCACCATCAAACCGGCATGCTTTCTAACCTGCCTAATCTGATCAATTACTTTGCTATCTCCCACCACAAAACCTGCTCGATAGCCAGCCAAATTAGATCGCTTCGAGAGTGATAAAACTGCTATTAGTCCTGTGTTATCACCATTAGCTAATGCCAAAATCGATTTAGCATTACTGGAAAAGCTTAGATAGCACTCATCACTTGCCAAAATAGATTTATTTTTCCGAGCCCAATTAATACAAGCTGTTAACTCCTGATCTGTCTGCACCTGGCCAGTTGGATTTGATGGTGAGTTTAACCAGGCTAAATCTGCTGCCGGCCAGGTACCTGCATCAATCTCCACCGCAGTAGCCTGTGCCGAGGCCATTAGTGCACTTACCAAATATGTGGGATAGGCAACCTTGGGGTATAAAACCTTTTTACTTTGCAAAAAGGTTGGCAACAGCGCAATAAACTCCTTTGAACCAATGGTTGGCAGGACATCAAACTCGCCACTTGCTCCTAACTTCTCAATTGACCACTTTCTAATGGCATCTTTTAAAGTAGCAGTACCAGCAACTACTGGATAACTTGGTGAGTTACTTGCTGCTGAAAATGCATTTTGAATAAATTGTGGGGTTGGATCAACCGGTGTTCCTTGTGAAAGATCAATAAACCCGCCTGGATATTTTCGAGCTTTATCACCAAAGGGCGCCAAAAGATCCCAAGGAAAATCTGGCAGATTCAGGTTTGCCTACTTTTCTTGAGGTGGCAAGGCAGCAACTGCTTCATGATCTTTACCAACTGGCCCTAACTTAGCTGCGCCACCAGGGGAGCCAATCTCCACAAAAAATTTGGTATTAATTTCGCTGTAACTCTTCCATTGTGAAGGCACATCATCCTCATAGTAAATCGCCTCTACCGGACATACCGGTTCACAGGCACCACAATCAACACACTCATCAGGTTGGATATAAAGCATTCGCTCACCCTCATAGATGCAATCCACTGGGCACTCTTCGATGCAGGACTTATCTTTAACATCAACACATGGTTGAGCGATTATGTAGGTCACGCTACTCCTTACAGTTATATCTGACTATATAGGTAGAGAATACTGCCATTAACTCATACTCTGACGGCAGGTGAGTTTAATGGAGGGGGTCAAGTGCAGCCATCTGCGGCGCAAGTAGGTCAGCGGGTCACCATTCGCCTGCATGATCCAGCTGGTGGGTTTCGGGATATTCTCGGTGTTTTAGAGAGTGAAAACACACTCCGAAAGAAAGATGGCACCCTAGTTACATTTGATCCAACAAAGATTGCTATTTGGAAGGTGGTTCCAAATAAATGAAAAATGAAAATTTGTTGTTATTTGATACTAAAAGTAGGCAGTTGCAGCCATTAAAAAGTAGTGATGGTAAGAGAGTAAGAATTTATAGTTGTGGACCAACCGTATATCGAGATGCTCACGTTGGAAATATGCGCACTTTTCTGCTGGGTGATTTAGTCACAAGATGTGCAAAATACCTTGGATTTAAGGTTGAGTTTATTCAAAATATTACCGATGTTGGACATATGTCGGAGGATTTTGTAGAGGATAAAATTCTTGCTCAAGCTAAAGCTGAGTCAAAAGATCCATTTGAAATAGCCAGAATTTACGAGGCTCGCTACCATAAGGATTTATCTCATTTAAATATTTCACCTGCTGATAAATATCCACGAGCCAGTGAATGTATAGAAATGATGCAAGATTTGATATCAAAGCTGATCGAAAAAGAACATGCTTATCTTGGTAGCGATGGTTGTGTTTATTTTTCGGCACAATCTTTTCCTGGGTATGGCGCAATCAGTGGAAACCGATTGGATTCACTAAAACCAGGACATCGATTTGAATATACCGAAGCTGGCGCAAAGAGATTTCACGCCGATTGGGCGCTCTGGAAGGCAGCAGGTGATCGCACTCAGATGATCTGGGACTCACCATGGGGAAAGGGTTTTCCAGGTTGGCATATTGAGTGCTCAGCCATGTCACTGCATTATTTAGATAACTTTGTTGATCTACACCTGGGTGGAATCGATTTGAGATTTCCCCATCATGAAGATGAACGAGCACAATCAAACTGCACAATTGACCAAGAGGCGGTTGAGCTTTGGGTGCATGGTGAGCATCTTTTGTTTGAGGGTAGAAAGATGGCCAAAAGCAGTGGCAATGTGGTTTTGGTATCTGACTTGATTGAAAAAAATCTCGATCCATTGGCGCTGAGGTTATGCTTTTTAGAAAATAGGTATCGAAGTCAGATGGATTTAAGTTGGCAAAGTCTCAAAGCAGCTCACACTCTGCTTCAACGGTGGCGAGAAAAGATACAGCTATGGCAAAAGGATGCTAATTCTGATTTATCACAAAGTGCAAAACTTATCCAAGAGATTGTTAATGATTTTATCAATGATTTAGATACTCCAAGAGCCCTACAAAAATTAAGATCGCTAGAAAAATCTGAATCCATAAGTGATGGTTGCAAATATCAGGTGTTTAAAGAGGTCGATCAATTATTTGGTTTGAATCTACTAAATCAGGTAACTCAAAAATCCTTATCCCCTGAAGCCGAAATAATCTTGCAACAAAGAGAGGTCGCTAGGAAATCGGGGAATTTTCCTGAAAGTGATCGCCTGCGTGATCAATTGGAAAAACTAGGTATTTCAGTTAAGGATGGCAAGAGTGGCCAAAGTTGGGATTGGATTATCAATTAAACTTTGATCGACTCTTCACCATGGCAATTATGATTGCGATAAATCCACCCAGCGCAAATAGATTTCCATAGGTATTACCAGTAATCAAGATTTCATCTCCTGACCACGGGGTGCCGGCTCTAATTACTATCGCTAGCCAGCTAGCGGAGGCAAAAATTTGGTAGCGAAGATAGATAAATTTTTGTCCGATAACTTTAAAACCTAGGTAGGTCAAAACCAAGCTAACAACAAAACCAAAAGGTTGGCTGTAGTTGTGCAACATGGTGCCGCAAAACCCAATTAGCGCCCCAAAGAGAGTGCTCTTTAGTAAATTCATTGCTTGATACCAGCAAACAAATCTATCTCACGCCCTTTGTCATCAAATGGCTCACTAGCCTCACCCTTTACTAAGGTGTAGTACTCATCTGCCCAGACAGATAAACCAAGATTGTTAGATAGGGCAAAGAATGGACCATCTACTGAGATTTGCGTTGCATGAGCCTTCATGGCCGCTAACTTCTGCACGACATACTCCGGTGCGTTAACCACCGAGGTAACTAATTCATCAGGTTTGGCAAAGGGAAGATCATCAGCACTTTCAGCACCAAAGAACTCTGAGCCAACCTCCTTCATTTTATCGATCCCCATTTGGATAACCGACCTTGGCATTGTGTTCCAGTAAATTTTGCTGATTTGCCAACCTTGCTGGCTAGCAATCGCAGAGGCTCGCATCGCTACCTGATGGGCTTTGATGTGATCAGGGTGCCCATAACCACCAAATTCATCATAGGTAATCAAAACTTGTGGTTTGATTTCTAAAATAACTTTTACTAACTCATTAGCTGCTTCATCTAAATCAGCTTTCCAAAATACATCTGGCCGCTCATTTTGTGGGGTACCCATCATTCCGCTATCTCGCCACTTTTTATTGGGTGAGCCAAGAAATCTAAAATCTTTTATACCAAGTTCAGCCATTGCAGCCTGCAATTCAATCTCACGATGCTCACCCAGCTTGTCATCTTTCTCGCTGGCTAAGTTAAGTAATGAATCAACTAAAACTTCACCTTCCTCGCCTCTTGTGCAGGTGACTAATGTGACATCAACACCATTGGCTGCATATTTCGCCATCGTTGCACCATTATTAATTGTTTCATCATCTGGGTGTGCATGTACTAGCAACAATCTCTTAGCAGATTTCACCCGCACAATATAACTATAAATATGGGATAAACTGACAAAGTAAGTGGTAACAGATTAGAATTCACACATGGTCGACGATAAGTCTGCTCGATTACCTAGAGATGAGCGTCGTGCGCAACTTCTTGTTGCAGCGCTAGAGATGTTTACTGCAGCTGGGTATCACTCGGCGGCTATGGATGAGATTGCAGACCGGGCAAATGTCAGTAAACCAGTTTTATATCAACACTTTCCATCAAAATTAGATTTGTATTTAGCAGTCCTAGATTTGCATATTGATTCGTTAGTGTTTGCTATCCAAAAAGCGATTGCATCTAACCGAGAAAATTCTTCAAGAGTGGCAGCAACGGTAGAGGCATACTTTGGGTTTATTGATTCAGAAGGTGAGGCTTTTCGACTTCTTTTTGAAAGCGATATGAATTTGGAGCCGCAGGTACGAGAGCGGCTCAATCGAATGACTTACGACTGCGCAGCTGCTGTTAGCGCTGTGATCTCGATTGACACTGGGTTAGGCAAGGAAGAATCTATGATGCTTGCGGTGGGAATTATTGGCACAGTCCAAACAACCGCTCGACACTGGCTAGATCGGGATGGAAAAATTGACCGCAGACGAGCCACTGAGTTAGTGATGAATTTGATTTGGCGAGGCATCTCTGGGTTTCCTAAATCACAATCCTAAATTCGCAATGCCTTCAAGCAAAAGATAGGGTTATCGCATGGCAACTACAAAAACTGCAAGTAAAAATTCAAGTAAAACTGAAGTGAAAATTGGCGTTTCAGATAGTACACATGAGATTAATTTTGAGACGGTGAGTACTCAATCTGAGGTTATAGCCAAGGTGAATGAGGCTATTAAATCTGCAACTGTCCTGGCATTAACAGATAGTCGAGGCCGAGAAATTTTGGTGCCACACAACAAAATTAGTTATGTTGAAGTTGGCGAATCAGCTGACCGCAGAGTTGGTTTTGCGAATCTTTAATTAGCCTCCTATTACTCTACCTTTAGTAGCTCTTGCTTCCAATCGCTCCCATTGTTCTGGCAAAGTTGTGTACTCCCCTAATACATTTAGTTTTCCATTTCCATGGTAATCACTAGCGCCAGTCATTACTAAATTACTTTGCTTTGCTAATTCAATAAGTTGAGATTTTTCATCGGGTGAGTGATCTCGGTGGTCAATCTCAACACCATCTAAGCCAGCTTCAATCAATGAACCGAAGGTATCAATTGAGATAGTTCTTCCACGATGTGAAGCCATTGGGTGGGCAATTACAGAAACCCCACCTGCTGCCTTAATCATTTTTACGGCCACCTCAGGTAGTGGTGAATAGTGAGAGACGTAGTATTTGGATTTATTGTGCAGCATTTGAGTAAATGCCTCATCCCTGCTTCCAATCACTCCCTTCTTTACCAATGCATCTGCTAAATGCGGACGGCCTAAAGTTGCACCATCTGCTAATTGATCTAAAACATCTTGCATTGTTATATAAATGCCCGCCTCGTTGAGCCGGGCAATTATTTTTGCCATGCGGCCATGTCGGTTTTCTCTAGTCGCTTGCATCGTGCTCATCAATTCAACATTCTCAGGGTCAAATAACAAGCCAAGAATATGGACACTTATCCCATCTAAGGTTTGGCATGAAATCTCAGCACCAGGCACCAGTGAGATTCCAGGTCGTAAGGCAGCAATTGCCTCTGGCCAGCCACTAATTGAGTCATGGTCAGTAAGTCCCAAAACTGAAATTCCTGCAGCTAATGCCTTATTTATCAGTTGAGATGGTGAGTCAGTTCCATCACTAAAATTTGTATGGGTGTGCAAATCAATCATTTGATTTACTTTCTTGTTGACTTGAGCGTAAAACAAAGAGTGAACAACCAAATAACAAGCCAATAATGCCAGGAATTGTTCCGGCAGGAGGTTGTTGTCCTAACCAAAAGTAGGCAAGTAAAGCGCTGACTGGTACTTCAAAAAATACAACTAAAGATACAACAGCAGGTGATACTCGCTTAAGGGAAAAGTTAAACAAGGTGTGCCCTAAGAACTGTGCGCCAATTATCAATCCTGCCAGCAAAATCCATTCTGAGATTGCATACCCGGTTAAATTTGAATTAGTCAGGATTGCAACCGGGAAAATTAAAACTGCACAGGTTGAATAGCAGACTGTAGTGAAGGTTGAGGTAGATATAATTTTTTGTGAATTAGCACCAATTATCATGTAACCAGCACCTACTGCCCCACCTAGTACAGCTAGTAAATCACCCTGAAATGCCTGTATTGATAAATTAAAATCAATTCCAGTAATGACAACTACTGAGGTAAATGCAATAACCATTCCGCCAATCGATTTCTTTGGTATATGCCCACCAGCTAACTTGATAAATATCGCTGCAAAAATTGGTTGGGTTGCTGTTAACGCAGTTCCGGTAGCCACACTGGTTAATTTCATCGCCCAAAAGAAACAAATGAAGTGGGTGGCCAACAATACGCCGGCCAAGATCGACCAACCAATAGCACTTTTCTGAGCTTTGCTTCGCCATTCACCTCTTGCCAATGCAAATGGCATCATCACCAAAGCACCAACTAGATTGCGCCAAAAAATCATTGTGGGAATCGGCATTGTGGCCTTGGCAATAATTGGCCCTGAGGAACCAATACCCAGCACCCCGAGAATCAAAAATGGAATATCTCTGCCGGTTGGCAGTTTTGTGTGATCTTGATTCTTCATGGGTAAAACCTACCTATAAATCAATTATTCTTATGAATCGATATCGAGCCGATACCCTTAGGCTATGAATACAAGTACTAGGACAAATCTAAGTCCAGTATTCCTCTTATTTTCTTAACACTGCTGCTGTCATTACAAGCCTCCTACGCAGCACCACTGATTTTGTTAGCCCAAAATCGCCAAACTGACCGAGATCACATTCAAGGAAATAAGGATCGGGAGCAAGATGAGCGAAATATGGCAGTTACTGAATATCTAACTAGAGAGTTAGCAACTTTGCGTACTGCGCTAGGTCAGGTCACTACTAAAGATTTCCTTCGCAAAGAAATAAGTGATGCAATTGGGGAGATAGTTAAAAAGCTAAACAAAAAAGCTTAAGTATTAACGTTTAGTCTTACGCCCACCAATGATTTAGGTCGAATAATAATTTGATCTAAAATTTCATCAAATGCTGCCTTTATTTTTTGATCGGTTAAAACTATTGGATTTCCAGCATCACCACCTTCGCGAACCTTGGTATCAAATGCGATTTTTGCCAACAAAGGAACCTGAGCGCCTACTAGGTCACTAAGCCGTCTTGCTGTCTCCTCGCCTCCACCACTTCCAAAGATGGAAATTTTCTCACCAGTTACAGGAGAGATTGTCTCTGACATATTTTCAATTACACCAATTACTGGTTGTTTAATCTGATGAGCTACTCTGCCAGCTCGTTCGGCAACCTCTGCAGCTGCAATCTGTGGTGTTGTTACCACAATAATCTCTGAACCGGGAATTAATTGACCAAGTGAGATAGCAATATCTCCAGTTCCAGGTGGTAAATCTAAGAGCAGTAAATCTAGATCGCCCCAATAGGCATCACTTAACAATTGTTCTAAAACTCGATGAAGCAGTGGGCCACGATAAGCAACTGGATCAGATCGTTCAGGTTTAAACATCTCCATTGAGACAACCTTGACGCCATAATTTTCTACTGGGATAAAGGTCTGATCAATGGCGGTTGGTCGTTTATCTAAAATCCCCATCAGCCGCGGAATTGAGTGGCCATAGACATCTGCATCTAAAATCCCAACCTTTAAACCTCTGGCTGCTGCAGCAACTGCTAAATTCACGGTGATCGAAGATTTACCTACACCACCTTTACCTGATGCGATTCCTAATACTCGGGTTAAAGAGTCAGGTTGGGCAAATGGAATAAATTTTTCACGCCCGCCCCTGATGATTTTCTTTACATTATTTCGCTGCTCTTCACTCATCACTCCAAAATTAACCTCGATCGATTTAATCTCAGCAATATCTTTCAAAGCATTTGCAATATCTGATTTAAGTCGATCCTTCATAGGACAGCCAGCAATTGTCAGCAAAATATCAAGACTTGCCTTGCCTTGCGCAAAGTTAACCGCTGACACCATTCCTAGCTCAGGCAGTGGTTTATGTAACTCTGGATCAATTACGCCCTCAAGCGCCTTGTTAATTAGATCTACCGTACTCATAAAATCTCAGGATCTATTTTTGGCTTTGGCTTAACCTCTAAATCTGATTTATCAATGACATCGCCAATATGCTTTTTAATTAACGCTTTTGGGTGCAGATCCTTTACCTGCAAATCCTCATAGCCAGGTCCTAGATTCTCTTTAAGCTCATTGGTTACATTTTGGGCCATATTTTTTAATCTAATTAACAGTTTGGCAGCATCGGCAGCCATATTTGGCAGTCGATCAGGTCCAATTAAAATCATGCCAATAACCAGTAGCGCTAAAACCTCACCGCCACCAATATTAAACATGTTAACTACTCCTTTGATGCAGCAAGAGTTACGGTAACCACTTTACTCAAATTTCCGCGTTTATACTTAATTTTTACTTTATCTCCTATATTTTTACTTCTAATCATTACGATTAACTCATCTGAATTTTCCACCTCAGCACCATCAAACTCAATAATTACATCACCTGCTCTCAACCCAGCCTTTGCTGCAGGTCCACCAGGTGTTATACCAACACCTTCACTGGTAATTAATGCACCAGTTCCGGTAAATCTTGTATCTACTGAGATTCCAATAATTGGATAGGTGGCCGAACCAGTTTTAATTAATTGCTCACTTGTTTTTTTAGCTTGATTAATTGGAATTGCAAAACCTAAACCAATTGATCCAGCTTGGGCACTAAACCCAAGAGTTGCAATTGCTGAGTTAACGCCAATCACAGCACCAGTTGCATCGACCAATGGACCACCGGAGTTGCCGGGATTGATGGCCGCATCTGTTTGAAGTGCGTTGATAAATGAACTTTCACCGCTTCCACCACCGGTAGTCACAGCACGATTTTTTGAGCTAATAATTCCTGAGGTAACTGTGCCAGATAACCCAAGAGGTGAACCAATTGCAATTACTGCATCCCCGACCAGTACCTCATCACTATTTCCTAGCTGTAAAGTTGGTGCACCAACTACATCAATTTTAAGAACTGCTAAATCGTAGGGACCATCTCTCCCAATCAGCTTTGCGCGATACTTCTTACCGTCAGATAACTCAACTGTGATACTCCCACTTCTTGCCGCTGACTCCACAACATGGTTATTGGTTAAAACAAATCCATCACTATCTAGAAAAAAACCAGAGCCTGTACCTGAACCACCTGCACCCTTTACCGAGATTGATACCACGGCAGGAATTACTCGAGCAGCGAGTGCTGCAATCGAATCCGGTGCCCGCTCAATTGAGCTAGTGGTTTGCACTAAATTAGCGCCGATGTTGGTTGCACTTCCTCGACCAATGGCAGCGCCAAAGCCACCTGCAATTAATGCAATCACCACAGCAATCACAAAAAAATTTGAATTACTCCTACTTGAAACAATTCGGACAGGCTTGCTTTCTGTACTTGCTTGCCACCAAGGAGTATCAGATGGATGCCTCATTTAACCAAGTTTATTAGCAACCAATACACCTGCGCCAACAGGAATGAGTGATGCTGCCCATCTTTCATCCTCTTTAACAACCTTTACTGCATCTCTTCTAGCAATACTCTCAGGATCTCGTTGAGTTGGATCGGCAACCTTTCCGCCACTTAATGCCTGATCAATCACAAGAAGACCTTTTGGCTTTAACAACCGATAAGACTCTTGCACCATGTCAAACAAATCAAGGGCTGGTCTAATCACCACTAAGTCATATGAGTTATCGGCTAACTTGCCTATTACTTCAATTAACTTCCCTGTAATGATGCGATATCTAGTAGGTGCAATATCTGCCTCATCAAAAATGCTCTTAGCTATTTTGGAGTGCTCACGCTCTGAGTCAATTGTGGTAAGAACTGACTCAGAGCTCATTCCGCTAAGTAACCATAATCCACCTACGCCAGAGCCGGTTCCAATCTCTACAACTGATTTAGCGCCTATGAGATTTACTGAAAACCTCAAGAAATTTCCAACAGCTGGTGTGGGATCTGAGGTGCCGATCTCCTGTCCATTTCTTCTGGCCTGTTGCATAAAGTAATCCTCGTTGGCAAAACTTTCCGCATAAAGATTCATATCGCCACGGTTTGAAATTGATTGGTTCAAAATGTATCCAACCACTCAATCAATAGCCGCACCGCAAATCCAGTACCACCCTTGATATTTTCACCAGCATCCACCTCAGATCTGCCAGTACCAGCTATATCTAAGTGCACCCAAGATCTTTTTCCGGCAAATTTTTCTAAGAACAATGCGGCGGTGACAGAGCCTGCTGAAAAATTAAATTTATCTGCGGTGTGGTTAAAATCTGCAACATCACTTGCTAGCGCCACTGAATAATCATCAACTAATGGCATATGCCAAACCTTTTCGCCTACTCGCTCCCCAATTTCGCTTAATTTTTTTGCCAGGGTGGTATTACGGGTATACATCGCAGCGTATTGGCGACCTAGACCTAACGTCGCTGCCCCAGTAAGTGTTGCAACATCAAGCAGATAATCTGGATCTAACTCTAAATCAGCATATGCAAGTCCATCAGCTAAAACTAAACGGCCCTCAGCATCGGTATTAATCACCTCAACAGTTGTGCCACCATAATGCTTAATAACATCAGATGGGCGTTGTGCAGTTCCCGAAAGTGCATTTTCAGCGGCCATTAATAATGCAGTGACTTTTACCTTTGGTTTTGTCTTTGCCAATGCAACAGTTGCAGTTAATACCGCCGCAGCACCTGCCATATCACTTTTCATTCCGATCATTACGTCATATGGGCGCTTCAAAGAAACGCCGCCGGTATCAAAAGTTATTCCTTTGCCAACCAGCACAACATGTGGCCAATGTGCAGATCCTTTTGGCGCATAAGTAACCTCAATAAATCTTGGCCCTGGTTTAGGAGATGAGTTTCCAACTGCCACTAATCCGCCAAAATCTTTAATAGCTCGACCAGATTTAATAGCGATTGATAAAGCGGAGTTTTTTGCAGATGAAACTAGATTGGTCGCCTGCTTTGCAAGCCACTCTGGGTTTTTAATATTCGAAGGGGTATGAATCAAATCTCTTGCTTGCCAAACAGCCTTTGCCAAAATCTCTGCCCGCTCAACCTCTGCCTCAAACTCACCGAAAATCGTAAAAGATGGCTTTTTATCTTTTGGTTCACTCTTAAGTAAATATTGATAATTAGAGAGTATTAATGCTGTAGCAATTGTGGTTATGAAACTCTTATCCTCTGATATTGAACAAAGTAATTGTGTGTTACTAGATTTTACCCTTCTACCTATGGCAGCGGCAGCCTTTCGAAGATCTTCGTTATTTTGCTCACCTACTCCTACTAAGTAGATTCGGGTTAGATTCCCAGCAGATAGTGGCACCTCAATAATTTCACCAGCTTTTGCAGTGAACTCAGGCCAATTGGTTAGCTCAATATTTAAATCTAACTTTGTATAGGAGGTTAAAGATGTTATGAATCTGCTTTTTACAATTTGAGGTTTTTCGCCCGGCAGTATCGCAATTGCAACCGCATTAACCTCTGAAAAATCTAACTCTAACTCGGTTACGAATGATAATTTAGGCGTTAGATCCAAGAGTTTATTACTCATAAACTAAATGGTAATTGAATTTGTTGATTACTTTTTAACTAATGCAACAGCAGCTTGTAGGACATTTCCTAAGTTTGTTGCCTCTTCGACATTTAACTCGACAACCAATCTTCCGCCACCCTCAAGAGGAATTCTCATAACCATTGAGCGAGCCTCTTTGGTGACCTCCATCGGGCCATCACCAGTTCTTGGTTTCATCGCTGCCATTTGAATCTCCCTTAACAAAAATCACCTAGTGCTGACCTAGAGGCGTAATTATCCCCTATCTGGCTACGGGTGGGAAATCCTCTAAATACCCTTATGAAATCAAGCCAATTAAGCGGGCTCTTCCCGAAGTGATTACAGATACCACCGCTCGCTCAGGTACACCTAATTTTTCCGCTATCTCAGTGATGCTGACCATATTTACTAAGTGCAAAGTCAAAATCAAACGCTCTTCTTCAGGCAAAGTGGCAATTAATTCAGCAATTGTCTTTCGGCTGTCATCAGGTGCCATGGCATAAAGGTTACTGGGCGAGGCCGATACTTTCGAGTTATGCGCAAACTTGGCGAGCAAATCGGCGCAATGAGAGCCTAACTCCGATTAGTAATGCAGGTTTTACGAAAAGTAAAACAAAACTCGGCGCGATGATTTCTTCTTGCCAATAAAAGATTGTGCCGCCCCTAACTTTTTTGAGTTCAAACTTTCCACTACCTCTGATTACTCGGCCAATATGTCTAACTTCGCAAATCTGTGGTGGTTTCCACTTAGTAATCTCCATCGTATCTAATACCCCGATTTTCAACTTGGGATAAAGATTTGGAAAAAGACCAGTAAAGGCAAAGATCAGTACTCCTTTGCCGTTTTTAACTGTACGGTCTTGGTCGATCTCAGACCAAACCTTTGTTTGCAACATCCATTTACTCTGACCTTTCCAATCAACTAAAGCTTTCCAGACCTGATCAATTGGCTTATTTACCTGCACAGTTAACTTAAGGGTGGATAAATTATTCACGATTATTTGACCGCTTCAATTGTGGAGGAGATATCAGTACACCAACTTACTAGCTCTTTCTGACCTGACTTCATGAAATTTTGAATTGCCAAATGATCTAAGGCAACTCTTAATGGTGCATAAACTCCAGATGGATCACAAACTGCAATTGGTTTGTTGTGAAACTTTAAATACCGTCCTACCCAAATTTCAAAAAACTCCTCCAGCGTGCCAATTCCACCAGGCAAAATAATAAATGCTTCAGATAAATCCTCTATTTTTGCTTTTCTCCTTCTCATATCCTCAACAACATGCATTTGTGTGGCTTGAGTATCTTCAAACTCGATTCGTTTTAGTGGCTCTGGAATCACACCAATAGTTAACGCACCCGCTTCTCTGGCTCCTTTGGCTACCTGACCCATCATTGAAGCTTTACCCCCACCCCAAACTAGATCCCAACCCTGCTCACCAATTGCTTTGCCAATTTCAAACGCCAATTTAAGTGCTTCTTGCGGGATATCAGGAGCAGAGGAGCAGAAAACTGATACGCGCATGAATTAAGTCTATTGCCTATCACGCACTTTGATACCGTTGGCTTATGAGCAGTAAAAAAAGTACGGGATATGGATTTGGAGTAGCAACCCAAACCCAATCTGGACAAATACTTGAATGCTCTTTTTATGAACTTGGTTTAGGAGATGCTCCGAAGGTTAAAAGCAGCACTCAATTTGATGCGTTACTTGGTGAGGACTTAATCCGCAAAGTAAAAAAAGTTCCAGTTGAGATTGTAATTAATCTTGATGAAAAACCCACAGATGCCTCTGATGTTTATCTGAGACTACATTTACTTTCGCACCGACTTGTAAGGCCAAATACGGTAAATCTTGATGGGATATTTGGACTGTTAGCTAATGTAGTTTGGACCTCAGTTGGCGCATGTGAGGTAGAAGGTTTTGAAAGAGTAAGGCCACAATTACAAAGTAAGTATGGAAATCTAGTTGTTTATGGGGTCGATAAGTTTCCAAGAATGGTTGATTATGTAATTCCAACGGGAGTCAGAATTGCAGATGGTGATCGTGTGCGATTAGGAGCTTATCTCTCACCTGGCACCACAGTTATGCACGAAGGTTTTGTTAATTTCAATGCGGGTACTTTGGGTAAATCTATGGTGGAGGGACGAATCAGTGCTGGTGTGGTAGTTGGTGATGGCAGTGATATCGGTGGTGGTGCTTCAATCATGGGAACTTTAAGTGGTGGTGGAAGTGAGGTTATCTCTATCGGACAAAAAACCTTACTTGGGGCTAACTCAGGTATTGGAATCAGCCTTGGTGATGATTGTGTAGTTGAGGCTGGTGTCTACATCACAGCTGGCTCAAAAATAACCCTTCCTGATGCAAAGGTCGTTAAGGCCAAAGAGTTAAGTGGATCTAATAATTTACTCTTCAGACGTAATTCACAAACTGGTGTTTTGGAAGCAGTGGCTAAAACTGGTAAGTGGACAGGACTTAACGCCGCCCTTCATAACAACTAAGCTTTAAAAAGTTTTTTTGGAGAGGTTATAAACCCTACTCCCCATGAAATATGCATCGTGGCTAAAACTAGTGGCATCAGCAACTTATCTAAAAATTCTCTACCGATTATTAAACCACTAATAAAAATTAGAAGTAAGTAGGATAGAAATGGAATTAGAAATACTGTATCTACAAACAAACCCAAGGTTAATGAAATTATGTTTACGACGACAGCAATCGGTGGTGCTAAGTAGCGATAATTTGTAGTTTTGGGATGCTGCCTGGCGATAACTCTGCGCCATCTGCCGTATTGAAAATATTGCTTGGCTAATTTAGTAAGTGTTTTTCTTGGCCGATAAGTCACCTTAAGCCTTGGCTCAAACCAAATTACCCCACCCTGAGCACGCATTCGGTGGTTAAGCTCCCAATCTTGCGCTCTTCTATATCGCTCATCAAATCCACCAGCTGCCAATATGGCAGATTTTTTAAAGGTGCCAAGGTAAACCGTATCTGCTTGCCCGGCATTGCCTCCGGTGTGAAACTTTGACGGTCCAACCCCAATTTTTGAACGCATCGCCTGAGCAATAGTTCTTTGTAAACCACTTTTTCCATCGGCATACATAATTCCGCCAACATTTACTGCTCCTGTTTTTAGCATAACCTCAACAGCTGTTTGTAAATAGGTCGGTGAAATTTCAGAGTGGCCATCAATTCTGCAAATGATTTCAAAAGAACTTTTTTGGATGGCCAAATTTAGACCAACCGCAGTTTGTCCAGATGGATTATCCACTAATTTAATTTTTGGATTCTTTGCTGCTAAATCTGATGCAATTTGATTAGTTTTATCTTTGGATGGTCCAAGTGCCAAAATTATTTCAATTTGACCTGGGTAATTTTGCTGAAGGATTGCTGAGATGCAGTTTTCTAAATCCTGCTCTTCATTGAGAATTGGCAAGATCACAGATACGGCAGGTGCGCTCAAATTATTCATCTTTCCTCCTGCCATTAATTAAACCCAGTATTTCCCTGCCCATAATCTAGGATAAGAATATGAAATCCACTCGAAGTGTCAGGATCTTTACTGGTATTTCGATCGCTACATTGGCGATATCTGCAGTAAGTGCTTTGGCTTTTGGCACTGTATCTGCCTCCATAACCAAGATTGATGCATTTGCTGGGATTGATAAGCGGCCAGAGCGAGTTTCCTCTGCGATTAATTATTTACTGGTTGGCTCAGATACCCGGGAAGGATTATCAAAGGCTGAGTTGAAAGCACTTCGAGTTGGATCGGTGGCAACAGCTGCTGGAAAACGATCTGACACTATGTTGCTCGTACATATCTCTAAAGCGCGTGATAAAGCAGTTTTAGTCTCAATCCCAAGAGACTCATATGCACTGATACCTGAACACTTAAACAAATCAGGGAAAAAAATTCCTGCATCATATTCAAAAATTAATTCAGCATTTAATTGGGGTGGTGCACCACTGCTGATTCAAACATTAGAGGAAATGACTCAGTTAAAGATTGACCATTACATTGAAGTAAATTTTGCAGGCTTTGCACGAGTGGTTGATTCCTTAGGTGGAATTGAGGTTTGTACCAAGAAAGATATTGATGACCCAAAGAGTCACCTAGTTTTACCAGCGGGTGTTCACACTTTGAATGGCATTGAAGCACTTAAATATGTTCGAACTCGGGAGTTTGATGGATTAGGTGATATTGGAAGAATGCAACGTCAACAGGCTTTTATGTCCTCGGTTCTAAAGAAAGCCACAAGTGCTGGTGTATTGCTAAATCCTGTCACCATGACTAATTTCATAAATTCATCTCTTTCTGCGGTAACAACAGATGAAGGATTAAAGAATTCAGATCTAATTACCCTGGCCAAGCAAATGAAGTCACTAGCCACCTCAAATGTTAGAACTCTTACGGTGCCTCTTTCGAATTTAAATTACTATGCAAATGGTGTAACAGCATCTGTCTTATGGGATCCAATTTTGGCCCCAGAGTTGTGGGATCGCCTTCGTGAGGACAGGGCGGTAATCGATGAGGTAATTCCATCACCTTCACCATCAGCAACTGAGGCTGCAGAAGTTGAAATTATCGATAAGTTTAAAACTCGAACTGCAGCAGATAATATCTGCCGATAATTAACTTACTTAAAGATAGGCTCTAGCTATGGCATTAAAACTATCAGTAATTGGCACTGGCTATTTAGGCGCTACCCACGCTGCATGTATGGCAAGTTTGGGTTTTAATGTAATCGGATTTGATACTGAACCTGAAAAAGTTGCTCTGTTAAGTCAAGGAAAGGTTCCTTTTTACGAACCAGATTTAGAGGAGCTTCTTATCGCCCAGCTAAAATCCAAGCGCTTAACATTTACTAATAAAGTTGAAGATCTAGCAGATGCAGATGTTCACTTTATCTGCGTAGGTACACCTCAGATTAAGAATGGCAATGCTGCAGACCTCATTTATGTAAATTCTGCACTGGAATCAATTGCAAAACATGTAAAACCAGGTGGGTTAGTTGTTGGTAAATCAACGGTTCCAGTCGGTACCGCTACAAAATTACGAAACAGATTGCTTGAGTTAAATCCAAAAGCAGATCTAGCCTGGAATCCTGAATTTCTTCGCGAGGGATTTGCCGTTGAAGACACTTTAAGGCCAAATCGTTTAGTGGTTGGTGTGGTAAATGACTCTGCCGAGAAAATACTCAAAGAGGTGTATGCGACTAATCTCAAAGAGAATACGCCTTGGGTTAGGGCAGATCTGCCAACTGCAGAGTTGGTAAAGGTTGCTGCTAACTCATTTTTGGCAACCAAGATTTCTTTTATCAATGCAATGGCTGAAGTTTGTGAAGCTTCTGGTGGCGATGTGACTGTTTTAGCAAAGGCAATCGGTTATGACCCACGAATTGGAAACAGGTTCTTACAAGCTGGAATTGGTTTTGGTGGAGGGTGTTTGCCAAAAGATATTCGAGCATTTATGGCTCGAGCTGAAGAGCTTGGCGCCAGCCAAGCAGTTGAGTTCTTAAAAGAGATTGATGCTATCAATCTACGCGCTCGTCAGAGAATTATTGAGTTAGTGCGCAAAGATCTTTCAGATGACCTAGTTGGCAAGAAAGTCGCAATTCTTGGGGCAGCATTTAAGCCTGATAGCGATGATGTTCGTGACTCTCCGGCTTTGGATATTTCAGCACAGATTCAAGCAGCTGGAGCACATGTAACTGTTCATGATCCTAAAGCGATTTCTAATGCTCAAAAGCGTTTTCCTGGATTGAATTTTTCACAAGATATCAATTCGACTCTGATGGATTCTGAGATTGTTTTGCATCTAACTGAATGGAAGATTTACCGTGATATCGATCCTAAACAGGTTAAAAAAGTGGTAAAAACTGCAATTATGATTGATGGCAGAAATGCATTAGATCGAGACCTTTGGCGATCTGCTGGCTGGAAATTTAGAGCCTTAGGTAGAACCACTGGTGAGTAACTCAATAGATCAGCTACTAGCCTTAAAAACTTGGGCAGTGGTGGGTTTGAGTAACAATTCTGAGCGTGCAGCATATCGAGTCTCAAAATTGCTCATCGAAAAAGGTCATCAAGTAATTCCAGTTCATCCAAAAGCAGAGAGTGTTCATGGTCAAAAAGGATATGCAAATCTGTCAGAAATTCCATTTCCTGTTGATGTGGTTGATGTCTTTGTAAACTCTGAGCTTGCTGGAGCTGTAGTAGATGAGGCAATTAAAATCAAAGCTAAAGGGGTTTGGTTACAACTAGATGTAATTGATCATGCAGCAATCTCAAGAGCGGATGCATCTGGTTTGATCACAGTAATGAATCGTTGCCCTGCAATTGAATACAACAAAAAAAGTTAATTATTCAATAATTTTCCCGCTGTAATACTGCTGAGCATGGATAATCTCAGTAAGCAACTCCTCTAACTCTTCTCCAACAATTCCAACCTGCATAATTGTTTGATCAAATTTAAGTTTAGGATTTCGTGCCATAAGGTGAAGATATGGCCGATAGTTATCACTACCGGGATCAGTTTCTAGCTGACCGGTAACTACATGTCTTGATAGCATCTCAATATTTCCAAGTGGTAGATCTAATACTGCACGAAGAGTTTGTTCATAAAAATTAGTTACGCATCCAATTTGACTCCAATATCCAGCAATCGGAGTCAGCCAGTTAATCCCAATAAGTTTCTTGTAGTTGGTGGCATCGACATAGATTTCAAAGCCACCTATTAAGCCGACCTCTTCAGCTAGCTTTAAAGCCAACACCTGAATTTCTTGCGCAATTTCATCTGTAATTCCTGGTAATGGTGTGATTGTTATATCGCCAGTATGTAAGGTTATCGGCCATGTCACCGCTTGAGCATGTGCTGATCTTGCAACCAAAATTGAAAGGTGCTCCTTACTCTTTGGATGCAAGGTAATTTGATTAATCTTCTCTAGCGTTTTTGAGTTTGGGTAAACCTTTACTCCAGCCATCTCGGCGCTTTTTATTGCAGCAAGAGCAATGATTTGGGGATCTACATAGACAAAATCTAGATTTTTTGCAAAAGCAATCAGCTGCTCGGCTGGCAAACTTTTATTTTCTGATTCAATGTGGATTCCCAATTTAAGTGCTTCATTTTGATAGATAGATTGACCACACTCTTGCGTGATTAATCCAATAGATGGCGGCCTCATGTATTAAGGTTACCTGCATAATGGTTCAAATTATTCTTGCCTCTGCCTCACCTTCTAGGTTGCGTCTATTAGAAAGTGTGGGAATTACACCAGGTATTTTAGTTAGTGGTGTTGATGAAGAATCCTCAGAACTTGAAAGTTTATCCCCAGCAGAGCTGGTAATTGCACTAGCAATACTAAAAGCACACACAGTTAAGGAAAAAGCTCCAGCAAATTCTTTGATATTAGGGTGTGACTCAACATTTGAATTTGAGGGAAAATCGCTGGGCAAACCAATTACCAGAGCAAATGCGGTTGAAAGATGCAAGCAATTAAGTGGAAAAGCAGGATACCTGCATACTGGACACTGCATTATCGATTTGAAACAAGAGATTGAATTAAGCGAACGTTCGACGGCTAACGTTCAATTTGCACAAATGACCGATGAAGAAATCGAAAATTATGTAGATTCTGGGGAGCCACTTAATGTTGCAGGTGGTTTTACTCTTGATGGATTAAGCGCACCATTTATTACAAAAATAGAGGGTGACCCTAGCGGGATTATTGGCTTATCACTGCCCTTGCTGCGCAAAATGATTATCTCCCTTGGGTACCGTTGGTCTGAACTTAAACATAATTAATTATTTAGGATAAGTTTGCCTGGTGAGCAAGTTATACAAAGATCCAATCGGCACCGCCGAAAAAGCTGCCAAGGCGATTGCAAAAATCACTGGTAAAGGAAAACATGATGTAGCACTTGTAATGGGTTCAGGCTGGATCTCAGCTGCCGAGGCACTTGGTGAGCCAACTCATGAGTTTGCTGTAACAAAGTTACCGGGATTTCCAGCGCCAACAGTTGCAGGGCATGGCGGAAAATTACGTTCTTACAAATTATCAAATGGATCTAATGCCTTGGTCTTTTTAGGCCGAACTCACTTTTATGAGGGGTTGGGAATGGAGCCAGTAGCCCATGCTGTTAGGACAGCTGTGAAATCTGGGTGCAAAAATATTGTTCTTACAAATGCTTGTGGTGGAATAAATACTGATTACAAAGTTGGTCAACCTGTATTGATTAAAGATCACATCTCATTAACTGCAGCATCACCTTTGATTGGAGCTGACTTTGTAGATTTAACTGATTTGTATAGCAAGAGATTGCGGCAAATAGTTAAGGAAGAGGATCCATCTCTTGCAGAGGGTGTATACGTTCATTGGCGAGGGCCTTCTTATGAAACCCCGGCAGAGATCCGAATGATGCGGACTATGGGTGCTGATCTGGTTGGTATGTCCACAGTTCCGGAGGCAATAGCAGCACATGCATTAGGCGCACAGATACTTGCTATTTCATTAGTAACTAATGCTGCCGCAGGAGTAACTGGTGAAAAGTTAAACCATGCTGAGGTAATTGCTGCGGGTAAAGCTGCTGCAGATCGAATGGGAAAACTTCTCGCAAAGGTTTTACCTAAGTTGTGATCTCAGATCAATTAAGGTTTGAAGTTCAAGAATGGATTAACAACGATCCTGATAAAGAAACTGCTAGACAATTAAGTGATTGGCTAAAGGAAAACAACTCTAAAGAATTAGAGCGATGTTTCTCAGGTTTTCTAAAATTTGGTACAGCAGGGCTTCGAGGTCCTATCGGACCTGGACCATCCTGTATGAATCGCGCTGTAGTTAGCCGCACCGCTTCAGGAATTGTTGAATTTATGAAGAAAAATCAATTAACCTCAGTTGTAATTGGGCGAGATGCCAGACATGGCTCAGATCAATTTTCATTAGATAGTGCTGAGATTTTCTCTGGGGCAGGAATTAAAACCTATCTGCTACCAAGGCCACTTCCTACCCCAGTTTTAGCTTTTGCAATAAACAAACTTAAAGCTGATGTGGGAATAATGGTAACTGCTAGCCATAACCCAGCAACTGACAATGGTTACAAAGTTTATCTGGGAGGAGTTGTTGGCGGGGTAAATTACTACGGCTCCCAAATTATTCCGCCGGTTGATTTTGAAATATCTGATTTGATTTCGCAAGCAGTTAAAAATCCAAGTCGTAGTAACAATTTTGAAACTGTCAGTGAATCAGTGGTGGAAGAGTACATTTCCACGGTGGCGGCACTAGCTGCTGCGCCAAATAATTTAAAGGTGGTATACACCCCCTTGCATGGGGTTGGCGGAGAGACTTTAATCAAAGTATTCAAGAGAGCTAAGTTTGCTGAACCAATACTTGTAACTGAACAGTTTAAACCAGATCCAAATTTTCCAACCACACCATTTCCAAACCCTGAGGAGTCAGGATCAATGGATATGGCACTTTCATATGCAAAGTCACAAAATGCTGATGTAGTTATTGCAAATGACCCAGATGCTGATCGATGTGCGATGGCGGTGCCCGACTCCGCTGGTAATTGGCAGGTGTTGCGAGGTGATGATGTTGGGATTTTGCTTGGTTCATATTTGATTGAGCAAAATTTGCAACCACAGGCCTCAATTGCTAACTCACTAGTCTCTTCCTCGCTCCTTGGGAAAATTGCAAGCAAACACAATTTGCGATTTAAAGAAACCTTGACAGGATTTAAATGGATTTCCAAGACTGAGAATTTAGTGTTTGGCTATGAAGAGGCGCTGGGATATTGCGTCGATCAAAAAAATGTAAATGATAAAGATGGAATCAGTGCTGCTCTAATGCTGGTAAAAATACTGGGTGAATTGAAAGCAAAAGGTCAATCTGTATTTGATTATCTAGAAAAAGTCGGGAATGAATACGGTTTTCATAAAACCGATCAGATTTCTATTCGATTTACTAACCTCAACGATATAGATAGTTTGCTTGAAAAAGTCAGTGCTACTCCTCCGCAAAAGCTTATTAATAATCAACTCGTATCTTTTGAGAGGTTGAATGAATCAAAAGTTATGCCTACAGATGGGATTAGATTGAATTATGAAAGCGGGATAAGAGTAATTATTAGACCAAGTGGAACTGAGCCGAAACTAAAATGTTACATAGAGGTGATTTCTGCAAGTAAAGATGAGGCAGAGAACTCAATCTCGCAAATAAAGCAGGCGTTGACTAAAGTGCTCTCATGATGTTCGACGGAAGCCAAGCCTCGCTCCGTAAATTCTTATCTGATTTACCACCAGTGGATCAAGTAGGTGCTGACGCACGTGCTGCAATGTTGGCAACTAGAAGTATTAAAACATCCAGTAAAGCTTGGGCGATTGATATGGCAATTAGCATGGTTGATCTAACAACGCTAGAAGGAGCAGACACCCCTGGCAAGGTTAAATCACTTTGCGCCAAAGCCGTCAGGCCCGATCCAACTGATTTAACCGTTCCATCAGTGGGTGCAATCTGTGTTTATAACGACATGGTAAAAACTGCCCGTGCTGAACTAGATTTAATTGGCGGCAAATCAATTCCGGTTGCAGCGGTTGCAACCGCATTTCCATCAGGTAGAGCATCACTTGAAGTTAAAAAACTTGATACCCAAAATGCGGTAGATGCAGGTGCAAATGAGATTGATATGGTGATTGATCGAGGTGCATTTTTATCTGGCAAACTTATTCAAGTATTTGAAGAGATTCAGATTATTAAGCAAATTTGTGGCGATAAAGCCCATCTTAAAGTAATTCTAGAAACAGGCGAGTTAGTTACCTACGACAATGTTAGAAAAGCATCGTTTCTAGCAATGCTGGCAGGAGCAGATTTTATTAAAACCAGCACCGGTAAGGTTGTACCAGCAGCCACCGCACCTGTGGTGCTAGTGATGTTAGAGGCTGTTCGAGATTACTTCACAATGACTGGAAAAAAGATCGGCGTTAAACCAGCTGGAGGAATTCGAACCACTAAAGATGCAATCAAACAGTTAGTACTGGTCAATGAAACAGCGGGTGATCAATGGTTAACCCCAGATCTATTCAGAATTGGTGCCAGCGCCTTATTAAATGACTTACTTATGCAGCGGATGAAGCTACGTACGGGGCACTACGCTAGTGCCAATTACGTAACGATTGATTAGGAGCCTTGTGAGTAAATTTGAATACGCAAATGCACCTGAATCAAAAGCGATTGCAAATATAGCCACAAATTACGGTTTATTTATTGGCGGCAAATTTGTCGAACCAAAACAAGGCAAAAGTTTTAATACCATCAATCCGGCATCAGAGGAGTTACTCGCCAAGGTTGGTTATGCCGACAAATCAGATATTGATTTAGCGGTCAAAAGCGCTAGGTTGGCTTTTAATAAAGTTTGGTCAAAGCTTCCAGCTAAAGAAAGAGGTAAGTACCTCTACCGTATTGCTCGAATACTGCAAGAGCGAGCACGGGAGTTTGCCGTAGTAGAAACCTTAGATAACGGAAAGCCAATCAGGGAATCCCGCGACACCGATATCCCCTTAGCAGCCGCTCACTTTTTTTACCATGCAGGTTGGGCAGACAAATTGGAGTATGCCGGATTTGGAAGTAAACCAAAGCCACTTGGTGTAGTTGGCCAGATAATTCCTTGGAATTTTCCTCTTTTAATGCTTGCTTGGAAAATTGCACCTGCTCTGGCTACTGGTAACACTGTGGTTTTAAAGCCTGCCGAGACCACACCTCTTACCGCGTTGCTATTTGCACAGGTCTGCCAGCAAGCAGGATTACCAGATGGTGTTGTAAATATTATTACCGGAGATGGCGTCACTGGCGCAGCGCTGGTTAATCACCCTGATATAAACAAGATTGCGTTTACTGGATCTACCGATGTTGGTAAAGCTATAGCTAGATCAATTTCTGCCACTAAGAAAACTGCCACTCTAGAGTTGGGTGGTAAAGCTGCAAACTTAGTATTTGAAGATGCTGCGATTGATGAGGCGGTAGAGGGTATCGTCAATGGAATTTTCTTTAATCAAGGACATGTATGTTGCGCAGGATCTCGTCTAGTAGTCCAAGAAAGTGTGGCGGATGAACTTCTAGAAAAATTAAAGAAACGAATGAACTTGATTCGGGTTGGCGATCCCATGGATAAGAACACAGATCTAGGTGCCATAAACTCTAAAGAGCAGTTAACTAAGATTCGTGAGATCTCAAACTCTGGTGATGCAGAAGGTGCAAACAGATGGTCACCAGAGGTAAAGCTTCCTGCGAAAGGGTATTGGTATCCGCCAACTATTTTTACTGGGGTGTCACAATCTCATCGCATAGCTAGAGAAGAGATATTTGGTCCAGTTTTATCAGTTCTAACCTTTAGAACTCCAGGTGAGGCGATTGAAAAAGCTAACAACACTATGTATGGATTATCTGCGGGAGTTTGGAGTGATAAGGGTGCAAAAATTCTTTGGGCAGCTAAGCAGTTAAAAGCAGGTGTGATTTGGAGTAATACCTTTAACAAGTTTGATCCTGCCAGCCCATTTGGTGGCTATAAAGAGTCAGGTTGGGGCCGTGAAGGTGGTCGCCATGGATTGGCCGGATACCTAAGTAGTGAGGCAAAGGCGAGTAAATGAGTCGCATCGATGTAAACAAAACTTACAAACTCTTTATTGGGGGCACTTTCCCAAGAAGTGAGTCGGGCCGTGTCTATGAGGTGAAAGCAGCCAATAAAAAATTCCTTGCAAATCCAGCACTTGCATCAAGAAAAGATCTTAGAGATGCTGTTGTTGCGGCCAAATCAGCTCAAGCAGGTTGGGCTAGTGCCACCGCCTTTAATCGAGGTCAAATTCTCTACCGAATTGCAGAGATGATGCAGGGTAGAGCTGATCAGTTTACAGAGGAGATAGTTGCGCTAGAAGGAGTTACAAACAAGGTTGCAAAGCTTCAAATAGAAGAGGCAATTGATACTTGGGTTTGGTATTCAGGTTGGTGTGACAAGTTATCTACTTATGCTGGCTCTCAAAATCAAGTTGCTGGTCCGTTTTATAACTTTACAACCCCAGAGCCACTTGGAGTGGTTGCAATTTTTGCAGAGTCAAAACCATCTCTCCTTGGTGCAGTCAGAACGCTTGCTCCAGTAATGGCAGGGGGTAATACTGCGGTTTTGATCGCAAGTGAGAACTTCCCGCTGCCCGCAATTACTTTGGGTGAGGTACTTTCAACAAGTGATGTTCCTGCCGGGGTAGTAAATATTCTCTCTGGAAAAACCTCAGAGCTTTATCCATGGATTGGCTCTCATATGGAGATAGATGGAGTTGATGTTGCAGGGTTGAGTAGGAAGCAAGAGGAGGAGTTGAAATTGGTAGGTGCTGATAACTTAAAGCGGATATCTAGATTTTCTACTGCAAACCATCCAGAACGAATTTTAAGCTTTATGGAGCAAAAAACTATTTGGCATCCAATCGGTATTTGATTACTCAGCAGCAATAGCTAAGTAACTTGGCTTAACCACCTTTTCAATTATCTCAAGCCGCTCTTCAAATGGAATAAATGAACTCTTAAGTGCATTAACTGTTACCCGTTGTAGATCAACAAATTTCCAGTCAAAAGATTTCACACATTGCGCCATTTCATTACTCATAGATGTATTGCTCATTAATCTATTATCAGTATTTAAAGTAACTCTAAACCTTAACTTTGAAAGTAAGCCAATTGGGTGTTCAGCATAAGTTTTAGCCGCTCCTGTTTGAAGATTTGAGGTAGGGCACAGCTCAAGTGGAATTCTTCGATCTCGCACATAGGCTGCCAGCAGTCCTAGTTTTGGCTTATCTGATGAGAAGTCAATGTCATCAACAATTCTGACACCATGACCTAAACGCTCTGCACCGCAGATTTGAATTGCCTCCCAAATTGATGGCAATCCATAAGCCTCACCGGCGTGAATTGTGAAATGGGCATTTTCCTTTCGAAGATACTCAAAAGTTTCTATTTGATTAGTTGGTGGGAAACCATCCTCTGGGCCAGCAATATCAAATCCAACAACACCTTGATTGCGATACTTGACTACAGCTGAAGCAGCTTCTTGTGAACGATTGTTTTGTCTCATTCCGCAGAGTAGAGATTCAACCCTAATTTTATTTCCTTCTTTAGCCGCCTCAGCTACTCCTTGTTTAAATCCCTCTAAGGTGGCCTCAACTACCTGATCAATACTTAAACCCTTCTCAGTAAATAACTCAGGAGCTCCTCGTACCTCTGCATAAACCACACCATCTCTTGCTAAATCAATTGCACACTCTCGAGCAACCTGAATAATTGCCTCTTGAGTTTGCATAACGGCAATGGTGTGAGAAAAAGTCTCTAGGTATCTAACTAGTGAATGGGAGTTACAAGACTCCTCAAACCAACTGGCTAACTCTTTAGGATCTTGAGTTGGTAGTTTTTTGTAACCTATTTTTTGGGCAATCTCAATTATTGTCTCAGGGCGCAATCCACCATCTAAGTGATCATGTAAAAGTGCTTTTGGTAATCTTTTAATTTGATCATTTGATGGTTTGTTGCTTAGTGACACTTACCCCTCAATTCGTTCGACAACTAATGGTAATCGCTTAACCTCTTCATTCTTACCACCTATTTGATAGCCACCCACCAATGCTTCAACTGCTCGATCAAATCTGTTTGATTCATCAGTGTGTAATGTCAGTAAGGTTTGGCCTTTTTCAACTAAATCACCAGGTTTGGCATGAATTTCTATGCCTGCACCAGGTTGCAAACTCTCCCCTTGCTTTTGTCTGCCCGCACCTAGCCGCCAAGCAGCAACGCCTACCTTTAGTGCATCTAAGGTGAGTAACTTTCCAGAGCTCTCTGCTTTAATCTGCATCTTTTCTTTGGCGACTGGTAGTGGCGCTTGGTTATCTCCACCTTGAGCTGAAATCATTTTGCGCCAAATATCCATTGCCATTCCATTTTTTAAGGCTACTTCAGGAGAAACCTTTGGCTTAATTCCAGCCGCATCTAACATTTCATTTGCAAGCAAAAGAGTTAGTTCCACTACATCACCTGGGCCACCACCTGCTAAAACCTCCAATGTTTCTCGAACCTCTAACGCGTTTCCAGCTGTTAGGCCAAGTGGCACATCCATCGCTGTTACCAATGCCCGAGTTTTTACACCAGCTTTCTTACCTAAATCCACCATTGTTTTAGCCAGTAAGCTGGCATTCTTAGGATCACTCATAAATGCGCCAGAGCCAGTTTTTACATCAAGTACTAGAGCACCAGTTCCTTCAGCAATTTTCTTACTCATTATTGAAGATGCAATTAATGGAATTGCTTGAACTGTGCCCGTAACATCGCGCAAGGCGTAAAGTTTCTTGTCAGCAGGAGCTAGCCCAGCACCAGCTGCGCAAATTACTGCGCCACAATCTTGAATCACCTTTAACATTTCGGCGTTAGACAGATTTGCTCGCCAACCCTTAATTGATTCCAACTTATCTAGCGTGCCGCCAGTATGTCCTAATCCCCTACCTGATAATTGTGGAACGGCAGCTCCACAGGCAGCAACTAGTGGTGCCAGTGGCAAAGTAATTTTGTCTCCAACGCCTCCGGTTGAGTGTTTATCAACAGTTGGACGATCCAGCATCGACCAACTCATTTTTTCACCACTTGCAATCATGGCTTGAGTCCATCGAGATATTTCACGGTTGTTCATCCCGTTAAGTAAAATTGCCATTAGCAGAGCAGACATCTGCTCATCAGCAATAACACCTCTTGTATAAGCCTCTACTGTCCAATCAATTTGATCATCACTTAATTCAAATTTGTCTCGCTTTGCTGCAATAATCTCAACTGCGGCAAATTTTTCACTCATTTAAGATCCTCAGGTCCAAATCCCCATGGCAAGAGATATGACAGTGGCTTGGGGCCATCTGGCGTCATAAACAACATCTCATTACCGCCATGTTCAAACAACAACTGTCGACAACGTCCACATGGTGATAGGTAATTGCCTCCACCATCAACGCAAACAACAGCAATTAATCTTCCACCACCAGTAGCTGTTAATGATGAAACTAATCCGCATTCAGCGCAAAGGCCTACTCCATAACTTGCATTCTCACTATTACAACCAACAACTATTCGGCCATCTGAAACTAACCCAGCTACTCCAACCTTAAAGTTTGAATAGGGTGCATAGGCTTTTTTCATTACCTCTTTTGCTGATTGATGTAGCAGCTCCCAATTGATTTCCATAGGGTAATTCTCCTATGAAAATAAACTATTTATTACCGCGAGAGTATGGAATTCCATCTGCTGCAGGTGCTCGCACCCTTCCCACCAAGCCTGAAACCGCGACAATGGTTGCGATGTAAGGGATCATTAACATCCACTCTGATGGTAGAGCTACACCGGATATGGAAAGGTTACTCTGCAGGCTATTTGCGAAGCCAAAAAACAAAGCTGCAACCAACGCTCCGCGTGGTGTCCACTTTCCAAAAACTAAACACGCAAGAGCAATAAAACCTGCTCCAGCTGTCATTGATTGAGAAAAGATACCCACCGCACCTAAGGTGAATACTGCGCCACCTAGTCCTGAGACCAAGCCAGCTAACATGACATTTTTAAATCTCAAGTTATTGACGTTAACGCCAACTGAATCTGCTGCTATTGGTAATTCACCTACCGCCCTTGTTCGAAGTCCCCAACGAGATTTGTAAAGAGCAACCTGAATTAAAATCACAATTACATACATGATATAAACAATGATGGTTTGATTAAACAAAATTGGACCAATAATAGGTATCTTGGAAAGTATTGGAATAGGAATGGCAGAAAAACTTCCTGCTGCATTCCAAGTACTATCGTATGGCACAAGCAAAGTTGAATAGAAAAAGTTTGTTAATCCCAACACCAATACATTTATAACAAATCCAACAATAACCTGATCCACTTTAAAATTAATAGCAAAGTAGGCCAAAATCAAAGAGACTAGTGCGCCAGCTAGAGGAGCTGTTATCAAACCCCACATAAGATTTTGAGTCAGACTAGCAACTACCGCAGAAACAAATGCTGAAAATAGTAACTGACCTTCGATAGCAATATTTATGACACCTGATTTTTCACAGAGTAACCCTGACATAGAACCAAAGATCAGTGGAACTGCTAACAAAAGTGCAGCTTGTAGTAAGCCAGTAAATGGAATGAATTTTCCAGCTGCAGCCCAACATAAAAATGACATGATGCCGCCAAAGCCAAAGACTATGCTGCCTAGAGTTATAGATCTCTCAGATTTTAATGCCAAATATGAAAGCCCTATTCCTAGTAGCGAGATCATTAAAAATATTGCCGCGCCAACTCTAGAACCTACACTCCACTCATTTAGTAACTTAAATTCATCACCTAAAACAAATCCGAAGGTAATCGGTTCAGTTTTACTTGAAGTTACATAGAAGATAAGAGCAAAAATAGTGAAGAGGGATAGCATGGTAAAGATGCTTTTTTGTTTTCGCTTTTCAATTAAATTTAATTCAGCCATTAGCCATTCCAACCTTTGGCAGTCATTGATTTAGACTCAATAGTATTTTTCAATCTAAACACTTTTTTCAGCAACATTGGGGTGGCAATAAATAAGACTATTAATGCCTGCATTACCTGCACGATCTCTGATGGTGTTCCAGTATTGGAAAGTAAGGTTCTACTGCCAGTTTGTAAAGCGCCAAATAATAAAGCTCCTAACAAAGTTCCAAGTGGAGTTGCTTGTCCAAGTAAAGCCACGGTGATTGCATCAAATCCGATACTGCCAGCAATACCTGCGGTCAATGCATACTCGGTGCCAATTAGATGCACCGCCCCTCCTAAACCAGCTAAACCACCACTGATAAACATGGTGGCGGTGGTAACAAATGGCACTGAAATTCCAGCAGTTCTTGCCGCATTTGAATTTGCACCCACTGCTCTAAATTTAAATCCAAGTGTGCTTCTCGTTAAAAGCCACCAAACAAACCAAGTTACTCCTAAGGCTATAAATATTCCTAGATGAATTCTTAGATCCTCGCCAAGAAGTTTAGGAAGTTGTGCACTGCTATTAACCTCAGGAGCGATTGGATCTTGTCGCTCTTCCCTTAAAAATGCTTGTGTCTTTAGTAACCAAAGAATGAAAAGTGAAGCGATGTAATTAAGCATGATTGTCACAATTACTTCATGAGCTCCAGTCTTGGCCTTAAGGAAGCCAACAAAACCACCAAACAATCCACCTAGAACAATTCCTGCAATCAAAACAAGTGGAACATGAATAAGAGGTGGAAATTCGTAAGCAAATCCAACATATGACGCGCCAATTGCACCAAAAATAAACTGTCCTTGTGCTCCAATGTTAAACAAGCCAGATCTAAAGGCTAATGCAACTGCTAAACCAGCAAACAAGAGTGGAATGGCAGTAACAAGAGTTTCGGATAATGGGTAGAAGCCTCTAAAAAATCCAGACTCTCTCGCAAGATTTACATCATAAATTGAACCTTGAAATATTGCTAAGTATGAGTTTCCAATTCTGGCAGCAGCCGAAGTTAGAAACTTTCCCGGAGAACTTAACTGGCTCATAATTACTGGATCTGAAAACACAATAATTATTCCACCAATGAAAAAAGCAAAAACAAACGATAGAAAAGGGAGCAGGGCATTTTTCTTAAGTGAAGTTAAAAATCTCTTAATCACTTTATACCTGCCATCATCAAACCTAATTTTTCTCTCGAAACCGTAGCATCAACTACACCTACTAGTTCCCCCTTGAAAATTACAGCGATTCGATCAGCCAGCTCCATAACCTCATCTAACTCACTACTAATCAACAAGATAGCTTTATTATTTGCTCGCTCAGTGAGTAACTTCTCATAAACGAATTCAATTGAACCAACATCTAGGCCGCGAGTTGGTTGAGCTGCCACCACTAACTTAACCTCGCGAGATAGCTCACGCGCAAGCACTACTTTTTGCTTATTTCCGCCAGATAGTGATGAGGAGTTGGCCTCTATGCTCTGAGTCCTAACATCAAACTCTTTTACTAAAGTTTTTGCATTACTTGATATGTAAGATCGATTAAGTTGACCCCGAGTAGCAACTGGGGCTAAATCATGTACATCTAGTATGAGATTTTCCGTGATTGAAAAAGTAGAGATTAAGCCATCTAATTCACGCGATTCAGGTATGTAGGCAATGCCTGCCCGGAGTGAATCGCGAACAGTTGCACCTAGAATTTCCTTGCCATCTAGTTTTATTGAGCCTGATTTGTGCTTCTCCAAGTTAACAATTGCTCTAGCCAACTCTGACTGACCATTGCCTTGGACACCTGCAATAGCAACAATTTCACCTGCTCGAATATTCAAAGATAAATTATTAACCACCTTACGACCAGCATCATTGAAGATACTTAGATTATTTATTTCCAAGACATTTCCACCTGGATTAAATGCAGCTTTATTTGGTTCGAGATCTACTTGGCGACCTACCATCAAACTAGCTAACTCTTCTTGGGAGGCAGATGGTGCTTGGGTTCCGACAACTTTTCCCAATCTAATAATGGTTATCATGTCAGCAACCGCTCTAACCTCTCTAAGCTTATGAGTTATGAAGATAATAGAAGTTCCTCTTGATTTTAAAATTTTCATCACATTTAGCAACTCATCGGTTTCCTGAGGTGTTAGTACTGCAGTCGGCTCATCCAAAATCAAAACTTTAGCGTCATACATAAGTGCTTTTACAATCTCTACTCTTTGCTGAACTCCTACCGGCAAATCTTCAACTATGGCATCTGGATCAATATCAAATTTAAATTCATCTGAAAGCTTCTTAATTTTTTCTTTAATCTCAGCCAAGCTCATGATGCCAAACTTAGATTTCTCTCGTCCGAGCGCTATATTTTCGGCAACTGTAAATACTGGAATAAGCATGAAGTGCTGATGAACCATTCCAATTCCAAATTTGATCGCATCTGCTGGTTCAAGAATTTTTACTAATTTATCATCAATTAAAATTTCGCCGCTGTCTGGTTGCAACAGGCCATAGACAATATTCATTAAGGTGGATTTACCTGCGCCATTTTCACCAAGAATTGCGTGAATTTCGCCTTTACCAACCTTTAAATCAATTTGATTATTTGCTTGCAAACTTCCAAAACTTTTAGATATTCCCTTTAACTCTAAGGGCATTACCTACTCCTTAATGTAACTGGGTGAGTTAGAAATCTAACTCACCCAGCAATACTTCTCGACTAACTTTATAGTCGATTATGCATTATTTACATCAATAGCTCCGGCAGCGATAGCCGCAGCTAGATCTCTTACCTCAGCTTGTAGTGATGCAGGAATCTTCTTTGACCAAGCTGGGGTAATTGCGTAAGCAACCCCCTTGTTGGCAAGTGTTCCTACATACTCTTTGCTGGTGAACTTACCTTCGTAAGCCTCTTTAGTTACAGCCAATACACCTTCTGCTAAGCCCTTCAGAGCAGAAACAGGGGTAACACTTGCATACTGTTTGCCAGTATCCATTACCTTTGCATCCACCCAAATCACATTAGATTTCTGTGACTTTAGGCTGTTTGCAGCGGTTGTGGCTTGCATTCCACCGGCAACTGGGAAAATTACATCTGCACCCTGTTGCTCAAATGAGATTGAAGTTTGTAGAGCTTTAGTGGTGTCATCAAAGCTTCCAAGGAATGTTCCTGTTTTTGTCTTTGTGTTCCAACCAAGAACTTCTACCTTTGCGTTCTTAACATCGTTGTAGTACTGAACTCCCTTTGCGTAACCTTCCATGAAGATAGTTACAGTTGGAATAGCGATACCACCATAGGTTGCAACCTTGCCAGTCTTTGACATACCTGCAGCTAGGTAGCCGACTAAGAATGAGTTTTCATCAGTCTTGTAGGTAATTCCCTTTTGATTTTTTCCTACAGTCCAGCCGTCAACCAAAGCAAAGTTAACTGATGGATTAGCGATTGCTGCTGCGGTGATTGCATCTCCTAGTAAAAAGCCAACACCAATGATCAGTGTGCACTTCTTATCTAAAAACTTCTTGATATTTGGCGCATAGTCAGCATTTGACTTTGCTGGTAAGTACTCAATTGATGATGCGTAGCCAGCCTTTAGAGCACGCTTTGCACCATCATAAGATGTTTGGTTAAATGACTTGTCATTAATTCCAGCAGTATCAAGCGCTACGCAAACTTTTTGCTTAGTTTTAGCATTTGCAGCTGGTGAAATTGCTATAGATGAAATCAGTGACGTAGCTGCAATAGCTACGACTACCTTATTTACTCTTTTCAAAATCCCTCCCTAGGACTAAGGACCCAAAAAATGATGGGCTTGGTTGTGTGCTGACCCTATCGGTGCTGGCTGAGGCCGCTACAAAGGCACACAAGTTACCTTGATTACGATTTCTTTAGATTACTTTAAACTCTAACTAGAGAGTTTAAACTTTTACCTCAGTTTAAGAGCCTAGAATATTTTTAATCCGCCCTGCCTTTAGGTTGGTTGAAATACTTTGGACCCGTGCAGGCAATGGCTGTCCGCTGACTACTTTTACAGTCACCCCACCATTCTTGAGATTGTATCTGTGCCCATAGATCCCTTTTTTCCCATCCAATATCTCCAAAATATTTTTATCAGCTACTTCAGCTGCAATTATCTGCTCAACCGCCAAATCAAACCTTTTTTGCACAACTAGATACTGATTTTTCTTACCTGCTGAAAAATTTAAAAAATACTGCTCTGGCAGAAGCCCTGAGATTAGAATCGGGGTAGCTGGCCTGTTCAAAGTAGCAATATTTGAGATTACCTCATCAGATTTAGACCAGATTGAATAGATTTGGTCGACCCCAGAGTTAACCTGGGCCTTGATCTCACCTTCTACATCAGTATCTAGCAACTTACTACTTACTTTCACCTTTGAATTTCCCGCCATAGCACCTTTAGCAAAAACTGAGAGATATTTTGCAGCAGTTGGGTCTGTCTTTTCGCCAATAAATCCGATCTTGCCACTCTTGCTCCTTGCCGCCAATGCCGCACCGGCTAGATAAATTCCCTCATGGGTGGCAAATGAAAGATTAGAAACATTAGTCATTGCGACAGACTCATCATCGATGATTGCAAATTGGGTATTTGGAAACTCATTAGAGATACGACGAACTGTGTCAGCATAAGCTGCGCCAACACAAATAATCAGTTGGTACTTATTTCGAGCTAAGAACCTAACTCTCGTTATTCGATCACCAAGGGTGCCATCTGTAATCTGCTCACGTACATCAAGTCTAGAAATATTGTGCTTTTTAATTGCCCGCTCTAACCCTTTTGCAGCTAGATCATTTATACCGTTATCACCACGGCCACCCACCTCATATGCGATAGCTATCCGCTTAGGCTCAACAGCGTTAGCGCTTTGAATTGCTGTGATTGGAAGTAGAGAAAGAAGAATTAAAAATAAAACTAAACGCTTAGCCATTTGCAATGAGACCCAAGGCAGAGTACACATCAGCTAAAGTCTTATCGGCAACTTGATTGGCTTTTTCTGATCCAACTTTAAGCATTCTAAGTAACTCAGCTCGATCATCCACTAGTGCCAGGGTTCGAGTGCGAATTGGATTTAATACTTCAACTACAACCTCAGCCACCTGTAACTTAAAATCACCATAACCTTTGCCAGCAAACTCATTTTCTAGATCTTTAATTGATTTCCCAGAAAGAGCTGAGTTAATAGTTAGCAGGTTAGAGATACCAGGTTTTTCTTTCTCATCAAATTTAATTTCCTTACCTGCATCTGTAACACTAGATTTAAACTTTTTTATTGTGGCATCAGGTGTATCCATCAGCTCTACTACCCCCGCCATGGAGGTAGCTGATTTACTCATCTTAGAGTTTGGATCTTGCAGATCATTGATCTTTGCTAAGGACTTAATAATTTTAGCGGCAGGAATATTAAATACTTCCTTATACTTACTATTAAATCTTTGACCTAAGTCTCTTGTTAACTCAATATGTTGGCGTTGATCTTCTCCAACTGGGACAAAATCTGCCTGATAAAGCAGGATATCTGCTGCTTGCAATATTGGATATGTAAAAAGTCCAACATTGGTTCGATCAGCACCTTTCTTATGAGACTTATCTTTAAATTGAGTCATTCGACCAGCCTCACCAAAGCCAGTTATGCACTCAAGCACCCACGCTAATTGATTGTGAGCCGGGACCTGAGATTGGATAAACAATGTGCAAAGTTTTGGATCCACGCCTAGAGCAATCAATTGAGCAGCTGAGAGGAGGGTTCGTTGCTCCAATAGTTTTGGATCAGTTTCAACTGTTAAAGCATGTAGATCAACAACGCAGTAAAAAGCATCATGTTCTTTCTGTAACTCAACCCATTGCTTTATTGCGCCAAGGTAATTACCCAGATGAAATGAATCATGAGTTGGTTGAATTCCAGATAAAACTCGTTTTTTACTCACTTCTTCACATCATTTCGGGCAAGTAACAATTGACCTACGCGCTTGCCATTCATGCTGATAATTGTAAAACGCCCCCCATCAACTTTAACCACATCATTAATCTGTGCAATTCTGCCTAGTTTATGCATCACAAAACCACTCACCGTTTCATACGGCCCCTCTGGTAGTTCAATACCTGTTTGATCTTGTAAATCCTCAAGTGAGATTAAGCCATCAATCTCTATTTCCCCTGAGCGTTGTTGCAAATTTGTCTGAGTTTCATGACTATCATACTCATCTTGAATTTCACCAATTAGACACTCAACTAAATTCTCTAATGTCACAATGCCATCTGTGCCACCATACTCATCTAGCACAATCGCAATATGTTGACGCTTTCCACGCATCTCAGTCAAAGCTGGTAACACACCTTTTGTGCCAGGTAAAAAGATTACATTTCGAACAATTTCCATAATGGTTAGTTGTGCATCATCTAACTTAGGATTTAGTAAATCCCTTACATGCAAAAAGCCAATGACCTCATCACTGCTTCCTCTTACAACTGGGTAACGAGAATGGCCATGCTCTACTGCAAGTTTGCGTGCCGCTGAGATACTCAGTGAGGCATCTAAGAAATCTACCTCGGTTCTTGGCACCATCACCTCATGAATTAAGCGATCGCTGGTATTAAAAACCTCTTCAACGATCTCACGCTCTTCTTTGGTTAAATCAGCATGCCCACTTACTAACTCCATTAACTCAACATCTGAGATCTGATTTCTCTCACTTTTTGAAGTGATACCAAAAAGTTTAACTATTAGGTCAGTAGATTGAGACAGTAACCAGATAATCGGCCGGAAAACTATCGCAACTCGATCCACAACTGATGCAGTAGCCAGTGCAATGCTCTCGGTCTTATATAAAGCCAGCCGTTTAGGAACTAACTCACCAAAGACCAATGAGATATAGACAATTACTAAGGTAATCGCAATTATTGAAATAATCTCACTACTTGCAGCAGATAGTCCCAGTGACTCCAATCTTGGAATCACATAGACACCTAGTTGCTCAGCCCCTAGGGCGGCAGATAAAAATCCACATAAGGTGATGCCAACCTGAACAGCGGCTAAGAATCGATTTGGATTGCCAGTTAACTTTGCGACCCGGTTGCCGCGTTTACCCTTACCCGCAATCTGCTTAACCTGTGACTCCCGCAGGGAGATTAAGGCGATCTCAGCTGCAACGAAGATTCCGCCCAGCGCTATTAGCCCCAAAACGATTGCAATGCTGATCAACGCACCTTCGGCCATATCTCCAATGGTATCTAACCGCCCACTTCACCCGCCCCGTGAGCGCAAAAAGAGCGCCCCTTCCCATTTTTTGCCAATCTGTCGTAATCTTTGCCAACTCTCACAACCGTGAGACCTTCATCCAACGGATCGTCGGGCACGTACCTGCCCGGAGAAGGAGTAAAGAAAATGGCATCAGTTGTATTCTCACAAGCATCTCGAATCTATCCAGGAACTACCAAACCTGCGGTAGATAAATTAGATCTAACTGTTAATGATGGTGAGTTTCTAGTTTTAGTTGGACCATCTGGTTGCGGTAAATCAACCTCGCTTCGAATGTTAGCTGGATTAGAGGAGATCGATACTGGATCAATCCGCATTGGCGATAAAGATGTCACAAATGTGGCACCAAAGGATCGTGATATCGCAATGGTTTTTCAGTCTTACGCCTTATACCCACATATGTCAGTGGCTGAAAATATGGGATTTGCATTAAAAATTGCTGGCGTTGCTAAAGAGGAGCGCGAGCGCAGAGTATTAGATGCAGCAAGATTATTAGATCTTGAAGATTACTTAGATCGTAAACCTAAGGCGCTCTCTGGTGGTCAACGTCAGCGTGTTGCAATGGGTCGAGCAATTGTCCGTGAGCCACAGGTCTTCTTAATGGATGAGCCATTATCAAACTTGGATGCAAAGCTTCGTGTTGCCACCCGAACTCAAATAGCAGCTCTGCAACGCAGACTTGGTATTACAACTGTTTATGTAACCCATGATCAAGTTGAAGCTATGACGATGGGTGATCGTGTTGCGGTGCTCAAAGATGGTCTGCTACAACAGGTTGATACCCCACGTAATCTTTATGAAAAACCACAAAATGTTTTTGTGGCTGGCTTTATTGGCTCACCTGCCATGAATCTGTTGACTGCACCAGTTGTTGGCGGAAAGGCAAAACTTAGCAACCTAGTAGTTGATGTACCAGCCTCTGGTGGTTCATCTGTCACAGTGGGAATTAGACCGGAAGGTTTTGTCCCTGCTACAACTGGTTTTGAAGTGGCAGTTGAGGTAGTTGAAGAGCTTGGTGCTGATGCATTTGTTTACGGCAAGCCAGTTGATAAGTCACTTAAGTTTGCTAACACCTCTGAAGAGTTAGGCCAGGTAATTATTAGATGGGATCCAAAGAATCCGCCTAAGGCTGGTCAAACAATTACCGTAGGTGTTAAGCCTGAGGTGGTACATCTATTTGATGCGACATCTGGTAGACGATTAAATTAAATCTAAAGTCAAAAGCCCCGTTCGCTATGAACGGGGCTTTTTTTATGAGTTTGTTATGCCATAGCTTTCTTTAAATTTTCATCAATTGCAGATAAAAACTCTTGGGTGTTTAACCATGGTGCATCACTGCTAATTAGTAAGGCAAGATCTTTGGTCATTTTTCCACTTTCAACAGTTTCAATACATACTCGCTCCAGAGTTGCTGAAAACTGAGCCACCTTTGGTGTGTTATCAAGTTTTGCACGGTGTGCTAAGCCTTGAGTCCAAGCAAAGATTGATGCGATTGGATTTGTTGAGGTGGCTTTACCTGCTTGATGATCTCGGTAATGACGAGTTACTGTGCCGTGAGCAGCTTCGGCTTCAACGGTTTTGCCATCTGGGGTCATTAATACAGATGTCATTAAACCAAGGGATCCATAACCTTGTGCAACGGTGTCAGATTGAACATCACCATCATAATTCTTACAAGCCCAGATATAGCCACCCTCCCAGCGAAGTGAGGTTGCCACCATGTCATCAATTAATCTGTGGTCATACCCAAGGTTGTTTTTAGCAAACTCAGCTTTGAACTCTTTCTCAAAAACCTCAGCAAAGATATCTTTAAATCGACCATCATAAGCTTTCAAAATTGTATTTTTGGTTGATAAAAAGACTGGATACTTACGAATCAAACCATAGTTAAATGAGGCTCTAGCGAAATCTCGAATTGAATCATCAAGGTTATACATCGCCATGGCAACTCCTGATGATGGAAAATCAAAGACGTCAAACTCCATTGGCTTTGATCCATCCGCAGGTGTGAAGGCGACCGTTAACTTTCCTGCCCCTGGGACTTTGAAATCAGTTGCTCGGTACTGGTCACCAAATGCATGACGGCCAATCACAATTGGCTTAGTCCAATGTGGGATTAATCGCGGAACATTTTTGATGATGATTGGTTCACGAAAAATTACGCCCCCTAGGATGTTACGAATGCTGCCATTAGGCGACTTCCACATCTTTTTTAACTTAAACTCTTCAACCCTGGCTTCATCTGGTGTGATAGTTGCGCATTTAACCCCAACACCATGCTTTTGAATCGCATGGGCAGAGTCAATTGTGACCTGATCATCTGTTTTATCTCGATACTCTATTCCTAGGTCGTAGTACTCAAGATTTATATCAAGATATGGCAAGATCAAAGAATCCTTGATGAACTGCCAGATGATCCGTGTCATCTCATCGCCATCTAATTCAACTACGGTACCTTCAACTTTGATCTTATTCATAACCGCACTCCTTACTTATAAGTCTTTGACATCAGCTTGTTTTGTTCGGACAGCTTCTGCTGCAGCCTTTAACGAGCTCAGTTCATCAGAAGATAATTTAGTTTCAACTACCTTGTTAACACCATTTTTCCCAATCTGTGCCTCAACGCCTAGATAGACGCCGGTAATTCCATACTCGCCATTTACCCAGGCACACACCGGCATAACCTCATTTGAATCGGTAATAACCGCCTTTGCCATTCGTGCCGCTGCTGCTGATGGTGCGTAATATGCAGATCCAGTTTTTATTAATGCCACAATCTCAGCCCCACCATTTCTGGTCCGATCTACTAGATCTTTAATCTCAACCTCGGATAAAACATCAGAAAGTGGTTTACCGTTGACAGTACAGCGGCTTGGAACTGGCACCATAGTTTCACCATGTGAACCAAGGGTTAAAGTCTTTACCGCCGCAGTTGCAACTCCACATTTTTCAGCTACAAAATTGGTAAATCTAGCGGTGTCCAACATTCCAGCTTGTCCCATTACTTTGTTGTATGAAAACTTGGTTGCAATCTGAGCAAGTGCAGTCATCTCATCTAACGGATTTGAAACGACAATGATCACCGCATTTGGTGAGTGTTTAGCAATGTTCTCAGCCACGCCACGAACGATCCCAGCATTTACACCAATCAGATCCATTCGACTCATACCTGGCTTACGTGGTAAACCAGCAGTAATTACCACCACATCAGAGTTTGCTGTCTTCTCATAACCACCGCCATCTGCTGTGGTGGTTGCGCCAATAACCTTTGTTTCAAATTTTTCTATAGATCTTGATTGATTTATATCTAATGCCAAGCCCTCAGGCTTGCCCTCTAAAATGTCAGTTAAAACTACACTCTCAAAAACATCATACTCAGCCAGTCGTAACGCAGTTGTTGATCCATAAAATCCAGCGCCTACAACTGTAACCTTCCCAGATCTGCTCATTAAATCCTCTCAAGGGTGATGACCAATATTACTGATCTTGTGCCAATCAACTAAATCCGCAACCTCACCTAGCGTTAGGCAGGGACAGGGCTAATCCAAACAACATGATGCAGATCATAATTGGCAAAATTAATTCAATATTTCGCTTCACTTTTTGCTGTGAGTATCTAGCCAAGGAGAATGCGCTTGCTCCTAAGGATAAAATAATTGATCCAGTTCTAACTGCTCCGCTAATTCCGATAATTAATCCAACAGCTACAACTAAAAGTGAGATTCTTCGAATTTGATCTAGCGTAAAACTATCTCTCATTTGTTAGCCATCTCAAACAGGTTTTTAAGCAACATCACCCTAGTAACCGGACCAACCCCACCAGGCATCGGTGCAAACAAGGATGCAACCTCGGTAACCCTTGGATCGATATCTCCTAACAATTGATCTCCAACTCGAGTAATTCCAACATCTACTACCACCGCACCTTTTTTGACCATTTCAGCTTTAAAAAAATGAGTAGATCCGACGGCAGAGATAATTAGATCGGCAGACTGCGCTAACTTAGAAAGATCTTTGGTGGCAGAGTGAGCAACTGTCACAGTGGCATTGTGAGGTTTTTGAGAGAGCAAGATTGAAAGTGGTCTGCCAACAGTTGCTCCCCTACCAATTATTAATACCTCTTGACCAGATAATCTGACTTTATACTCCTCTAATAAGGCAATGATCGCTAATGGAGTGCAAGGAATTATCTTGGCTGAACCTAAAACTAGTTTTCCTAAATTACTTGGCGTTAAGGCATCGGCATCTTTTGCTGGATTAATTGCTGATAATACTTTTTGCAAATCAACTGTCTTGGGTAATGGCAGCTGCACGATAAACCCGGTGCAAAGTGGGTCATTATTAAGTTGAGTTACAGCTGATATGACCTGATCAGTTGAGGCATCTGCTGCAAGATTGATCCTGATGGAGTCAATCCCTACTTCAGCACAATCTCGGTGTTTACCCTCAACATAGGCAACAGATCCTGGGTCATTGCCAACCAAAATTGTTCCTAACCCAATTGAATTAGAAAGTGCTGCTACTTGTCTCTTTAAATCAGCTCGCAACTGCTTGGCAAAACTCTTGCCATCCATAATCTTTGCACTCATGAGTTAAGCCTACTCTTTTTATCTTTTTTCTTGAACAGTTTAGGAGCCAATAAAATCAATAAATAAGTAACACTGACATGGGCAAAAACAATTACACCTAATCGCAATGGATTTACACCAACTGGATTCATATTTGCTGAGATGAGTGATCCAGATGAAATAAATGCAATTAATGCAGATCCGCCTGTTGATAAAAGTATAAATCTAAGTAGTAATTGTCTCTTACTCTTTTTATCAACCTGTAATTTATTTATCTTACTCAAATTAATAAATGAGTAGATGAGCAGAATGCTAGATAAGGTAATTATCCAGGGGTGCTCACCTGCAGGTAGAGCTGCAAGTGCTGGGATTGCTGGGATCTCTCTTAGATTGAAGATAAAGGGTGTGACATCGGTAGCGTTACCCAATGAAAAACCAGCACCGGATATATAACCAAAAGTTGCGATAAATAGATTTGGTAAATAAAGAATTTGTAAAACTAATAAAAGTAACCCACCAATAATGCCTGGGTGCAGCACAATTGTTAAGTTTTTTGCAATGGAATAATTCATTATCAGCGAAATAGAAAATAGCAAACCTGATAAACCAAGAATTATCAAAAACATATAACCTGGTAGTTTTACCAAAGTTTCAAAATTTGCAGAGGTTGTTGCTGTTGTAAGTAAAAAGATTAGAATCAGCAGCCCTCTTAGCCAATCGATAGCAACTTGATCATTTGAACCAATTAAGCCAAGAAGTGAGTAAACAATTATGTAAGTTAAAGTAAAATAAGCCCTGCTAATTTTTTTATTTTGTAACTCCGCAACAACTCTTTTATAACCAACTCTCATACTTAACCAGGGCAAAATTGCTGCACCCAGTGGTAAAAAAGAAAGGTAACCAGTTACCTCATTGCTGGTGATATTAAAAGGTGTTAGGTGGGAACCAAGCCATAACCAAAGAGCTGCCCGCATTGGATCTGCTGTGCTGCCATAGGTACTTCCAGCAGTTGCCCAGGCGAACAAGGTGATAAAAGCTAATGGAAATAAAATTATTAAAACTGATCTGATCACCTGTTGCAGCGAGACCAAAAATCTACGCGCAACCATTATTTTCCTATCTGCGATTTATCCATTCAATATCTTGCGCATCAAGTTAGCGGTTTCACTTGGTGTTTTACCAACCGCAACACCGACAGCTTCTAAGGCTTCTTTCTTAGCCGCTGCAGTTCCAGATGAGCCAGAGACAATTGCACCTGCATGGCCCATAGTTTTACCCTCTGGCGCGGTAAAGCCGGCAACATAACCAACAACAGGTTTAGTTACATACTCTTTTATAAATTGTGCTGCTCTCTCCTCAGCGTCGCCGCCAATTTCACCAATCATAACTATGGCTTTTGTATCAGGATCATCCTGGAATGCTCTTAAACAATCTATATGAGTTGTGCCAATGATTGGATCTCCCCCAATTCCAACCGCTGTTGTAAAACCAAAATCTCTTAACTCAAATATCATTTGATAGGTAAGGGTTCCTGATTTTGAAACCAGGCCAATTTTTCCAGGTCCAGTAATATCTGCTGGAATAATTCCCAGATTTGCTTTTCCAGGGCTAATAATTCCTGGGCAGTTGGGACCAAGAATTTGAGTCTTGCCCTTACCTACCGCATAAGAATAAAAAGCAGCAACATCATGAACTGGGATTCCTTCGGTAATAACCACTACCAGTGGCATTGCGGCATCAATTGCATCAATCACAGCAGCTTTTGCAAACTTTGGTGGCACAAAGACCACCGAAGCATTTGCACCAGTTGCAGCCATTGCCTCTGAAACTGAATTAAATACTGGAATAAGTGTTCCATCCATATCAACACTCTGACCACCCTTACCAGGTGTTACACCACCAACAATTTTGGTGCCAGCTTTAAGCATTCGCTTTGTGTGCTTAGTGCCCTCAGAGCCAGTCATACCCTGAACAATTACCTTGGTACTCTCATTTACAAATATTGCCATTATTTGCCCGCCAACTCAGCTGCTTTGGCTGCTGCTCCATCCATAGTTTCAAGTTGTGAAATTAGAGGATGATTTGCTTGACTTAATATTTTGCGGCCTAATCCAACATTGTTTCCATCAAGTCTTACCACAATTGGCTTAGTTGCTTTACTTCCCAATATATCCAATGCTTGCACTATTCCATTAGCTACGGCATCACAAGCTGTAATACCGCCGAATACATTTACAAATACGCTTTTAACGTCGGGATCACTTAAAATTATCGATAAACCATTTGCCATTACCTCAGCAGATGCTCCTCCGCCAATATCTAAGAAATTAGCTGGTTTGACCCCATACTTTTCACCTGCATAAGCCACCACATCAAGGGTGCTCATAACCAAACCAGCACCATTTCCAATGATTCCAACTTGGCCATCTAACTTTACGTAATTAAGATCCTTTTCTTTGGCTAACTTTTCTAGTGGATTTGTTGAGGCCTGATCAACTAGTTGTTCATGCTCAGGGTGTCTAAAAAAGGAGTTATCATCCAACGTTACTTTGCCATCAAGTGCAATTACCTCGCCATTTAGGCTCTTAACTAATGGGTTAATCTCCATTAATGTCGCATCCTCTTTAATGAATGCTTGCCATAATTTCATTAACACATCTGCAACTTGGTCAATTACATCTGCCGGAAATTGTCCGCCTTTTGCAATTTCAATTGCCTTAGCTTTATCTATTCCAATATTTGGATTTATGCCAACTTTTGCTAATTTCTCAGGAGTTCTATGAGCAACCTCTTCGATCTCCATTCCGCCAGCCACAGAGGCCATCACTAAGAAATTTCGATTTGCCCGATCTAATAAAATTGCTAGGTAATACTCAGAATCTATAGGAGCTGCTTGGGCGATCATTACTTTATGGACGGTATGACCTTTTATATCCATCCCTAAAATTGCACCTGCTTTTGCCTTAGCATCATCAGCGTTTTCGGCCAGCTTGACACCGCCGGCCTTTCCTCGGCCACCAACTTTCACCTGAGCTTTAACTACAACTTTGCCACCGATTTTTGTGGCGGCTGCAAAAGCTTGTTCAGGCGTAGTTGCCACCGCACCAGCTAATACCGGAATTTGATGTGCTTCAAAAAGATCGCGCGCTTGATACTCAAACAGATCCAATTAATTATCCCCGATCGGTGTTCGACTTCAGTAAGGTGGCCATAGTAATCAAGTCGGCAATAAATTTATAATTTCTCAACAGGGGCGTATCGAAGTAGAAGTCGCTTCTCACCAAATGAGCCAAAATCAATGGTGGCCTCAGCTCTATCACCTTCACCTGAAACTGAAACCACTGTCCCCAGACCAAAGGTGTCATGGGAGACTCGTTCACCAATTTCTAGTGTCATCGTGTTGCTGACTTTTCCAGTTGCTCTAGGTGGTGCAAATGAACGTTTAATAGATGATCTGATTGGTGAAATCTTTTCTTGGGCTTGATTCCATTCAATAACATTATCTGGAATCTCACTTAAAAATCTTGAAGGTGGATTGTAATTAGGTGCACCCCAAGATGATCGATACTCCGCCCTGGTAATAAACAGATTCTCGCGCGCTCTTGTTAACCCAACATATGCAAGTCTTCGCTCCTCTTGTAACTCATCTGGATCACCCAAAGTTCTTGAGTGGGGAAAAATTCCCTCCTCCATGCCTGTTAAAAATACTGTTGGAAACTCCAAACCTTTGGCAGTGTGTAATGTCATCATGGTTACCAAACCGCCATGATCTTCACCATCTGGAATCTGATCTGCATCTGCAACTAGCGAGACCTCCTCTAAAAATCCGATTAGTGATATCTCTTCACCTTCATCAACCTCACCCTCTTCATACTCAGTTGCAACCGCTACTAACTCCTCTAAATTCTCAACCCTCACCTCATCCTGTGGATCTTTACTCTCCGATAACTCTGCCAATAATCCTGATTGTTCAAGTACCGCCTGAGCAATTATTGATGGTCTTGTTTTAGCCTCTACTAAGGTTTGTAAGGATTGAATCATCTTAACAAAATCAATTAGCGCAGCAGAGGAACGTTGTGCTACCTCTTGATTTTTTTCAACCTGGCATAACGACTGCCAAAAAGTAAGCTCATTTGCTTTTGCATATAAATCAATTAAATCTAGCGCTCGATCACCGATACCTCGCTTTGGTGTATTGATAATTCTGCGAAGTGAAATTTCATCCTCTGGATTTGCAACAACCCTCAAATAAGCCAAGAAATCTTTAATCTCTTTTCGCTCATAAAATCTAACGCCACCAACAACCTTGTATGGAATCCCAATTCGCATAAAAACCTCTTCAAAGACGCGGGACTGTGCATTTGTGCGATAAAAAATTGCGGTGTCACCAGGATTAGATTTACCAAGATCTCTTAATCTGCCAATCTCTCGGACAACAAAATCTGCCTCATCATGTTCGCTTTCGGCCACATACCCAGTAATCATGGCCCCAGCACCCGCCTCAGACCAGAGATTTTTTTCCTTTCTTCCCTCATTGTTTGCAATTACCGAGTTAGCTGCGCTTAATATATTTTGCGTTGAACGGTAATTTTGTTCTAGTAAAATTGTTTTCGCATTTGGATAATCTGCTTCAAACTGCAAAATATTCCTGATATTTGCACCACGGAATGCATAAATTGATTGATCGGCATCACCAACCACACAAAGCTCAGCTGGAGGAAAACCATCACGATCGCTACCTACCAACTCTTTAATTAATACGTATTGAGCATGGTTAGTATCCTGATACTCATCCACCAAAATGTGTTTGAATCTTGAGCGATACTTGGCTCTAACCTCTGGGTGACGTTGTAAAACTTCCACGGTTTTAGCAATTAGATCATCAAAATCCATAGAGTTTGCGCCAACCAGACGGCGTTGGTAGATTTCAAAAACTTGGGCAACAATCTCTTGAAACTTATCTTTACTTTGATTTAAATAATCAGCTGGTCCAAGTAACTCATTTTTTGCTTGCGAAATAAGTGATGCCACCGCTCTTGGTGCATAGCGTTTTGCATCTAGATTTAAATCCCGCATCACGATTGTGACTAGACGTAGTGAATCGCTCTGATCATAAATAGTAAATGAGTTTGTATAACCAAGTAAGGCAGCCTCCTTGCGAAGTATTCGAACACAGGCAGAGTGGAAAGTAGATACCCACATCACTTTTGCTCGATCACCTACTAACTGTGCAACCCTTTCCTTCATTTCACCAGCTGCTTTATTTGTAAAGGTAATTGCAAGCACCTCATAAGGTGCAACATTTTGCTCAGCAAGTAGATAGGCAACACGTCTTGTTAAAACCCGCGTTTTCCCAGAGCCTGCACCTGCCACAACAAGAAGTGGTGCACCTTCATGTTTTACCGCTGCCAATTGTTGAGGATTTAATCCTTCGATTAGTGCGGACATATTGCTTAGTCTATCGGTGGGTAAGTGAAGGGTATTAGCTGCGGTAATCTAGCCAATGATGCCACCGATAGATGACAGTGAAATAGAGCGAGTACTTGTAGTTACCGCCCATCCTGATGATTGCGATTTTGGCGTAGCTGGGACGATTGCGCTGTGGAGTGAAAAAGGAATAAAAGTTTCATACTGTATTTGCACAAATGGTGATCAAGGTGGAGAAGATCCAACAGTTCCAAGAGAGGAAATGCCAAAGATTCGCCAACGTGAACAACGCGAGGCTGGGCTGGCAGTTGGCGTAACTGATATTACTTTTTTAAATTATCGCGATGGTTGGTTAGTGCCAACTATTGAATTGAGAAAAGATATTGTCCGTCAGATAAGAATTTCAAGACCTGATCGCATGGTAATTCAATCACCAGATCGAAACTGGGATCGATTATTTGCCTCCCACCCAGATCACATGGCAGCAGGTGAGGCGGCTATTCAAGCGGTGTATCCAGATTCTAGAAATGCTTTTGCATTTGAAGATCTGTTACAGGATGAGGGTTTGCAACCTTGGCGGGTAAAGGAGGTTTGGGTCATGTCTACCCAAAACCCAGATCACTTTGTAGACATAACCTCAACATTTGATAAAAAAATGAAGGCACTACATGCTCATGTTAGCCAGACAGCCCACAATGAAAATCTTGAAAAGATGGTGCGCGAATGGGGTGAGCGCAATGCGCTGGCAAACAACCTACCTGCTGGCAGTGTCGCTGAAGTTTTTAAAATTGTAAGTACAAATTAACGAACTCTAACTCGCTCTATTGCAATCATTTGCTTTGGCATTCCATCCCAGGTGCCATCGATTACACCCTCTTTTGCAATCGCTTTAACAATATCTAAACCTTTGGTGACCCTTCCCCAAATTGTGTAATTTGGATCCATTGAGGTGTCCTCATAAACAATAAAAAATTGGCTGCCATTGGTATTTGCTCCTCGATTAGCCATAGCCACTGTGCCGGCTGGGTAATTTATTTCAATATCTTGTGGAAGATTTTCATCTTGATAAGTGAAGTTTGGACCACCCCGACCAGTACCGGTTGGGTCGCCACATTGCAGTACATAAATTTTCTCAGTAGTTAATCTGTGGCAGTAGGAATTATTAAAAAAGCCACCCTTTGCCAAAGCTGACAGCGCGGTCACGGTAATCGGAGCACTTTTGCCATTTGCCTGGATAACGATCTCTCCGCAATTAGTTGTTAATGTAAAAGTTCTATTCTTAAATGGTGGTTTTACCTCTGGTGGAGTTATGTTTTTTGCCGTGTGTGCCTTAGCGGTAGTTGGTTTACAAATTACTGGTAATGGTTTTTTTGTTGGTGCAGCTGTTGCCGTAGTTGGAAAATAAATACTACAAAAAGTAATCAGTGATGAGGTTAAAATTATTTTTGCTACTTTTTGCATGCGTAAAGTTTAATCAACAAATTAGGGATGACCAACCAAATACTGAAATTAAGGCGACTTACAATCGAATTTTAAGAACTTTCACAGCCTAAAACTATGGCTGGATGACAAGTTCAACCTTTTGAAACTCTTTTAGATCTGAGTAGCCACAAGTGGCCATCGATCTCTTAAGAGCGCCAAAGAGATTCATTGAGCCATCGGAGGTATGTGATGGTCCAGATAAAACCTCAGTGAGTGTTCCAACAGTTCCAACTTGAACTCGATTGCCTCTTGGAAGTTGCACATGATGTGCCTCAAGTCCCCAATGCCAACCTTTACCCGGTGCCTCTAATGCCTTAGCCAGTGGTGATCCCATCATTACCGCATCAGCGCCACAGGCCACTGCTTTGGCAATCTCACCACTATTACCAACTGAACCATCTGCAATTACATGTACATATCGACCACCAGACTCCTCTAAGTATTCACGTCTGGCAGATGCCACCTCAGCGATTGCGGAGGCCATTGGAACTGATATTCCTAATACAGTTTTGGTGGTGTGGGTCGAGCCTCCACCAAAGCCAACTAATACTCCAGCTGCACCTGATCGCATTAAATGCAACGCACCTTGCGCAGTTGCACAACCGCCAACAATTACTGGCACATCTAACTCATAAATAAACTTCTTTAAATTAAGTGGCGCAGTCTGCTCTGATACATGCTCAGCTGAGACAGTTGTTCCTCTAATTACAAATATATCTACACCGGCATCAAGCACCGCTTTATGAAACTCTGCTGTGCGTTGTGGTGAAAGCGCTCCCGCCACTGTTACACCTGCTGCTCTGATTTGAGCAATTCGCTCTTTAATCAAAGTTGGTTGAATTGGAGATGCATATATCTGCTGCATCTTCTTTATCGCATCATCACCACTTAATTTAGCCATCTGTGCTAATTGTTTTTCAGCATCTTCATATCTAGTCCAGATGCCCTCTAAATTTAAAACACCTAAGCCGCCAGCTTTTCCAATTGCGATTGCAGTTTCAGGTGAGACTACTGAGTCCATTGGTGCTGCCATAAAAGGTAACTCAAATTTGTAAGCATCAATCTGCCAGGTAATTGAAACCTCTTCAGGATCTCTAGTTCTTCGAGATGGCACGATTGCAATTTCATCAAATGAGTATGCTGCCCGTGCTCGCTTACCAGGACCTAATTCAATATCGGACATATCTCTAATCGTATCTGCTTAATACTTATCTGCTGAAATCTAGCCTTGTAAATCCCAGGCTTTAACCCCGCCTGTCACACCAGCTGAGTTAGAAATTATCTTGACTTTATAATCAAAACTTTTCAGCGCTGATTTGCTAATCCGCTGTGCATTTCCACCGCCGATATACAACCTATCCCAGACAATCATGGGATATAACTCTTGAATCAAACTCTTAACACGCCTTGACCATAATTTGTTGCCTAGTCTTCTTCTTGATTGCTCACCAATCCAGGCATCAATTGATTTGCCATATCTGATAGTGGCGTGTGAGATCTCAAGATGAGGGGCTAATTTGCCATCACTAAAAATCGCACTACCTAAACCTGTGCCAAAAGTTAATACCGCCTCTAATCCCTTTCCGGTAATCACGGCAGCGGCATGGACCTCAGCATCATTTAGTACCAAGGTTTTTAGCTTAACTCGTTTTTGCAATTCAGATTGCATATCAAAGCCATACCAGGCTCTTACCAACTTTGGATCAAGTGAGCTTCTTGGGCCATTGGTATTTATGTAATGTGGAATCACTACCACCTTGCCATTTCTAATCATGCCTGGCAACCCAACTGTTAATCGTTTTATTCTCGGATCTGCTTTTACAAAATCTTGAATGATTCCAATTAATTTACTTGGCGAAAGCGGGTAGGGTGTTTTCAAATATGGAAAATCAACTAAAACTTTCCCGGTTTTATCAAGCACAGAGGCCTTGATCCCAGTGCCACCGCAATCTACGGTTAGCGTCGTAACTTTCACCGATTGATGTTAATCGATTGTCGCTACTTTGAGAACAAGGCCTCGTTATGAACTTACTTAGTGGGAGTGACCCCCTGGACCATGTGAGTGTCCATGACCTGCTGCTTCTTCTTTTTTCTCCTCTGGAGTTTCAAAAACAAGAGCCTCAGTTGTAATAAACATTGCAGCGATTGAAGCTGCATTTGCAAGTGCTGATCTAGTTACCTTAACTGGATCGATTACACCCTCTTTAACAAGATCTGTGTAAGTTTCAGAGTAAGCGTTGAAACCTTCATTTGGTTTCATAGTGCGAACCTTTGAAACTACGACATACCCCTCTTGGCCTGCATTTTCTGCAATCCAACGAAGTGGTTCATCACATGCTTTGCGAACCAGGCGAACCCCAACTGCTTGATCACCATCAAGGCCTAAGTCATTTTCAAGTGCAGCAGCTGCATGTACCAATGCGGCACCGCCACCAACCACAATTCCCTCTTCGACTGCCGCTCTGGTAGCTGAGATAGCATCCTCAAGTCGGTGCTTCTTTTCTTTTAACTCAACCTCAGTATGTGCGCCAACCTTAATCACGCAAACTCCACCTGCAAGTTTTGCAACTCGCTCCTGTAGTTTTTCGCGATCCCAATCAGAGTCGGTGTTTTCAATTTCACGGCGAATCTCTGTTACTCGGGCTGCCACATCATTTTTCTTTCCAGCACCATCCACAATTGTGGTGTTATCTTTGGTAATAACAATTCGCCTAGCTTTGCCAAGCATCTCAATATCAATTTGCTCAAGCTTTAAGCCAACCTCAGAGGAGATAACCTGACCGCCGGTCAGAATCGCAATATCTTGCAACATTGCTTTACGACGATCACCAAAACCAGGTGCTTTAACAGCGGCTGAGGCGAAGGTGCCCCGCATGCGGTTAACTACCAATGTTGAAAGTGCCTCACCCTCAACATCTTCAGCGATGATCAAAAGTGGCTTGCTAGCTTGGGCAACCTTTTCTAATACCGGCAAGATCTCACTTAAGGCTGAGATCTTCTGGCCTGAGATAAGAATGAAGGCATCCTCAAGCACTGTTTCCATGCGATCTGAGTCGGTAACAAAATAAGGGGAGATATATCCCTTATCAAATTGCATACCTTCGGTGAACTCAAGCTCAAGACTGGTGGTGGATGACTCTTCAACTGTGATTACGCCATCTTTGCCAACCTTGTCCATCGCCTCAGCGATTAAATCACCGATCGCCTTATCTTGGGCTGAAATAGTTGCCACATCTGCAATCTGAGATTTTCCACTAACTGCGGTTGAATTTTTACGTAACGCCTCAGTTATGGCAGTTACTGCCTGTTCAATACCATTTTTTAGCTCCATCGGTTGAGCACCAGCAGCAAGATTGCGAAGTCCTTCTTTGACCATAGCCTGGGCCAACACAGTTGCAGTAGTTGTGCCATCACCTGCTACATCATTGGTTTTTTCAGCAACTTGCTTAACTAGTTGAGCACCCATATTTTCAGATGGATCTGCCAACTCAATCTCTTTGGCAATAGTCACACCATCATTGGTAATTGTTGGTGCACCATAACTTTTCGCAATTACAACATTTCGACCCTTTGGTCCAAGTGTTACCTTGACCGTATCAGCCAAAATATTTACACCGCGCTCCATTGCCCGGCGAGCTGCTTCATCAAATTGAAGTGATTTACCCATGATTACTTCTTCGCAATAATTGCTAGTACATCACGTGATGAAAGTACTAAGTACTCCTCATTGTTGTACTTAACCTCAGTGCCGCCATACTTTGAGTAAAGAACAACATCGCCCTCTTTGATATCTAGTGGAATTCGGTTTCCATTTTCAAAACGGCCAGGCCCTACCGCCATCACAGTTCCCTCCTGTGGTTTTTCCTTAGCGGTATCTGGAATTACCAATCCAGATGCAGTCTTTTGCTCTGCTTCATTTGCTTTAACAACAATGCGATCTTCTAGAGGCTTAATTGAAATTGCCATCCTGATATCTCCTTCTTAGATTTGGTATTACCCTCTTAAGGTGCCTCAGGTATTAATTAGCACACGAGGCCCTAGAGTGCTAAAGCCAACTTTAAAGGGGGATGCCAGCCAGTTGCAAATTAGGCGCTGAGCTACCAGATCACTCGGCTCATTGAGGCTGCTGAGTCAGCCCCCAGACCTATCTGGGAGGGTCTAATCCCCTGCGCTATCGCCATACTTCCCAAAGCAGCAACCATCGCCCCATTATCGGTACACAGGTTGCCAGGTGGGATTGAGAGGTTTATCTTCAATTTCTCACATCGTTGGCTAGCTAAGGAGCGCAGCCTACTATTTGCTGCCACTCCACCTGCGATTACCAAATTATCAATTCCACTTTCTTGGCAGGCAGCTAAGGATTTACTAAGCAAAACATCCACCACAGCCTCCTGAAACGATGCTGCTACATCAGCTTTTTTATGGTCTGGGGTTTGTGCAATATATCTAGCAACTGCTGTCTTTAAACCAGAGAAGGAAAAATTGTATTGATGAATAGATTGATCTGCTGGTGAGGTTAGCCCACGGGGAAACTCCACAAAGTTTGGATCTCCCAGTTGTGCTTGTTTATCAATAACTGGGCCACCTGGAAAACCAAGTCCCATTACTCTGGCAATCTTGTCAAAGGCCTCACCTGCTGCATCATCAATGGTAGATCCCATAACCTCAACATCTGTGGCTAAGTTGTTTACCTTCAAAATTGATGAATGGCCACCACTTACTAATAATGAAATTGTCGGGACAGATTTTTTATCACTATCTAATTGATCAACTGCAATGTGAGCAGATAGATGATTTACCCCATATAACGGTTTATCCAAAGCTAAGGCAAGAGCAGATGCACTACTTACTCCGATTAATAATGCTCCGATCAAACCAGGACCAGCAGTTACCGCAACTGCATCAATATCCTTTAGGTTAACACCGGCGTCATTTAATGCTTGTTTGATTACCTGCGGCATCGCCTCTAAATGGGCTCTGCTTGCCACCTCAGGCACCACACCACCAAAACGGGCATGTTGATCAACACTTGAAGAGATCACATTTGCAAGTAGTTTTCTGCCATCTACGATTCCAACTGCTGTCTCATCACAAGAGGTTTCTATTCCTAATACCAGCGCCATTATTTAAGCTCCTTGCGCATTACAACTGCAGTTAATCCCGGACCGTAGTAATTCTCTCGTTTTGAAATCTCAGTAAAGCCAAAGGATTTATATAGTGGTTGGGCAGCATCATTTCCCAATCTCATTTCAAGCATTACCGCTTGCGCCTTTTTTACTCTGGCCCAATCAATCAACCGTTTTAATAACTCTCGACCAACACCTTTTCTTCTATGGTTTGCTACCACAGTTAGAGTGTGAATATCTGCCACCTCTGCCACACAAAAAATACCGCCATAGGCAATTACCTCTTGCTCAAACTCTGCAACTAAGTACTGGGCACTCTTTGGAGATTTAGCAAACTCCTCTTTAAATTGATCTACACTCCATGCAGTTTGGCCATAAACCTCTTTTTCAATTGAAATCGCCACTGCTAAATCCATGCTGCTCATTGGCCTAAATTTCACTCCCGCAGGTAGTGGATAGGCATCTGGCTTTCTAACATATATAGGTTGTGTAACTGCAGTAGAGGTTAATGCAAGCTTGGCTAATTGCACTGGATCAGGAAAGTGATCCTCTTCTTTATAAATTGGAATCTTAAATATCTCTAACTCCTCTGCTTTACCAACTGCAGGCTGAGTAACTCGAACTCCATCTTTGTATCTTGCCCAAAACCTTTCTTTCCGTTTGGCATCTGTTGAAACAATAAACTCATCTTGGTTTATTGCAGCTGCCATCACATCTAATGAGCAAACCCCTACCCAATTGATTTGCCTAGCCAAGGCAAAACTTTGTGCAAAGGCAATTCCCACCCGAAGTCCGGTAAATGGGCCTGGCCCCATCCCTACTGCAACTAAATCCACTTTGTTGTTAAGTGCCAGGGCTTGTGAAACTAGTTTTGGAAGTACCTCAGCATGAGAGAGTGAATCATTATGAGATTTGGTAAACAGAACCTTCCCATCTTGAACTAGTGCCACACTGCTTTGAGATGTTGAGGTGTCAAGTGCTAAAACCGTACTCATAATTTAAATCCACTCCAACGCTCACCAGTAGGCAAGAATTCAATCTCTCGATCAGACTCTTTTTCTCCGGTGGTTATAACTAGCTCTAAATATTGATCAGTTAAGGTATCTACAAAATCCTTGCCCCATTCGATCACAAAAATACTGCTGGCAAGATAACTTTCAAAATCTAAGTCAGCAAAATTACTAGCGTCTGAGCCCAATAATCGATATGCATCGATGTGAATAAAGTTTGGGTCACCTTTATGAATTCGACTAATCACAAAGGTTGGTGAGGTAACTCCCAAGATTTTAAAGTTTGCGGCAATTCCTTGGGTTAAAACTGTTTTACCAGTGCCTAATTCGCCTGTTAACACCACTACATCTGAGGGCTTTAATTGCTGGCCTAGCCTTTGCCCTACTTCAAACATAGCCTGTGGTGAATTAACTTTAACTTTCATCAGGGGATTAGTTTATAGAGAATAAAAACAGGCCCCCAGTTTCCTAGGGGCCTGTTTAATCTATTGCTTATTTATTGACGGAACTTCAACAATGGTGGTGCGAAGTTTGGATCAACAAACAAGTTTGGTTCATTCTTAATTGCAGCTTGAACTGCCCTATTTGAAGGCAGCTTGCCTGTCTTAGCAGCGGATGCAATCAGCTTGGCAACAGCCAAGATTTGGCTAGTTGTGTAATTGCAGTGTCCAGTACCGTTAGTTTTCACAACCTGCGGTACAGGTGCGCCAGCCGATGAAAACTCTGTATAAGCATCATCTGGTTTATTCCAAATATTAAGCAATTTGCCTGACTTAGCAACGCCATTGGCTACAGCTGCATCATATTGGTTCTTCAAGTACTGCGCAGCACCAGCTGGAGTAATGTGATCAGCGGTTGCAGCAAGAGCGATGGTTGGAACCTCGATCTTTCCTTGCAACTGATAAGCACTATTCATCTTAGCCACTGCAGCAGGATCAGCCTTGACCTTAGGAAGTAATCCAAGGTAACCAAGAACTGCTAAAGCACTGTTGCGACCAGTTAATGCCGCAGCGTATTGATCCAACTCTTCACTAACCCGAGCTACATAGTTAGTGGTTGAGTTATCAAATACGACTCCGCCATAACGGACCTCCATGTCGTAATTAGCAATTACTGCCAAAACAGCAGCCTCTGCTCCGTTTTGTAGAACAGCAAGTGCTGGGCTAATTACCAAACCAAATGAGGTCTCAGATGCTCCGGCTGGGCCAGATGAGGCATCGTAATCTGGAGATTGAGTTGGAACTCCTGCCATTAAACCAAGCAGCAAGATTGCACTTCGTACTGGAAGAGCTTTTAATGCCGCTGGTGCAGTGGAGGTTGCTGGCCATGCTGGCGCAGTGATATTTGCTGCCAGAGCTGCCTGCAAAGCTTGGAATGTAGTTAACACTGTTCCAAGATCAGTCAGCATTTCAACATACCCTGCTTGACCTGCTGAATACCCAGATCCCTTAATCGCTGGATTAAAGAGTGACTTCATTCCCCAAAGGAAATCTCCTGCCATAGTGATCTCAGCTTGAGCTGAATCGGCAATACACATTGGAAGGGCAGCATCAACAGCGCCTGAATACTGTTCAGCAAGTGCTTGTGAGGTTAATCCACCAAGTGAATTACCCCAGGTCACAACCTTGTTGATCTTTGAATACTTATCACGGGCAATAGTTAGTACCTGAAGGGCAGCTTCTACACCCTCTTCTAAGTTCCAACCTTGAGTTTGTACACCAGCACCGGCTAGCGCAAAACCCTGCGCCAACAATGCAGATGTAACTTCATCGGAAGGTGAAACCGCTGGTGAGTAATCAATTAATGATCCATTTGGAGCTACAACTGGAATCTTTGGAAGATTAACGTTATAGCGAATTCCATGTGAGTAGACCATCAAGGTGCCATTAAATTTTGCTGGCATCATGATTTCATACTTGGACTTGTTGTCATCTGTGCCAGTGCACTTCTCAACGTCAACAACTTGAATTCCAAAGAACACAATCGTCTCTTCACATTTATCAGCAGCACGAGCAACTGTTGGTACAGCCACGGTAAATGCTGCAATTAAAGCAGCTGAAGACAGGGCGATTAACCCCTTAGTTAGTTTGAGATTTTTCATGAGTTTGTTGGTATCCCATTCTTAGGCATTGTTGGACGAACGAAGGTTGATATTTCAACTGCTCCAGCACCTGAATCAGTTGTGTAGATAACTAGTTTGCCGCCATAAGGCTTTCCTTCGCCTTGAGCGTTTAACTGGCTTACCCAGTATCCGTTGTAGCCAACGCGACTAGTAGCTGAATAACCCAGTGGTACTAATCCTGCGCTAGCAAATGTTGATCCCTTTGCTTCGATCGCAGACATAAGTCCGGCACGAGTTAGATTCTTACCTGCAGCACGAAGAGCCTGTACGGTCAGCATCGCTGAGTTCATTCCAGCAAGTACATAGTTATCAAAGGTAATACCCTTGTTGTAACGGGTGTTGATATCAATGAACTGTTTAACATAAGGATCAGTTAGATCCTTTGCATCTGGTAGGAAGCTAGCTGAGATGACGCCATCAATTGTTGTTGGCTTAACACCAAGTGCTAACAATGTATTTGCATCTGCACCAACTGATCCTGCAAGGAATGTGAACTTCTTAGTCAGTTCCAACTTCTCTGCTGCCTTCAAAAGTGTGGCAGTCACATCAGTGGTTCCAAACAAAACCAGAACTGGCTTGCCTGGGACAGCGCCAAGAGCGGTGAGTGCACCCTCTGCTCTTGCTGCAGTCATGGTGCCCTGTGGGTAGAGAGTTGGAGTTGCAGTGAACTTATGTCCTGCAGTGGTAAATCCTGCAACACCATCTGCACCAAACTCATCATCTTGTGCAAGCATAAATGTGGCTTGGCCTGGGAAATTATCCTTAATTACCTTTGCCATCACCTTTGCTTCCATGTTGTAAGTTGGAAGCACCATAAATGTGGTTGGGTACTTAGTTTTATTGGCAAAGCCACTAAATCCAGTATTAATAAATAGATCAGGAACATTGTTCTTGGCAAGAGCTGCTGCGGTGTAAGCCTTAGAGTGAGTAGCAGTTCCAAGTGCGCCAACTAGTGCGAAAACTTTGTCCTTTAAAATTAGGTTTGTGGTTTGAGTAGCTGCAAGTGTTGGCAGGTACTTGTCATCACGAATTACTAGTGAGATCTTGCGACCATTTACTCCACCATTTGCATTGATGTAGTCGAAGTAAGCTCGCATAGCTCCTGGCACCTTGCCGTAGACAAGACCAGCTGATCCAGTAAGTGGGGTTGAAACACCCAACTTAATAGATGTCGCTGTTACGCCGGTCGAGTTGGCTTGAGCGGGCACGATGCTAAGCACCATGGCGCTGGTCGCCACAATCGCTGAAGCAAGGGTTGCTCGCTTCATACTTTTGTTTCTGATCATTTATTTCCTTCCCTAGGGTTTACTTAATTGGTAAAACTCTTTTTGCTCAGTGGTGCTTCTTAAGCAGGTGACCTGGACCATTTGGGGTAAATACCACTGCCAATATCAGCAGAGCACTTACTAAAAATCCCGGTAGCACCGTGGTTAAGTTGTCTGAACCTCCAATACGAGATACTAACGAATCGGCGATTTCTGGTATAGCCACCAGCACCAACCCGCCAAGAATGACCCCTTTTAGGTTGTACAGGCCAGTAACAACGGCCGCTCCCAGCAGTGAAAAGGAGAGGCTGAGCGGAAATGCGCTGGGTGAGACCCCACTTATCAGCATTACCAGCAAACCCCCAGATAGGCCCGCCACCCCTGAGCTAATTGCAAATGCACTCACCTTTAATTGCTCAACATTAATTCCAGAAAGTTGGGCAGCAACTGGGTTATCTCTTACCGCTTTAAAGGTTCTGCCGTAACGTGAAGAAAGTAAGTTAACAATAAAAAATACCATTATTAATGAGGCAAGTGCGGAAATCCAAAAGAACCATTTGTACTGTGAGAAATCTTCGCCAAATCTGGCTGGTGCTGGCCCAACATCAAATGCAATTCCTTCCTCTGCACCAAGAATTGGAAATTGATTTGCCAAGGTAGGAAGTGAGATAGCTAATGCAAGCGTGGTACCTGCCAAATAAGGACCGCTCAACCTAGCTGCAACCAAACCAAGAATTAGCCCAAATACACCAGCAATTAATGCCGACATAATCAAACCGATAACTGGATGCCAACCGGCATTAAATATTGAGAGCGCACCAGCGTAAGCACCAACTGCCATTAAAGCACTTTGTCCAAGTGAAAGCTGTCCACTGTATCCAGTTAGTAATACAACCGATGTAATTGCTAATGCATAGGTTGCTACAAATGAGCCTTGATACAACTCAAGCTCACCAACTCGATCACCTAAAATCAACAACAACCAGCCAAATAAAACGAACAAAAGTAATCTTTTTCTAGTTGTAGTTGGTTTATGCACTTTGCCAGCTTTTTTCATTTAAGCACCCCGACTCTTCTTAGGTGCAAATAATCCTGCCGGCTTAACCAGTAAAACTATTATCAAAACTATAAAGGCGGTTGGGAAAAACAATTTTGGGCTGATATAGGTTGTTGAGAAAATGATTGCAAAACCTAGAACCATTCCACCTGCAAATGCACCAAACAAACTTTCTAAGCCGCCAATCACTGCTGCGATAAAACCTAAGACCAGTAACAAATCCATGGCATTTGGATACAAAAAGTAACCCGGTATGTAAAGCATGCCGGCTAAACCACCAAATGCACCGGCAAGTGCCCAACCTAGGGTTCGAACTGAATCTACTTTTATGCCAGAAAGCTTTGCAATCTCTGGTGAATAAGCAGATGCTCTTAGGGCAAGTCCAACATTTGTCCGCTGAAACAACAAAGTTAAAAGAAGCATGGCAACTGCCACAAAGACAAGTACCAATAGGTTATAACTACTAAAAGCAATTACTGTTCCCATTATTTTGTAACCACCAGTTGAAACAGGAGCCTCAATTGATTGATTTGTAATTCCCCAAACAAATCCAATTATTGCTTGAATAATTCCTAATAAACCTAAAGTGGCAACTACTGGTGCGATCATCACAATTGGTCCTGATTTAACCCGCTTAAATATTGGACGCATAAAGAATCTATCAATTACTGCGCCAATCACCGCTCCACTAATTACCGCTACCACTAGCGCAAGCCAGAAGGATCCAGTTCGTTGAATAACGGTGTAACCAATATAAGTAGTCAAAACTGCCTGTCCAGCTTGAGCAAAATTAATTACACGAGTAGATCGCCAGACTAAAACAATTGCAATCGCCATCAGGGCATAAATAGCACCTGAGGATAGAGAGGTTAAAACTGCAGTAATAAATTGAGTCATTGTTAGAACCCCAAATAGGCAGAGCGAACTGCCGGATCGTTGAGTAAATTTTCAGCTGAATCAGTCAAAACAACTGATCCAAGATTTAAAACAATTCCTTGATCAGCAATCTTTAACGCACCCATAGCATTTTGTTCAACCAAGACCACAGTCAGATCCATGCTTTTAACAAATGATTTAATAGTTTGAAAGATCTGTTCCACGATCAAGGGCGCTAAACCAAGAGAGGGCTCATCTAGCAACAAAAGTCTAGGTCTTGCAATTAATGCTCGACCAATAGCTAACATTTGTCGCTCACCACCAGAGAGTGATCCCGCTGATTGATTCATTCGCTGACCTAAAATAGGAAAGAGCTCAACAACCTCTTTAGTTGCTGCTGCTACATCTTTTTTATCTTTGCGCCACAATCCAGTTAATGCCAAGTTATCTTTCACACTCAACTCGGCAATCACAGATTTTCCATCAGATACATGCATGATTCCAGAGCGAGCTAAATCCTCAGCCCGCACCCCAAGAATTGAGCTGCCATTCCATGTGGCACTGCCAGAGGCGGCCTCTTTTAAGCCAGATAAAGTTCTAAGTAATGTAGTTTTGCCTGCTCCATTTGCCCCGATAATTGCAGTTAGTTGACCTTGTCCAACCTTAAAAGAGACATTATTTATGGCACGGATGGCACCGTGATCAATAGTTAAACCTTCAACGGTCAGGCTCAATTATTTACCCCCAAATATGCCTCTACCACTGCTGGATCTTGCCTTACCGTTTCAACATCTCCTGATGAAATAACCTCGCCAAAATTAAGTACATAAAGTCGATCACAAACTGACATCACCACATCCATGTGGTGCTCTACTAAAATCACTGAGCATTGAGTAGCTAGATTATGAATAAGTGAGTTCATCCACTCAATATCTTGCGCACCAAGTCCACCAGCTGGCTCATCTAGTAACAATATTTTTGGCTCTGAGACCAAAGCTCGTGCAATTGCAACTCGCTTGGTCACCGGGTATGGCAAGGAATCAGCTCGCTGGTCGGCAATACCTGAGGCATAAACTCGTTCAAGAGCGGTCATTGCTCGTTGCCGAAGTTTTACCTCATCATTTTTACTCAGCCCTAATGCGCCAGTAATTAAGCCACTCTTAGAACTTTTTGTATCGCCAATCATTACATTTTCTAGCACGCTTAACTCTGGGAATAGACCAACTCCTTGCAAGGTTCGGGAAATTCCTAAATTTATTAATTGATGAGGCTTTGGCCACTTGCGTGACTTTCCGTTAATTGAAAGTGAGCCAGATTCAACATCTGCCAAACCAGATAAGGCATTAAAGAAAGTTGTCTTACCCGCACCGTTTGGACCAATTAGTCCCACAACCTCATTTTGATTTAATTCCAAATTTACATTTGATAACGCCTTAAGCCCGCCAAATGAAACAGATAAAGATTTTATTGAAAGCAAATTAGCGTTACTCACGAGGGTAGATTCTAGGCACACGATTACCGATTCGGGTAACAATCTCGTAATTAATGGTGCCACAAGCCTTAGCCCACTCATCTACTGTGTACTCGCCATTACTTCCATCACCAAAAACAATCACTTCATCCCCAGTTTTTGCTAAGGATGAAGCGCCAAGATCTACGACAAATTGATCCATTGAGACTCGTCCAATTAGTGGAGCACGTTTTCCTGCGGCAAATACTCCTGCCAAGTTGCTGGCATTTCTTGGAATTCCATCTGCATATCCCATACTCACAACGCCAAGCTTTGTATCCGCTTTTGTTGTGGCAGTTGAGCCATACCCAACACCTTGTCCTGCTTTAACCGCTTTTACTAATTGCAACTTTGAAACAACTTTCATGGCAGGTTTAAGTCCTAAGGCAGAAGAGCTACCCATATTGTCAACATCGGGAGATAAGCCATATAGCCCGATGCCCCATCTAATAATATTTTTATGTGAATTTGGGTTTGCAAGTGATGCCGCAGAGTTTGCAATATGCAAATACTCAGCCACTATCCCAGCAGCTTTAAGTTGTTCTACCCGATACTTAAACCTCTCTAGTTGGCTTTCATTAAGTAAGGCATCTGGTTCATCTGCTCTAGCAAAGTGTGACCAAATTCCAATGACTTTAACTGCACCTGATTTAACCTGGCTTGCTAACTCAGAAATGATTGTCTCTAACTCATCTCCAAAACCACCTCGGTTCATTCCTGTATCCAATTCAATGTGAACCCGTGGAGTTCTACCTACAGCTTTTCCTGCTGCTGCAATCTCATTTAGTAAATCAATTGATGAAATAGAAAGATCTATATCTAGATTAATTGCACTCTTAAAATCCTCACCCAATGGAGTTAGCCAAGCAATAATCGGTTTGGTAATCCCACCTTTTCGTAACAAGATGGCCTCTTCCAATAAAGCAGTGCCTAACCAATCAGCACCAGCTGACTCAGCAGTTTTTCCAACTGATAACAAGCCATGACCATATGCATCTGCTTTCACAACTGCAAGCACCTGGGAATTGCTCTTAGCTTTAATTAATTTTAAATTATGAGCAATAGCTGCCAAATTAACCTCAGCCCTTGCGCGAGTCATATTCCAAAGCCTACTTTGTATCAGGAGGGTTGGCGATCTGAGGTAACTGATCGATCTACCGCAATTATCGCCACAAGCAAGGCTGATCCAATAAACAAACCACCTAATAGATCTGAGAACCAATGTGTATTCCGATAAAGTGATGCTAAACAAACTCCAGTGGTAATGATTGCTACAAACCAGGTTAAACGCATTCCTTCAAATGGATACTTATGTGAGTATCTAAAGATCAAGTAAGCAGCAATCCCCCAGGTCAATATTGCATTTGCTGCATGTCCGCTGGGATAGGACAGACCGCTGTCGGTGAAAAACAGATCAAAACCAGTACTTGGCTTAGTTCGGCCAAATAAAAGTTTTGAAGCTCCCACTGTTAGATTTAATAAAAGTAATGAAAGTATTGAAAGATTTATAGGTCGCCATGATTTAAACCTACGGCTGATTAAGGCTGTGGTTATTAACAGCGCAATTGCACTTACACTTCTTAAGCCAAGATCATCAACTAAGATCACCAGGGTAGGGGTTTTACCAGGAGTGAGTAGTAAAAAATCCCGTTCATAAATCCATTCATCTAATCTTCTAATCCAGGTATTAGCTACTACCTGTTGGGTGATAAAGCCATATAGAGCCAGGAATAAAACAGTCAGCTTGATTGCAGAGTTCATTTGCTTGCGGCGTTGTTCTGGCATTTTCCCTACTCAACTGTTACAGATTTGGCCAAGTTTCTAGGTTGATCAACATCATTACCTCGTGCTACAGCCATCTCATATGCAATTACCTGTAGTGGCACAACTGATAAAACTGGTTGTAGCAGCAGATCAGCTTTAGGAATTCGGATTAAATGATCTGCGCCAACAAAATCAAACTCACTTATGGCAATTACTACTGCACCCCTGGCCTTAACCTCTTGGATGTTGCTGGCCATTTTTTCAGCCAGGACCGAGTGCTCGCTAGGCATAATCGCCACCACTGGCGTGCCTTTATCAATCAATGCAATTGGTCCATGCTTTAGTTCACCACCTGCAAAACCTTCAGCATGCATATAAGCAAGCTCTTTTAACTTTAATGCACCTTCTAGTGCAGTTGGATATCCAACATGCCTGCCCAAAAATAAGACTGATTGTGAATCTTTAAACTTGCGAGTTAACTCCCTTAAAGGCTCCACCGTCTCTAACACCTGCTCGATTTTTGCAGGAAGAGCTGATAATTGTTCGATAATACTCTTAACCTCTTTTTTACTTAACAAGTCTAATTGTTTTCCAATTTCTAATCCGATCAAATACATTGCTAGCAATTGAGTTGCAAAAGCTTTAGTTGATGCAACTGCAATCTCTGGACCGGCATGGGTATAGAAAACTGCATCTGATTCTCGACCAATAGTTGAGCCATTTGTATTACACACTGAAAATACTGTTGCACCCTTAGATTTGGCATACCGAAGCGCCATTAAGGTATCCATGGTTTCACCAGATTGAGAGATCGGAATAACTAGTGTCTTCTTATCTAAACTTGGCTCTCGATATCGATACTCAGATGCAAGTTCAACATCAACTGGGATTTGGCCCCATTTTTCAATTGCATACTTTCCAACTAAACCTGCGTTATAAGCGGTGCCGCAAGCGATGATTACAATTTTTTCATACTTCTTAAATTTAACTTTTACATTAATTCCATCTAAACGGCCAATTAGTGTGTCTGCAATAGCTTTTGGTTGTTCATAAATTTCCTTGAGCATAAAATGTGAAAAGCCGCCACGCTCTGCTGCACTTGCATCCCATGAGATTTCATACTGCTTTGATTTAACAATCTGACCTGCCAGATTTGTAACCTCAATTGAATTTGGCGTGATATCAACTACCTCATCTTGGCCAAGCTCAAGTGCGATCTTGGTATGGGCAATAAAGGCTGCCACATCTGATGCTAGAAAATTCTCACCATTCCCCACTCCCACTACTAAGGGTGAGTTTCGCCGTGCACCAACAATATGGGTTGGATCATCTGAATGAATTGCAAGCAATGTAAAAGAGCCTTTAAGTTGTTTACAAACTTGCCGCATCGCAGCTGCTAAATCCCCATTGTTCTGGCGGCGAGCATCGCTAAGTAAATGCACCACTGATTCCGTATCTGTTTCTGACTTAAATTTATGGCCACGTTTTTCAAGATCACTTCTTAGTTGAACATAATTTTCAATAATTCCATTGTGGATTAAAGCTAACTTGCCTTCGTTATCAAGATGAGGATGAGCATTTGTGTCGGTGGGACCACCATGAGTTGCCCATCTGGTATGGCCAATACCACTCTTAGCATTTGGAGTTTTTGCTAAAGCATCCTCTAAGTTTTTTAGCTTTCCAGCTTTTTTCTCAACAAATAGAGGTTTACCAATTTCAGTTGGTAGAGCTATACCAGCTGAGTCATATCCGCGATATTCAAGTCTTCTTAAGCCTTCTACCACTGGCGTGAGTGCGGAGTTTTTTCCGGTGTAGCCGACAATGCCGCACATTTATAAAACTCCTTTAGCTACTTAAGCTCTAATCTTACTAGTTGGGCTAAGGAATCAGCGATTTTCTCAGCAATGCCTAATTCATTTGCCTCGACCATTACTCTAACTAGTGATTCTGTTCCAGAGGCACGTAGTAATACTCTCCCCTTTGAACCAAGTTGCACCTCTGCTGCAGCAATTGCATCCTTAATTTTTGCTGAAGAAGATAATTTATCTTTTTTAACATCCGCAACGTTGATTAAGACTTGTGGATATTTTTGCATAGCAGATGCAAGTTCTAGCAATGACTTTTTTGATTTAACCATAACCTGCATAACTTGTAAGGCGGTCAGTAAACCATCACCGGTATTTGAAAACTCTCTCATAATTACATGCCCAGATTGCTCGCCACCTAAACTCAGATCACTTTCTAGCATCTTCTCTAAAACATACCGATCTCCCACAGCTGTTTTTTCAAATGTGATCCCCAATGACTGCATTGATTTGATAAAGCCTAAATTGCTCATTACTGTGCCAACAACTGTTTTTTTGTTTAACTTACCCTCACTCAAATATGAGGTGGCTAAAATATTTAATATGTGATCACCATCGATGACCTCACCACTCTTTGCAATCAACAAGCAACGATCAGCATCGCCATCATGGGCTATTCCTAGATCTGCACCTGCTTTTTTGACCTCGATAATTAAATTATCTAAATGAGTAGAGCCACAATTTTCATTTATGTTCCAGCCGGTCGGGGTAGCAGAAATTGCCTTAACAGTTGCGCCAGCTTTTTCATAGGCGATTGGTGCAGCGGAGGAGGCAGCGCCATTTGCGCAATCAACAATCACATTCAATCCAGTAAGTTTTGTGGTGATAGTTGAGAGTAAATGATTCACATATCTTTCTTTAGCCCCCTCATCAGCAATGATTCGACCCACATTTACACCAGTTGGTCTATCCCAGGGCTCACCTAATCTTGCCTCAATTTGCGCCTCTAATTGATCGGCTAATTTATCCCCACCTTTTGCAAAAAATTTAATTCCATTATCTGGCATTGGATTATGGGATGCACTAATCATTACACCAAGATCGGCATTGCTCTCTTTTACTAAGAAAGCCACAGCTGGGGTGGGTAGAACTCCAACACGGTAAACATCAACACCTGCACTTGTTAATCCAGCAACAATTGCGGCCTCTAAGAAATCACCAGAGGCTCGAGAATCTTGTCCAACAATTGCTTTTGGCCGATGTCCTGCAAAAACTCCAATTTCACCCAAAACATGTGCAGCGGCAATTGCTAAATCAACAGCTAGTTCAGCGGTGAGATCAACATTTGCAACACCTCGCACACCGTCGGTGCCGAAGAGGGCCATATTAGATTTTAGCGAGTGAGATTAACGCTTGCTGTATTGAGAACGCTTACGGGCTTTCTTAAGGCCATACTTCTTACGTTCAATTACACGGGCATCACGAGATAAGAATCCGGCTTTCTTAAGTGTTGGTCTATTTGCATCAACATCAATTGCATTTAGTGCTCGGGCAATACCAAGGCGAAGTGCACCTGCTTGACCAGATGTACCACCACCATTGATTCGAGCAAAAACATCATAAGTGGCTTCAGCCCCAACAGTCTTAAATGGTTCTGCAACTGATTGTTGATGTACTTTGTTTGGGAAGTAAACCTCAAGTGGCTTGCCATTTACTACCCAGCGACCAGTTCCTGGAACTAGACGAACTCGAGCAACCGCCTCCTTGCGACGACCAACGCCACCACCTGGAGCTGTAATTGCTTTTCGGTTAGTTGCCGGAGCTGGCGTACTGGAGGTATATGAGGTTGGAAGTGCCTCATCAGTTGAATCAAAATTCTCGTCTGACATTTTTCTCCTATTTATTTCTTTGCAACCTGGGAAACTTGATTGAACTCAAAAACTTTTGGATTTTGTGCTGCATGTGGGTGGTCACTGCCAGCATAAACTTTTAATTTAGTTGCTGCTGATCGTCCTACAGAATTTTTTGGCAACATTCCTTTAATCGCCTTTTCAACTGCGCGAGTTGGAAACTTTTCAAACAAATCTGAATACACAGTGGAGGTCATACCGCCTGGATACCCAGAGTGTTGATGGGCAAACTTGTGGGTGTTCTTTGATCCAGTTAGAACAACCTTGTCAGCATTAATAACTATTACAAAATCTCCCATATCCATGTGAGGGGCAAAGGTTGGTTTGTGTTTACCACGCAAAAGATTTGCAGCATGGGTGGCAAGACGGCCAAGCACAACATCTTGAGCATCAATGAGATACCAACTACGGGTGATCTCACCAGCTTTCGGTGTAAATGTGCGCACGAGCATCTGCCTTTCTTCTTTTTTTAGGATTGTCCCCTAATGGGTCATTTCCAGAGACCAAAGATTACCTTTAGGTGCGGGATAAGGTCAAAACTGCATTAATATCCCGCTCACAACTCACCCTTCATCCTCTAATTCTGCCGAGGTAGGTTGATAACTGTTGTAATGAGCCAAATATTGTTCAACGGGTGGAAATTCAACCTTAACCAAACTCAATCCTTTTGCCGGAAAAACATAGCTGTCAGAAATTCTCGCCTTATCTCGCAAAGTTTTTAGCATCCACTCTGGCTTAAATCTTCCCTCACCAACACAAACTGCAGCCCCAACTAAATTCCTAACCATGTTATAGCCAAATGAATTTGCAGTTATCTCACCTATCACTACACCATCATTGTCACGTTGCCAGGTGAAATTAAGTAAGTTTTTTACAGTGCTAGTGCCTGGCCGGTGCTTACAAAATGCAAAAAAATCATACTCACCAATGAGAAGGCGACCGGCTTGGTTCATTAGATCTACATCTAAAGTTCTAAACCACTCGACACTATCGTGACGATCAAGAGGTGCGGTTATCTTTCCGCCGTCAATAATTTTGTACTCATAACTTCTACTAATTGGGCCAAATCTGGCATGAAAGTGTGGTGGTGCCCAGCCGGCTGATATAACTCGAACATCTTTTTTAAGCAGTTGGTTTAACCGAAAAGCTAGGTTTTCAACATCTATATCTGTTGGCAAATCCACATGTAAAACTTGGTGCTTAGCATGCACACCCGCATCGGTTCGGCCGGCAATGATTGTTGAGGGTTCGCTGCGAGTTAGAGTTGCAAGGGCAGTTTCAAACTCTTCTTGAACAGTTCTTAACCCTGGTTGTTTTGCCCAACCTGAGAAATCACTTCCGTCATAGGTTAGATCAACTCTTAAACGAGAAAACCCACTCTTAACTTCAAGAGTGGGTTTGGTCATAATCTTTAAAAAGTTAGCGCTTATTACTCAGCTTTCGCTGCTGCTTTTTTGGCTACTTTTTTTGCTGGTGCACCCGCTTCAACCATCTCAATCACTGCCATTGGTGCATTATCACCTTTGCGTGGACCAATTTTAGTTATGCGTGTGTAACCACCATCTCTGGCTTCAAATCTCTTTGCAATATCTGTGAACAATGTGTGCACTACAGATTTGCTAGAAATTCTTGCCATCACTCGACGACGTGCTGCTAAGTCACCTTTCTTAGCATGAGTAATTAATCGCTCAGCTAATGGACGAAGACGTTTTGCTTTTGCCTCTGTGGTAGTCAACTTTCCTTTTTCAAAAAGTTGCGCAGCCAGTGTGCCTAGCAATAACTTCTCATGTGCTGGACCACTGCCTAGGCGTGGACCCTTACTTGGCTTTGGCATCGCTTCTCCTAAACCTCTTCTGCGTCGACAAGTTCATCATCAACTGCACTTCCATAATTGGCATGCTTAGTTGGATCAAAACCAACTGGGCTGTCTTTTAACTGCATTCCCATGGATTGTAACTTTGCTTTAACCTCATCAATTGATTTGGATCCAAAGTTACGTATGTCCATAAGATCTGCCTCAGAGCGAGAAAGTAACTCTCCAACGGTGTGAATTCCTTCGCGCTTTAAGCAGTTATAAGAACGAACAGTTAAATCAAGATCTTCGATAGGAAGTGCCATATCTGCAGCAAGTGCTGCATCTTGAATGGAAGGTCCCATCTCAATACCTTCTGCGTTGGTATTTAACTCACGTGCTAAACCAAACAACTCAACTAAAGTTTTTCCAGCTGATGCCATTGCATCTGCCGGCTTAATTGATCTCTTTGTTTCAACATCAATTACCAATCGATCAAAGTCGGTACGTTGCTCAACACGAGTTGCCTCTACCTTGTAGGTAACGCGCAAAACAGGTGAATAGATAGAGTCAACTGGAATTCGACCAATCTCACCCCCTGCTTGCTTATTTTGCACAGCGGTGATGTAACCACGACCACGCTCAACTGTTAACTCAATCTCAAACTTTGCCTTTGAGTTCAAGGTGGCAATATGAAGCTCTGGGTTGTGTACTTGAACCCCAGCTGGTGCTGCTACATCTGCACCAGTAACAACTCCCTCACCATTTTTACGTATGTAAAGTAGTGATGGCTCATCGTTATCTGAGGATAAAACTAAATTTTTGATGTTTAAGACGATCTCAGTTAGATCCTCTTTCACACCTTCTAATGTTGTGAATTCATGCAACGCATTGTTTACTCTAATTCCAGTAACAGCTGCTCCTGGAATTGAAGATAACAAGGTGCGACGAATTGAATTACCAAGGGTGTAACCAAAACCTGGCTCAAGCGGCTCAATGATGAACCGTGAACGGTATTCGCTTACTACTTCCTCAGTGAGGATTGGGCGTTGTGCAATCAGCACTGTGTTCCTCCGTATGTTCTGGAAGACCCTCTATTTGATCTTCCGGTTGGCTTACATTATTTAGTTTTTACTGCGATAAATCTTTACTGCTTTAAAAATTTGATTACTTGGAGTAAAGCTCAACAATTAGTTGCTCTTGTACCTGAGTATCAATAATTGGGCGGGTAGGAGTTGAGTGGATAAGGATTCTCATCTTTGATCCGACTACCTCCATCCATGCTGGAACAGATTTCTCACCAAGTTCAGCGCTGGCAACGATGAATGGTGTGGAGTCCAGCGAGGCAGTGACCACATCAATTACATCCATTGGAGTAACTCGAAATGATGGAATATTTACACTCTTTCCATTTACCAAGAAGTGACCGTGGCGAACTAACTGACGTGCCATATCACGGCTCTTTGCAAAGCCAGCTCGGAAAACAACATTGTCCAAACGAGTTTCTAGAAGTACTAGAAGGTTTTCACCAGTCTTACCTTGCAGACGGTTGGCCTCTTCGTAATAACCACGGAATTGTCTTTCTAGAATTCCATAAATACGAGCGCACTTTTGCTTTTCACGCATCTGTAGTAAGTACTCAGAATCCTTTGAGCGAGCGCGACCATGTTGTCCTGGTGGATATGGTCGAGATTCAATTGGACACTTTGGTCCATCACATTTTGAGCCCTTAAGGAAGAGCTTTACTTTTTCGCGACGGCATCTTTTGCAATCTGCACCTGTGTAGCGAGCCATAGTTTTCTTCCTCTCCTTATACTCGACGTGGTTTACGTGGACGGCAACCGTTATGAGGAGCTGGTGTTACATCTGCGATGGCACCAACCTCAAGTCCTGCTGCTTGTAATGAACGAATTGCAGTTTCCCGACCAGAGCCAGGTCCCTTAACAAATACATCAACCTTCTTTAACCCATGTTCTGCTGCTTTGCGAGCAGCAGCTTCGGCTGCCATTTGTGCAGCAAATGGAGTTGATTTTCGTGATCCCTTAAATCCAACCTGACCAGATGATGACCAAGCAATTACACCACCCGCTGGATCGGTAATAGAAACAATGGTGTTGTTAAATGTGCTCTTGATGTAAGCATGTCCGAAGGCAACATTTTTCTTATCCTTCTTACGTGCTTTGATCTTCTTAGGTGCAGCCTTTGCTGCTTCCTTTGCTGGTTTAGTTTTTTCGGCGGCCATTACTTGGTCTCCTTCTTCTTACCAGCGATAGCAACACGTGGACCCTTGCGAGTGCGAGCATTGGTGTGAGTACGCTGTCCGCGAACTGGCAATCCCTTACGGTGACGTGATCCTTGATAGCTTTGAATATCAACTTTGCGACGGATGTCGCTAGCGATCTCCCGGCGAAGATCACCCTCAATTTTGTAATTTGCTTCAATAAACTCACGAAGCTTTGCCAAATCTGGCTCTTGTAAATCTTTGACTCGGATATCTGGTGAGATACCAGTGGCAGCAAGTGTTGCCTGCGCACGGGTAAGACCCATTCCGAAAATATAGGTAAGTGCAACCTCAACACGCTTTTCGCGGGGAAGATCGACACCAACAAGACGTGCCATATCGCTAACCTGTTTCTTCTATCCGAAAGGTCCTCCGCAATGCCTCCAGATAACTTCTTATCTGGCCCCAGCCTTTCGGACTGAGGGTCTTAATTAAGTTTTACCTTAATTAAGTCACATCACGCGTTTTTTTATTTAACCCTGACGTTGTTTATGACGTAGGTTGTCGCAGATCACCATAACGCGATTCTTACGACGAATGACTTTGCACTTGTCGCAAATCTTCTTCACGCTAGGTTTGACCTTCACAACTGCCTTTCCAACAACTATAAGATTAAAAAATTATTTATTTGTAACGATAAATAATTCGACCTCTGGTGAGGTCATACGGACTAAGTTCTACAATCACTTTATCTTCAGGCAAAATGCGAATGTAGTTCTGTCGCATCTTTCCGCTGATATGTGCTAAAACTTTGTGTCCGTTTGTTAACTCAACTCGGAACATTGCATTTGGTAGAGCTTCAGCAACAGTGCCTTCAATTTCAATTGCACCGTCTTTCTTGGCCAAGCGATACCTACTTATCTGTTCTAAATCAGGTTTACCCCTTGCGAGGCAGGAGGGATAGTTTAGGCGGGGTGGGTAAAAAAGAAAAATCCGCTCAGGCGAAGGCAAATCTATGCGGGAAAATCTGCTCCCAGTTAGAGCAGATCTGAGATCTCAACACCTAATCGGGCTAAATCAGCTTTGCCGCCATCTTCTGCAGTTAATACAAAAACCTTGCCATCAGGTGCGATTGTGTAGGTGTGTTCAAAATGTGCACCAGTTGATGAATCTTGTGAGACCACCGTCCAATCATCACCTAATACCTTAGTTCGCTCATTACCCCTGGTAATCATTGGCTCAATTGCAAGTGCCATACCAACTACTAACTCTGGGCCATTTCCAGCTGGTCCAAAATTTAAAATATGAGGCTCTTGATGCATCGCACTTCCGATGCCATGACCACCATACTCACGCAAAATTCCGTACTTACCTTGAGAGTTTATATAAGCTTCAATGGCAGCTGAGATATCAGTTAACTTAGCGCCTTTTTTACCAGCTGCAATTCCCCGCCACAACGACTCTTTGCAAACATCCATTAACTTTTGATCAGCAGCTTCAATCTCACCTAACCCAAATGAGATTGCTGCATCACCATGCCAACCATCAACAATTGCACCAAAATCAATTGACAAAACATCACCAGATGCCAGCTTTCGTTTATTTGGAATGCCGTGCACAACCTCTTCATTTACAGAAGCACAGAGCACAGCTGGAAAGCCGTGGTAGCCAAGGAATGAGGATTTTGCGCCATGTTTGGCTAAATTTTCAATTGCAATTTCATTTAAATCTAAAGTACTCATTCCTATCTGAGCAGATTGTTCAATTAGTTTTAGGGTCTTGGCAACTACTAAGCCAGCCTTACGCATTGATTTAAGCGAAGATAGATCCTTAACTTCAATAGCCATATTTATTAACCTAAAGTAGCGATGGCTTTTTTAGTGATCTCAGAGACCTCACCCAAAGCAGATATGTTTTTCACTAATCCAGCTGATTTATAAAATTCAATTATTGGCGCAGTTTGCTCGGCATAAATCTGTAATCGACGAGTAACTACCTCTTCCTTATCATCCTCTCGTTGATAGAGCTCACCTTGGCACTTATCACAAACTCCTGCCACCTTAGGTTTTTCAAACTCAATATGTGAAGATACACCGCATGCTCGACAGGTGCGCCGACCAGATAATCGCTTAACAATTTCTGCATTATCTATTTTTAACTCGAGAACTGCATCTAGTGGCATGTTTTTCTCAATAAGAATTTGATCTAATACCTGTGCTTGATTGGTATTTCTAGGAAAACCATCTAGCAAAAATCCATTTGTCAGATCATTATTTCCAAGTCGATCTTTAACCATCTCATTTGTTACCGAATCTGGAACTAATTCGCCACGATCCATAAAACTTTGTGCTTGCTTACCTAGATCTGTGCCATTTTTTAAGTTGGCACGAAAAATATCACCAGTTGAAATATGTGGAATTTTATAGTGAGCTGCCAGATATGTTGCTTGAGTTCCTTTACCAGCACCTGGTGGTCCAACCAGGATTAATCGCATTAGCGCAAGAACCCCTCATAGGAGCGTTGCTGTAATTGAGATTCAATCTGCTTGGCAGTATCTAAACCAACACCAACCACGATCAAAATCGCAGTTCCACCAAATGGGAAGTTTTGTGATGCTTGGAAGAGAATTAATGCAATAAACGGAATGATTGCAACAATTGAAAGATAAAGTGAACCTGGTGCGGTTATTCTTGAAAGCACATATTGCAGGTATTCAGAGGTTGGTCTGCCAGCTCTAATTCCTGGAATAAAACCACCATACTTCTTCATATTGTCAGATACCTCATCTGGATTGAAGGTAATCGCCACATAGAAGTAGGTAAAGAAGATAATCAATAATGCATAAACTGCAATATAGAAGAAGTTATCACCATTAACTAAATTCTTTGAAACCCAGGTTGCCCAACCAGCTTGGCTACCACTGAAGTTAACAATCAAGGATGGTATGTAAAGCAGCGAGGATGCGAAGATAACTGGAATTACACCTGATTGGTTAACCTTAATTGGAATATAGGTGCTAGTTCCACCATATTGTTGACGTCCTACTTGGCGCTTTGCATACTGCACTGGAATACGTCGTTGCGCCTGCTCCACAAACACCACCGCAGCCACAATCAATATTCCAACCGCCATAATAAATAGGAATGCAAACCAGCCCTTTTGTAACCTAATCGACCAAAGTTGTCCTGGGAAGGTGGCGGCGATTGAGGTAAAAATCAAAATCGACATTCCATTTCCAACACCACGATCGGTGATTAGCTCGCCCAACCACATGATCACAGATGTACCTGCGGTCATAACCGCAATCATGGTGATGATTCGCTCCCATGAGGTATCAGGAATAATTGGTAGTGCACAATTTGGGAAAATACGACCATCAATTCGAGCAACTGCAATCAAACCTGTTGATTGCAAAATAGCTAAACCAATTGTTAGATAACGGGTGTATTGAGTTAACTTAGCTGTTCCAGATTGACCCTCTTTTTTCAGCGCTTCAAATCGAGGAATAACAACTGTTAACAACTGGATAATAATTGAGCTGGTGATGTAAGGCATGATGCCAAGTGCAAAAACACTTAATTGAAGTAATGCACCACCGCTAAATAAGTTAATAAGACCAAACAAGCCACCAGTCTCTGCGGTATTTAAACACTCCTGCACATTTACATAAGAAACGCCAGGGGTAGGAACAACTGAACCTAATCGGAACAGCGCCATGATAGAAAGAGTGAAGATAATCTTCTTGCGCAAATCAGGAGTCTTAAACGCCTTACCAAATGCTGCTAACAAGATCTCACTCCTTTCTATCTATAACTTATTAAAGTGTTTTGGCTGATCCGCCAGCAGCTGAAATCTTTGCAGTTGCTGAAGATGAGAATGCGTGAGCAAGAACGGTAACTTTTACGGAGATATCGCCATTTCCTAGTACCTTTACTGGATATCCCTTTCGAGCCGCACCTTTTTTAACTAAGTCCTCAACTGTCACATCCCCACCCTTTGGATAAAGTGAGTTAATAGTTGAAATGTTAACTGCCTGGTACTCAACTCTTTCTGGATTTTTAAAGCCACGCATTTTTGGCAAACGCATAACCAGTGGAAGTTGACCGCCTTCAAATCCAGCACGAACTACGTTACGAGCACGTGTTCCTTTACCACCACGTCCGGCAGTCTTTCCCTTGGAAGCCTCACCGCGACCCTTACGAGTCTTAGCTTTCTTAGCTCCAGGAGCTGGGCGCAAATGATGAATCTTTAGCACCATATTTATTCAACCTCCTCAACTGCAATTAAATGGCGCACGGAGTAAACCATGCCACGAATCTCTGGTCGATCTTCCTTCACAACCACATCACCAATTCGCTTCAGTCCAAGTGAACGAAGTGTATTTCGTTGATCAGGTGGGTTACCAACCTTAGATTTAACCTGGGTAACTTTTAATCTTGGCATTAGGCACCAACCTTTACTTGCTCGGCAACCAAACGAGTAAGTGCTGCAGGTGCAACATCCTCAAGTGGGCGACCACGACGAGCTGCAATAGTGGTTGGGTTTTCCAACATCTTAAGTGCAGCAGCAGTTGCATGCACCATGTTGATTGGATTTCCAGATCCTAAAGATTTTGTTAACACATCAGTGATGCCAGCACACTCAAGTACCGCACGGACTGGACCACCTGCGATTACACCAGTACCAGGGGAGGCTGGACGAAGCAAAATTACCCCAGCAGCTTTTTCACCCTGAACTGGATGTGGAATAGTTCCATTTAGTAATGGCACTTTAAAGAAATTCTTTTTGCCATCTTCTACTGCTTTAGCAATAGCTTGTGGAACCTCTTTGGCTTTGCCATATCCAACGCCAACCATTCCTTTGCCATCGCCAACCACAATTAATGCAGTAAAGGAGAAACGGCGTCCACCTTTTACTACTTTGGCAACACGATTAATAAATACCACACGCTCGGTGTATGGAGACTTCTCCTTTTGGAATTCACCTTCACGACGCTCGCGCTTTTCACGACCGCCCTTTGGCTTATCCTCACGGCCACCGGTGTTATTAGCTGATGTACCGGCCATTAGAACTCCAATCCATTTGCACGTGCACTTGTTGCAACAGCTGCAACTCGGCCGTGGAATTTATTACCACCTCGGTCAAAGACCACAGTAGAAATACCCTTTTCTTTTGCACGCTTAGCGATCAATTCGCCAACCTGCTTTGCTTTTGCGGTTTTATCACCAGTAAGTGAGCGCAACTCCTTCTCCATAGTGGAGGCAGAGACCAATGTGGCAGATTTAGAATCATCTACGATCTGCACAAACATATGACGGGCTGATCTTGAAACCACTAATCGTGGACGCTCTGGTGTACCAACTACACGTTTGCGCAGGCGGAAGTGACGACGAGCCCGGGCCTTTGTTGCCGAACCCCTAACGACTTTATATCCGATAGCCATTATTTCTTACCTGTCTTTCCTTGCTTGCGGCGAATACGTGCACCATCTAGATGCAAACCCTTACCCTTATAAGGATCAGATTTACGAAGTTTTTGAATCTTGGCAGCAGTCTCACCAACCAATTGTTTATTGATACCAACAATTGTGATCTCAGTTGGAGAGTCAATCTTAAATGTAATCCCTTCATCAGCGATGAAGTTGATTGGATGGCTATAGCCAAGTGCAAACTCTAAGTTCTTACCCTTAGCTGCAACCTTATAACCAACACCAGTAATGTTGATCTTCTTGCTATAACCCTTAGTTACGCCCTCAATCATGTTAGAGATCATGGTGCGTGACATACCGTGCAGTGAACGTGCTTCGCGTGTCTCATTTGGACGTGAAACTGTAAGTGTTGAACCCTCTTGCTTTGCGGTAAGTGGTTCGGCAAGTTGATATGTCAAAGTTCCCTTTGGACCTTTGATGGAAACTGCTTGTCCGGCAACACTTACCTCAACTCCAGATGGAATTGTGATCGGCATTTTTCCAATACGTGACATCAGATCACCATACGTAGGCGAGAACTTCTCCGCCTACACCTTGCTTATTGGCCTGTTTATCAGTTAACAAACCAGAGGAGGTTGAAATGATTGCAACACCTAATCCACCTAAAACTTTAGGCAGCGCGGTTGATTTTGCATAAACTCGAAGTCCTGGTTTTGAAACGCGGCGAAGACCTGCAATTGATCGCTCACGATTTGAACCAAACTTAAGCTCTAAAACTAGTGTCTTGCCAAACCCAGTTGGATTGCTCTCGATATGAAAACCAGAGATAAATCCCTCTTGTTTTAATATTTCAGCAATTCGTGCTTTAACCGATGAGGAGGGCATAGAAACCTTCTCATGGTAAGCCGAGTTGGCGTTACGCAAACGAGCGAGCATGTCTGCGATCGGATCTGTCATTGTCATTACTTTGGCCTCTGGCCTTTCTCGAAATGGTTTCCGCTCCTTTGCGGACCTGCTTCGTAGTTGATAGTTGGGTTTTGTGTTACCAAGATGCCTTGGTAATACCTGGTAACTCTCCGGCATGTGCCATTTCGCGGAAGCAAATACGGCAAATTCCAAATTTTTGATACACCGCATGAACGCGGCCACAACGTTGGCATCTTGTATAACCGCGCACCTTAAACTTTGGTTTGCGGCTTGCTCTTACCTTTAGTGATGTTTTTGCCATTTGTTGCTGCCTCTCTTAATTTTCCCGGAAAGGGAAACCAAGTGCACGAAGCAACTCTCTTCCCTCTTCGTCAGTTTTTGCAGTGGTAACTAAAGTGATATCCATTCCACGAGTTCGATCAATCTTGTCTTGCTCGATCTCTGGGAATACCACCTGTTCAGTTAAACCAAATGTGTAATTGCCATTTCCATCAAATTGTTTTGGTGAAAATCCACGGAAATCGCGGATACGTGGCAGTGCGATAGAGAGCAAGCGATCGGTGAACTCCCACATACGATCATTGCGAAGTGTTACGTGAGCACCAATTGGCATATTCTCACGCAATTTAAACTGTGCAATTGATTTACGAGAACGAGTTACCTGTGGTCGCTGTCCAGTGATTGTTGCCAAATCACGAATTGCACCCTCAATTAACTTTGAATCACGTGCCGCTTCGCCAACACCCATGTTGACAACAACCTTGGTCAAGGTTGGAATCTGCATCACATTCTTATAACCAAACTTGGCTTTAAGAGCCGGTGCAATCTCAGCTTTGTACCGCCCTTTAAGGCGAGGTGCTAAGTCAGTTGACATTATGCATCCTTTCCAGAGCGACGAGAGATACGAACATTTTTGCCAGCATCATCTTTACGAGCGCCAATTCGAGTTGCCTTGCCATCACCATCAACCAACATCACATTGGAAAGATGAATTGCAGATTCAACAGTGGTTATTCCGCCAACCTTCACGCCACGATCTGAGGTTGTCTCCTTAGTGTGACGCTTTACTCGGTTAACACCCTCAACCAAAACTCGGGCGCGGATGCGATCAACGGCAAGTACGGTGCCAGTTGTGCCCTTATCTTTTCCGGCAATTACCTGCACGGTATCGCCTTTACGAATATTTGCCATTTTTATAACACCTCCGGAGCAAGTGAAATAATTCGCATAAATCTCTTATCTCGAAGTTCGCGAGCAACTGGTCCGAAGATACGTGTGCCACGTGGTTCACCATCATCTTTAACAATTACTGCAGCATTCTCATCAAAGCGAATATATGAACCATCTGATCGACGATTCTCTTTTACGGTGCGAACAATGACAGCTTTAACAACCTCACCCTTCTTCACCTGGCCACCAGGAATTGCATCCTTAACAGAGCAAACAATGATGTCGCCAATACCTGCATAGCGACGTGAGGAGCCACCGAGCACTCGGATGCAAAGTAATTCCTTTGCGCCGGTGTTGTCGGCAACGCGTAAGCGCGACTCTTGTTGAATCATCTTTGCCCCTTACTTGGCCTTCTCAAGAATCTCAACCACACGCCAGCGTTTGGTCGCTGATAGTGGACGAGTCTCCATAATTAAAACGCGATCGCCGATGCCAGCTGAGTTGCTTTCATCATGCGCTTTTAACTTGCGAGAGCGAGTCAAAACCTTGCTGTACATGCCGTGCTTAATTCGATCTTGAATTGCAACCACAACAGTTTTATCCATCTTGTCGCTGGTAACAATTCCTTCACGGGTTTTACGGAATGGACGCTCTACCGAGTTAGCTGATGCTTTTTCTTTACTCATGCGCTCACTCCAATCCCTAGTTCACGTTCACGTAAAATTGTGTAAATTCGTGCAATCTCTTTACGCACAGCAGTTAATCGACCATGGTTTTCTAATTGGCCAGTAGCTGCTTGGAAGCGAAGGTTAAATAACTCTTCCTTTGCCTCACGCAACTTCTCATTTAACTCATCAGTTGAACTAGCGCGTAATGTTTCAGCAGTAGTAGATGACATTAGAACTCCTCTCGGCGAACAACTCGGCACTTCATCGGCAACTTGTGCATCGCACGAGTCATTGCCTCATTTGCAACCGCCTCAGTTACACCTGAAATTTCAAACATAACTCGACCTGGTTTCACATTTGCAATCCACCACTCAGGTGAACCTTTACCAGAACCCATACGAGTTTCAGCAGGCTTCTTAGTTAATGGACGATCTGGATAAATATTGATCCAAACCTTTCCACCACGCTTGATGTGACGGGTCATGGCAATACGGGCTGCTTCAATTTGGCGGTTAGTTACATATGCTGGCTCCATCGCCTGCACACCATAATCACCAAAAGCAACTGCAGTTCCACCCTTTGCTTTTCCAGCACGCTTTGGGTGATGTTGTTTACGATGCTTAACACGACGTGGAATTAACATTAGTTAGCCCCGCTCTCATCTGGTGAAACTGAGGTTGAAGATTCAGCAGCAGCAGCTCGCTCGGCAACAGTAGTTGTTGTTACCTCACCACGTGGGGCACGAGGTGCTCGGTTTGTACGATTTGGTTTAGGTGCTTTTGCTGCAGCTAATGCCGCAGCAGCTCGCTCAGCGCGAGATTCAATAACCTCACCCTTATAAATCCAAACCTTAACGCCAAGACGTCCAAAGGTTGTGTGCGCCTCTGCAAAACCATAATCAATATCCGCACGAAGAGTATGGAGTGGAACTCTTCCTTCGCGATAAAACTCAGAACGGCTCATTTCAGCTCCACCCAAACGACCACCGCACTGCACACGAATTCCTTCAGCTCCTGCCTTTAATGCAGTTTGCATTCCCTTACGCATCGCACGGCGGAATGAAACACGAGCTGCTAATTGCTCAGCAATACCCTGTGCCACTAATTGCGCATCAGTCTCAGGATTTTTAACCTCAAGAATATTTAACTGAACCTGCTTACCGGTTAGATTTTCTAGATCAATTCGAAGCTTGTCCGCCTCTTGACCACGTCGACCAATAACAATTCCAGGACGAGCGGTAAACAAATCGATTCGAACCTTTTCGCGAGTTCGCTCAATCTCAATTTTAGATACGCCAGCTCTTTCCATCTTCTTAGCCATAAGCTTTCGAATCAGGATGTCCTCTTTTACATAGGCACCATAAAGTTTGTCGGCATACCAACGTGACTTGAAATCAGTGGTGATTCCCAAACGGAAGCCGTGTGGATTTATTTTTTGACCCATTTACTCGGCCTTCCCTTTAGTTGCAGCCTTTTTGGCTGGCGCTTTTTTAGCAGTTGCCTTCTTGGCAGCTGCCTTCTTTGCTACTGGCTTATCAGGTAATGCATCAGCTGCCTTAGTTGGCGCTGGTGTATCTGCAATAACCGCCGGCTTTCGTTGTGCCTTTGGCTTTTGCATCTGAGAAGCTTTCAAATTCTTATTAACGCGATAATTCTTGTCATCAGATAAGACCAGAGTTACTTGAGATGAACGTTTGTTAATTGCAAATCCCCTACCTTGCGCACGTGGACGGTATCGCTTCATAGTAAAGCCCTCATCAACTAAGGCTTCAACAATCCAAAGCTCAGATGCATCACGAAGTGATGGATTCTTTTGCTTGGCATTTGCTACAGCGGATGCAATTAATGAGTAAATCGCAGCACCCAACTCTGGTTGGTTAGCAAACTTCATCATGTTAAGTGCTTCATCTGCGCGCTTGCCGCGAACAAGATTTACAACTCGTCGAGCTTTTTGTGGTGTGGCACGTAAATCACGAAGCACAGCTCGTGAAATCAATGCAGCAGAAGTATCGATGTTACTCACTTACTACCGCCTTTCCATCTGCACGAGAGTGACCTTTAAAGGTGCGAGTTGGTGAGAACTCACCAAGTTTGTGACCAATCATCGCTTCGGTAATAAAAACTGGTACATGTTTGCGGCCATCATGAACTGCAATGGTGTGACCAATCATCTCTGGTGTAATCATTGAGCGACGTGACCAAGTTTTAATAACATTTTTGGTGTTCTTCTCATTTTGCTCAGCTACCTTTTTAGATAGATGAAGATCAACGAAAGGACCCTTCTTCAAACTGCGTGGCATCTTAAGATCCCCCCTTATCTCTTCTTATTGGACTTACGTCGACGGATAATCAAAGAATCACTTGCCTTCTTTTTGCGAGTGCGCTTTTCAGGCAGACCCCAAGGTGAGACTGGATGACGTCCACCAGATGTCTTACCTTCACCACCACCATGTGGGTGATCAACTGGGTTCATAACTACACCACGAACAGATGGGCGCTTGCCCTTCCATCGCATCCGGCCAGCTTTTCCATAATTTATATTTGATTGTTCGGCATTTCCAACTGTGCCTACAGTGGCACGGCAACGAACATCAACATTTCTAATTTCACCAGATGGCATACGAAGTTGCGCGTATGGTCCATCCTTGGCAACTAGTTGAACAGCAGATCCTGCTGAGCGACCAATCTTTGCGCCACCACCTGGACGAAGTTCAATGGCATGAATCATTGTTCCAACTGGAATATTGCGAAGTGGCAGGTTATTTCCTGGCTTGATATCAGCAGATGCACCATTTTCAATTGCTGCACCTTGAGTTAATCCATCTGGTGCGATGATGTAACGCTTCTCGCCATCGGCAAAGTGAATTAATGCAATATTGGCAGTGCGATTTGGATCGTATTCAATTTGAGCAACCTTTGCTGGAATGCCATCTTTATCATTACGAACAAAATCAATTAATCTGTAGGCTCGCTTATGTCCGCCACCTTGATGGCGCATAGTTACTCGACCAGATGCATTTCGGCCACCCTTGGAATTAATTGGGCGAACTAAAGATTTCTCTGGCTTTTGACGAGTGATCTCCTCAAAATCAGGAACGCTTGCGCCGCGCTGACCAGGTGTGGTCGGCCTTAGATTACGCAGTGCCATTTATCTTCTCCCTATTCCTATTCAAGTCCCAATCCCCCGTTAGGAGACTGGTCCTCCAAAGATGTCGATCCGTTGTCCAGCTGCCACATGCACAATTGCACGCTTTGTATCTTTACGCTTTCCAAAACCAATCGCAGTTCGCTTACGCTTACCTTCACGATTCATGGTGTTAACACTTAATACCTTTACATTAAATACCTTCTCAACAGCGATCTTGATCTCTGTCTTGTTGGCATCCGGTGCAACTAAAAATGTGTACTTATTGCCATCTAGCAATGAGTAGGACTTTTCTGATACCACTGGTGCTAGTAATACATCACGGTAGTTTTTCATGCAGATACTCCTACTTCACTCTCACGGGCAATCGCTGTTGCACCTTTGCCAGTTGCAGGACCTGCAATAAAGTCACGCAGTGCTCCTTCTGAGAAGATCACATCATCTGCGACCAAAACATCATATGCATTTAATTGATCATTAACGATTAGGTGTAGATCATCATGATTTCTAAGAGCAAGCCAAGCTGCATTCTCAGTTCGTGATAAGACAACTAATAAATTTTTACGATCAGAAAATTGGCGCACAGCTGCGATGGCGGCCTTAGTTGTAGTTGCCTCCACAATTCCACTTACCGCATGAATGCGGGAAGCGCGTTGGCGATCAGATAAAACACCTTTAAGTGCTGCGGCAATCATTTTCTTTGGTGTGCGTTGGTCATACTTACGAGGTACTGGACCATGAGCCACACCACCATGACGTTGGTTTGGTGAACGAGTTGAACCCTGACGAGCACGACCTGTTCCCTTTTGCTTAAATGGCTTCTTTCCACCACCAGAGACCTCACCACGGTTTTTAGCCTTGTGAGTTCCAGCTCTAGCTGCTGCTAATTGCGCAACTACTACTTGGTGGATCAACGGCACATTTGCCTGCACATCAAATATTGCTGCTGGTAAATCAATTGAGCCAGTTGGTTTGCCTGAAATATCTTTAACCTCAATCTTTAATGACATTAGGCACCTGCCTTACTGTTAACAGTTTCAGCTGCAGCTTTCTTTGCTGCTGAACGAATAAATACCGTGCCGCCAATTGCACCTGGAACTGAACCGCGCACCAATATTTTGTTGGTGGCAGCATCAACTGAGTGCACTAAAAGATTTTGGGTAGTGACGGTGTCAATTCCCATTCGACCCATCATGCGCTTGCCCTTAAATACACGTCCTGGTGTGGTTCGGTTACCAATCGATCCAGACATACGATGTTTCTTATCAACACCATGGGCAGCACCAATTCCAGAAAAACCATGGCGCTTCATAACACCAGCAGTTCCCTTACCTCTGGAGGTGCCAGTAGCATCAACTATCTCACCAGCTGCAAAAACATCTGCCGTTAGCTCTTGACCAACTGAATAACCTTCAGTTGAAGAGATTCGAAGCTCTGCGACATTTGCCCGAGGTGTAACAGATGCCTTAGCAAATTGCCCAACCTCTGGCTTAGTAACTTTCTTAGGTTCAATTGCACCAAACGCTAATTGCACAGCGTTGTAACCATCTTTTTCCAGTGTACGAATCTCAGTGACCACACATGGTCCAGCCTCAATCACAGTAACTGGCACAATTTTATTTTGGGAATCAAAAACTTGAGTCATGCCCAGCTTCGTACCCAAGATGCCTTTAATGGCGGCAGATCTTGATTGCGTAGTTGTCATTTTTTTATCTTCCCTTAGAGCTTGATCTCAATATCAACGCCAGCTGGCAAATCAAGACGCATCAAAGAGTCAACTGTTTTAGGTGTTGGATCGATGATGTCGATTAGGCGCTTGTGAGTGCGCATCTCAAAGTGCTCGCGGCTATCTTTATATTTGTGTGGAGAGCGAATAACACAGTAAGTGTTTTTCTCAGTAGGCAGCGGAACTGGACCTGCGACGGTAGCACCAGTGCGCTCAACAGTTTCAACGATTTTCTTCGCTGAAGTGTCAATTACCTCATGGTCATACGCCTTAAGCCTAATGCGGATCTTTTGTCCGGCCATTTTGCTTCTCCTTTACTAGTTAAAACTTTTTAGTTATCTCTGGGCCACTATTTAAAGCAGCCCAGAAATAATTCTTTTTTTACTTAACGATCTTTGTTACGCGACCTGCACCAACGGTGCGGCCACCTTCACGGATCGCAAAGCGAAGTCCCTCTTCCATCGCAACTGGCTGAATCAGAGTTACAGTCATAGCGGTGTTATCGCCAGGCATAACCATTTCAGTACCAGATGGAAGTGTTACAACACCAGTTACGTCAGTTGTACGGAAGTAGAACTGAGGACGGTAGTTGTTAAAGAATGGTGTGTGACGACCACCCTCATCCTTTGAAAGGATGTAAGCAGAGGCTTCGAAATCTGTGTGAGGTGTAATTGAGCCAGGCTTGCAAACGACCTGACCACGCTCAACATCTTCACGCTTAGTTCCACGAAGAAGAAGACCAACGTTTTCGCCAGCCTGACCCTCATCAAGTAACTTACGGAACATTTCAACACCAGTAACAATTGTCTTCTGTGCATCAGTGCGGATACCAACGATTTCAACCTCTTCGTTGACCTTAACAATTCCGCGCTCAATACGACCAGTAACAACAGTTCCGCGACCAGTAATAGTGAATACATCCTCTACTGGCATTAGGAATGGCTTATCAGTCTCACGAGTTGGTTGTGGAATGAAGTTATCAACTTGATTCATTAGCTCAAGTAGCGCATCAACCCACTTCTGGTCACCTTCTAGTGCCTTAAGAGCTGAGATACGAACGATTGGAGTCTTATCTCCTGGGAACTCATACTTGTTTAGAAGTTCACGAACTTCCATTTCAACAAGCTCAAGAATTTCAGCATCATCAACCATGTCTGACTTATTTAATGCAACAACGATTGAAGGTACGCCTACCTGACGAGCAAGTAGTACGTGCTCCTTAGTTTGTGGCATTGGACCATCAGTTGCAGCAACTACCAAAATTGCGCCATCCATCTGTGCTGCACCAGTGATCATATTCTTGATGTAGTCAGCGTGACCTGGACAGTCAACGTGTGCGTAGTGACGCTTCTCAGTTTGGTACTCAATGTGCGCGATAGAGATAGTAATACCGCGTTGACGCTCTTCTGGCGCCTTATCAATTTGATCAAAATTCATCAGCGGATTTACATCCGGGAACTTGTCATGAAGCACCTTGGAAATTGCCGCAGTAAGAGTTGTCTTACCGTGATCAATGTGACCAATGGTGCCGATGTTTACGTGCGGTTTGGTCCGCTCGAACTTCGCCTTTGTCACTTTTTCCTCCTGTTTTAGCTGTTAGTAGTTATTTCGGATTTTCGCTCTGGTCGTTGCGGTTTTACTCGCCGCGAACCTTTGCAACTATTTCTTTCGATACCGCTTGTGGAACTTCGGCATACGAATCAAATTGCATGCTGTAGCTCGCGCGACCTTGTGTCCTGCTGCGAAGATCTCCGACGTAGCCGAACATCTCTGACAGTGGCACTAGTGCCTTAACAATTCGGGCACCTGACCGCTCATCCATGGCCAAGATTTGACCACGACGACTATTAATATCGCCGATGACATCACCCATGAAATCTTCAGGGGTAATAACTTCAACCGACATCACTGGTTCCAGCAGAACAGGGCCAGCAAGTTTTGCTGCCTCCTTAAATGCTGCGATACCAGCAATCTTGAAGGCAAGCTCTGATGAGTCAACATCATGGTAAGCGCCATCAAGAAGAGTTACTTTCACATCAACTAATGGATAGCCAGCAAGTGGTCCACTAGCGAGTGCTTCCTGGCAACCATCATCAACAGATGGGATGTACTCCTTAGGAATACGACCGCCAGTGATCTTATTTACGAATTCGTAAGGGTTTTCAGAACCAGTTGGAAGTGGCTCTACTGAGATTTGAATCTTTGCAAACTGACCAGATCCACCTGATTGTTTCTTATGGGTGTAGTCATAACGAGAAACTGTTTTGCGAAGTGTTTCGCGGTAAGCCACCTGTGGTTTACCAACATTTGCCTCTACTTTAAATTCACGCTTCATACGATCAACTAAAATTTCTAAGTGCAGCTCACCCATTCCAGAGATAATTGTCTGACCAGTCTCTTCATCTGATTTAACATGGAAGGTTGGATCCTCTTCGGCCAATGATTGAATTGCAACACCAAGTTTTTCTTGATCTGCCTTGGTCTTAGGTTCGATCGCTACCGAGATAACTGGAGCTGGGAAATCCATTGATTCTAGAATTACTGGTTTATCAACATCACATAATGTCTCACCGGTGGTGGTGTCTTTCAGACCCATAACCGCAATAATCATTCCGGCCCCGGCTGACTCCATCTCCTCACGCTTGTTAGCGTGCATCTGATAGATCTTTCCAATTCTTTCTTTTCTATCTTTAGTTGAATTAAGTACTGCAGTTCCAGCCGTTAATGAGCCGGAGTAAATCCGAACGAAGGTTAATTTACCAAGATGGGGATCTCGCATAATCTTGAAAGCAAGGGCTGAGAATGGCTCATCATTTTTTGGTTGGCGCTCAATCTCAACAGTTGGGTCACCTTGTTTGTAACCAACAATTGCTTTTACATCTAGCGGGCTTGGTAGGTAGCGATTTACCGCATCAAGCATTGGCTGCACACCCTTGTTCTTAAAGGCAGAACCAGTAAGTACTGGTGTTGCTTTATCTGCAAGGGTTGCACGACGGATTCCAGCAATAATTTCATCCTCAGTTAACTCAGCACCCTCTAGGTACTTCTCCATCACAACATCATCACACTCAGCTAGAGTTTCAAGTAAATCATGACGTGCTTGCTTTGCTTTCTCAGCTAAGTTGGCAGGGATCTCTTCAATTACATAATCCTCACCCTTTTTAGTCTCTCCTGGCCATACCAAAGCTTTCATTTTGATCAAATCAACTAAGCCAGAGAAATCTCCCTCAAGACCAATTGGAATTTGTAGTACAAGTGGTGTGGCATTAAGTCGAGATTTAATCATCTCTACGCAGCGATCAAATGATGCACCGGTTCGATCTAGCTTGTTAACAAAACAAATTCGTGGAACTTTATATCGATCGGCTTGGCGCCAAACAGTTTCAGATTGTGGCTCAACCCCAGCAACACCATCAAATACTGCAACTGCGCCATCCAAAACTCGAAGGGAGCGCTCTACCTCAACTGTGAAATCTACGTGGCCAGGGGTATCAATGATGTTAATCATGTGATCTTTCCAATGACAGGTAGTAGCCGCAGAGGTAATTGTGATTCCGCGCTCTTGCTCCTGCTCCATCCAGTCCATGGTGGCTGCGCCCTCATGAACCTCACCAATTTTGTAATTGATTCCAGTGTAGAAAAGAATTCGCTCAGTTGTTGTGGTTTTGCCCGCGTCAATATGAGCCATGATTCCAATATTGCGAACCTTGGCTAGATCGATTGCGGTGGCAACTGACATTTTCTTCTCTTCTCCCGATTTCTCTTTGATTACCAGCGATAGTGAGCAAACGCCTTGTTTGCTTCAGCCATCTTGTGAGTGTCTTCGCGCTTTTTAACTGCTGCGCCTAAGCCATTGCTGGCATCAATCAATTCATTTCCCAAACGCTCCGCCATAGATTTCTCACGGCGCTCTCTTGAGTTATCAACAATCCAACGAAGACCAAGTGCTAATGCCCGAGCCGGCTTAACCTCAACTGGTACTTGGTAGGTAGCTCCACCAACTCGGCGAGAGCGAACCTCAACAGTTGGTTTTACATTATCTAATGCTCGCTTAAGCACAATTACTGGATCACCATTAGTTTTCTCACGGCAATTCTCAAGTGCGCCATAAACAATTGCTTCCGCAGTTGATCGCTTACCATGCGTCAAAATCTTATTAATCAAAGAGGTAACAACCGGAGAGCTGTATACAGGATCTGCAACAACTGGGTCTTTTGCAACCGGGCCTTTACGTGGCATTACTTCTTCTCCTTCTTTGCACCATAACGTGAACGTGATTGCTTACGATCTTTAACACCTTGGGTATCAAGGGAACCACGAACAATTTTGTAACGAACTCCAGGTAGGTCCTTTACGCGACCACCACGAACTAAAACGATTGAGTGCTCTTGCAAGTTATGTCCTTCACCAGGAATGTATGCAGTTACCTCCATGCCACTGGTTAGGCGAACACGTGCAACTTTACGAAGCGCAGAGTTTGGCTTCTTAGGTGTAGTTGTATAAACACGTGTGCAAACGCCACGACGTTGCGGGCTACCTTTTAATGCAGGTGTGCTCGTCTTATCTGTCTTCTCGGCGCGACCCTTTCGGACCAGCTGCTGAATAGTTGGCACTACATCTCCTATAACTTGTTTTGTTAATAAATAATTATTTAAATTATTTATTCAAACTTTTTTCTCATCTAACAACCACACTTTCCCGACCCACGAGGTCGGGCGTGTTGCCCATTCCTTGCAGATAAGATGCAATCGAAATTGCATGTTTTTGTGCAGCTCTTGTAGGTAAGAAAAGAGCAGGACGGGAAGGGTAGCCCAGTGCGAGGTCCCCGGTCAAAACGATCCCTCTACTCCTACCCCCACCATTCTTCAGGTTGCGACACGCCGAACCAACCTCATCCCACCCGCCTATGGTTAATAGATGAAGAGTCCAAAACTACGTGGAATTGTCCACTTAGTAATGTCACCAATTAGTTTGGTGGCAGGTTTAGTACTTATTACCTTGGCAGATGAACTTCGTGGGCGAATCACTTTGGGGATTTTTACCTTAACTGCGGTTACCTTGTTTACCTGCAGCGCCCTCTACCACCGAATTGCTTGGAATGATAAAAATAAAGCCATCTGGCGCAGAATTGATCATTCAAATATCTCAGTCTTAATCGCAGGCACCTACACACCCTTTGCTGTGTATTTGTTAGAGCCAAATCAAGCTAGAACGTTACTGATTATTGCTTGGTCTGGTGCAATTCTAAGTTCACTGCTTAGAATTTTTTGGCTCTCTGCCCCAAGATGGTTATATGTAACTGGTTATATCGCACTGGGTTGGGCAGCGATTATCTATCTGCCAGAGTTCTTGAAATCTGGTGGAGTTGTAATTTTTGTACTAATCATAGTTGGTGGATTCTTATACTCAGTTGGTGGGGTGATATATGCAATTAAAAGGCCAAATTTTTCTATCAATTGGTTTGGCTTTCATGAATTATTCCACGCAATGACAGCTGCTGCCTTTATCTGCCACTTTGTTGCTGGAGCACTTACAGTTTTCACAAAAAGTTAATTTTTGCCTTAAGTAAAATAGCCGACGCAATTACTTAGCGCCGGCCACCTGCAAACTACATTACTTTTAACGAACCTCGAACTCATCCAATCGGACCGCCTCACCTGAACCTTGTGATTCAAATGGGGTGAATTCAAATTCATCATATGCAGCATAAACTGCAGCCTTTGCTTCCTCAGTTGGCTCAACTCGAACGTTGCGGTAACGAGCAAGTCCAGTTCCAGCTGGGATCAACTTACCGATGATTACGTTCTCCTTTAGACCAAGTAATGGATCACTCTTCTCAGACAAAGCCGCATCCGTTAGCACGCGTGTTGTCTCTTGGAATGAAGCAGCTGACAACCATGACTCAGTTGCAAGTGAGGCCTTAGTAATACCCATTAACTCAGGTCGACCAGAGGCTGCTTTGCCACCAGTTGAAACTACTCGACGGTTTTCTTCTTCAAAGCGACCGCGCTCAACTAACTCTCCTGGTAGTAAATCAGTATCACCTGGCTCAAGAACTGTGATGCGCTTTAACATTTGGCGAACAATAATTTCAATATGTTTATCGTGGATAGAAACACCTTGCATACGATAAACCTCTTGAATCTCACTGACTAAGTGAATCTGAGTTTGACGAGGCCCTAAGATACGAAGTACCTGCTTAGGATCAATTGCACCAACTACTAATTGCTGGCCAGTTCCCACACGTTGTCCCTCTTCTACTAGAAGTTTTTGACGACGAGTAATTGGGTAGGCAACCGCCTCACCACCATCCTCTGGAGTAACAACAATCTTCTTACCCTTGGCATCCTCAAGGAATGAGACAGTTCCAGCAGCCTCAGCAATAGGGGCCACACCCTTTGGTGTTCTAGCCTCAAACAACTCCTGTACTCGAGGAAGACCATGAGTAATTTGAGTTTCACCAAGTAATTGAGCACCACCGGTGTGGAAGGTACGCATTGTTAACTGGGTACCAGGCTCACCAATTGATTGAGCTGCAATGATTCCCACCGCTTCGCCGACATCTACTAATTTGCCAGCAGCCATAGAACGTCCATAACACATTGCGCACTGACCGACCTTGCTATCGCAGGTTAGAACTGAGCGAACCTTTACCTCTTCTACCCCTGCTGCAACTAATGTGTCGATATTACGATCACCAAGATCTGTACCGGCAGTCAAAATAACTTTGCCACCTGCAGTTACATCCTCCGCAAGGTTTCTACCAAACAAAGATGTTTCAACATGGTCATCACGAACTAATGCACCAGTTGAATCCTTGGCAGCAATCTTGAGTGTTAGGCCACGATCTGTTCCGCAATCTTCTTCGCGAATAATTACATCTTGGGCAACATCGCACAGACGACGGGTTAGGTAACCTGAGTCTGCGGTACGAAGTGCGGTATCGGCCAAACCTTTACGAGCACCATGTGTTGAAATGAAGTACTCAAGAACAGATAATCCTTCACGGAAGTTGGATTTAATTGGACGAGGAATAATTTCACCCTTTGGATTAGCAACCAGACCGCGCATACCTGCAATTTGGCGAATCTGCATCATATTTCCACGAGCCCCTGAGTAAACCATCATCCAAACTGGGTTGGTGCGAGGGAAGTTATCCTCCATCTCCTTGGCAACCTCATTGGTAGCAAGTGTCCAGATCTCAATTAACTCCTGGCGACGTTCATCATCGGTAATCAATCCCTTTTCATACTGTGATTGAACCTTGTCAGCCTTAGTTTCAAAGCCCTCCAAGATTTCCCGCTTACGCCCTGGTGTTACAACATCATTAATGGAAATAGTTACACCAGCTCTAGTTGCCCAGTAGAAACCAAGAGATTTCAGAGCATCTAGGGTTTGAGCCACAGTTACCTTGGCATAACCTTCCGCCAAACTATCAACAATTAAACCAAGTAGCTTCTTAGTTACATCGTAATCAACAAATGGGAAGTCAGCCGGAAGAACCTCATTAAATAAAGCACGACCTAATGTGGTCTCACGAGTTTCACCAACACCGCTCTTATCGATGCGCAATCTAATCTTTGCCTGCAAAGAAAGGCTGCCTTGATCAAATGCCATAACCGCCTCTGCAATTGATGAAAAGGCTCGACCCTCTCCCAATTGCTTCTCACGAAGTGAGGTTAGGAAGTAAAGACCAAGCACCATATCCTGAGTAGGAGAGGTAATTGGTCGACCAGATGCTGGAGATAAAATATTGTTGCTAGAAAGCATTAATACTCGAGCCTCTGCTTGTGCTTCAGCTGATAGTGGCAAATGAACCGCCATCTGATCACCATCAAAGTCTGCGTTAAATGCAGTACAAACTAATGGGTGGATTTGAACAGCTTTTCCTTCAACCAATTGTGGTTCAAATGCTTGAATACCAAGACGGTGCAAAGTTGGTGCACGATTTAGTAGTACTGGATGCTCAGCAATTACCTCTTCTAATACATCCCAAACTACTGGGCGAGCACGCTCAACCATTCGCTTTGCGGATTTAATATTTTGAGCATGATTTAAATCAACCAAACGTTTCATCACAAATGGCTTAAATAACTCAAGTGCCATCTGCTTTGGCAGACCGCACTGATGCAACTTAAGTTGTGGACCAACCACAATTACTGAACGACCAGAGTAATCAACCCGCTTTCCAAGTAAGTTTTGGCGGAATCGTCCCTGCTTACCCTTTAGCATGTCAGAGAGTGATTTAAGTGGACGGTTTCCTGGTCCAGTAACTGGGCGACCACGTCGACCATTATCAAATAGTGAATCTACCGCCTCTTGCAACATACGTTTTTCGTTGTTAACGATAATTTCAGGTGCACCCAAATCTGCTAATCGCTTTAATCGGTTGTTTCGATTAATAACTCGGCGATATAAATCATTTAGATCACTTGTTGCAAAACGGCCACCATCTAGTTGAACCATTGGGCGAAGATCTGGTGGAATAACTGGAACACAATCAAGCACCATAGATGCTGGCTTGTTTCTAGTATTTAAAAATGAGTTAACTACCTTCAAACGCTTAATCGCACGGGTCTTCTTCTGACCTTTACCAGTTTGAGAGAGCTCAGTTAACTTATCAAACTCAGATTGCAGATCAAAGGTTTCAAGACGAGCTTGAATAGCCTGCGCACCCATTGATCCCTTGAAGTAAACACCGTAACGATCACGAAGTTCACGGTATAAGGATTCATCACCTTCAAGATCTTGAACCTTTAGATTCTTAAACCGATTCCAAACAGCTTCTAAGCGGTCTAACTCTTTTTGAGAACGATCACGAATAGTCTTTAACTCACGCTCGCCAGCTTCGCGCACCTTACGACGAGCATCTGCCTTTGCGCCCTCATCCTCTAGATCTGCTAAATCAGACTCCATTTTTTTAGTTCTAGTATCTAATTCAAGATCTCTACGAGATTCAATTTTTTTGAAATCAGATGAGTACTTCTTCTCCAAGGTTGGCATATCCTCATCACGTGCTTCGGTATCAACCTCAGTGATCATGTAAGCAGCAAAGTAAATTACTTTCTCAAGATCCTTTGGTGCTAGATCAAGCAGATAACCAAGCCGGCTTGGCACACCTTTGAAGTACCAGATGTGAGTTACTGGAGCTGCTAACTCAATATGTCCCATGCGCTCACGACGAACCTTGGCGCGGGTTACCTCAACGCCGCACCTCTCGCAGATAATTCCTTTAAATCTAACCCGCTTGTACTTACCGCAGTAACACTCCCAGTCACGAGTTGGTCCGAAGATCTTTTCATCAAACAAACCATCTTTTTCTGGCTTTAAAGTTCGGTAGTTAATAGTCTCTGGCTTTTTGACCTCACCAAATGACCACTCACGAATATTCTCAGTTGAGGCAAGACCGATTCTTAACTCATCAAAAAAGTTAACATCTAACATGGTTATCTTCTCCTCACACTTCTTCTACTGAGCTTGGCTCAACTCGGGATAAGTTGATACCTAACTCCTCGGCGGTTCTAAAGACCTCTTCATCGGTGTCGCGCATTTCAATTGCCACACCCTCTGATGAGAGCACTTCAACATTTAAGCAAAGTGATTGCATTTCCTTAACCAATACCTTGAATGATTCAGGAATTCCTGGCTCTGGAATATTTTCACCCTTAACAATTGCCTCATAAACCTTTACTCGTCCTAAGACATCATCAGATTTAATAGTTAACAACTCTTGGAGTGTGTATGCAGCGCCATATGCTTCTAGCGCCCAAACCTCCATCTCACCAAATCGTTGACCACCAAATTGTGCCTTTCCACCCAATGGTTGTTGCGTAATCATTGAGTAAGGACCGGTGGAACGAGCATGGATCTTGTCATCTACTAAATGGTGCAGCTTCAAGATGTACATATAACCAACTGAAATTGGTTGCTTATATGGCTCACCAGTGCGGCCATCAAACAATTGAGCTTTACCATCTGCGCCAATCAATCGCATGCCATCTTTATTAGGCAGAGTTGAAGTAAGTAATCCTGATAACTCCTCTTCGCGAGTGCCATCAAATACTGGTGTTGCCACCTTGGTATTTGCTGGAGCTTCGGCAAAACCATTTGCGCGTAGAGAAGTTTGCCACTCCTCATTTCCCTCCAACTTCCAACCAGATTTAGCAACCCAACCTAAGTGAGTCTCTAATACCTGGCCAACATTCATACGTCCTGGAACACCAAGTGGGTTTAATACAACATCAACTGGTGTGCCATCAGCTAAGAACGGCATATCCTCAACTGGCAAAATCTTTGAGATAACTCCCTTGTTACCGTGGCGGCCAGCAAGTTTGTCACCATCTTGAATCTTGCGCTTTTGTGCAACATAAACTCGAACCACCTGGTTAACACCAGCTGCTAATTCAAATCCCTCTTCTGAGTCTTGAATACTTACACCGATTACCTTGCCCGACTCACCATGTGGAACCTTAAGTGAGGTATCGCGAACCTCTCGAGCTTTTTCACCAAAGATTGCACGCAGTAAACGCTCTTCTGGTGTTAACTCAGTTTCACCCTTTGGTGTTACCTTTCCAACCAAAATATCTCCAGGCACAACATCTGCGCCAACTCGAATAATTCCGCGCTCATCAAGATCTGCTAATACCTCTTCTGAGACATTTGGAATATCACGGGTAATTTCCTCTGCCCCTAATTTGGTATCCCGAGCATCTACTTCATACTCTTCAATATGAATTGAGGTAAGGACGTCATCTTGCACAAGGCGCTGCGAAAGAATAATCGCATCCTCATAGTTATGGCCCTCCCATGACATAAATGCCACAAGTAGGTTTTTACCTAATGCCATCTCGCCAAGTTCAGTACTTGCACCATCTGCAACCACTGCGCCAGCTTCAATCTTCTCACCAACTGAAACAACTACCTTTTGGTTTCGGCTAGTTCCTTGATTTGAGCGCACAAACTTTTCAACAAAGTAGGTTTCAGTTGAACCATCATCATTTTTAACAACTACCTGATCAGAGTTGACCTCAGTAACTACCCCTGCCTTGCGAGCCAGTAGTACATCGCCGGCATCAACTGCAGCTCGAAACTCCATACCAGTTCCAACTAATGGCGCTTCAGCTCTTACCAATGGAACAGCTTGGCGCATCATGTTGGCGCCCATCAGCGCACGGTTAGCATCATCATGCTCTAAGAATGGAATCATTGCAGTTGCAACTGAAACCATCTGTCGTGGTGAAACATCCATGTAATCAACCTCAGTGGCTTGAATATTTTCAACCTCACCACCACGGCGACGAACTAATACTCTTGATTCAGCGAAATGATTATCAGCTGTCAGTGGTGCATTTGCCTGAGCGATAACATGCTCATCCTCTTCATCCGCTGTTAGGTAATCAATCCGATCAGTTACCTTGCCATCTACCACCTTGCGATAAGGAGTTTCAATAAATCCAAATGGTGTAACTCGAGCATAAGTTGCCAAAGATCCAATCAAACCAATGTTTGGACCTTCTGGGGTTTCAATTGGACACATACGACCGTAATGTGAAGGGTGAACATCTCGCACCTCAAAGCCGGCACGTTCACGAGATAGACCACCAGGTCCAAGTGCTGATAAACGACGCTTATGTGTCATACCAGAGAGTGGATTAGTTTGATCCATGAACTGGGAAAGTTGTGATGTACCAAAAAACTCTTTGATTGATGCGACAACTGGGCGAATATTGATCAATGTTTGCGGCGTGATTGCTTCTACATCTTGGGTGGTCATGCGCTCGCGTACCACGCGCTCCATCCGAGAAAGACCGGTGCGAACTTGGTTTTGAATTAACTCGCCAACAGTTCGAAGTCGTCGATTACCAAAATGATCAATGTCATCGGTTTCTACACGAACCTCTTTGCCATACTCAAGCAAAGCATCGCCACGGTGAAGTGCCACCAAGTACTTGATTGTTCCGACAATATCTTCAATGGTTAGCAGGCCACGATTTAGGTCAAGCTCAATTCCTAACTTTTTATTGATCTTAAAACGACCAACCTTTGCTAGGTCATATCGCTTTGGATTGAAATAAAGATTTTCAATTAAGTTTTGAGCTGCCTCTTTGGTTGGTGGCTCACCTGGACGAAGTTTGCGGTAGATATCTAGCAACGCTTCATCTTGGGTCTCCACATTATCTTTTTCTAGAGTTAATTTGATTGATTCAAACTCACCAAATTGCTCAAGAATTTGTGCACTGCTCCAACCAAGTGCTTTTAGAAATACTGTGACAGATTGCTTACGCTTACGATCGATACGAACTCCGACCATATCTTTCTTATCTACTTCAAACTCAAGCCATGCACCTCTGCTTGGAATAATTTTGGTTGTGAAAACATCTTTATCAGATGCTTTTTCAATTGTGCGCTCAAAATAAACTCCAGGAGAGCGAACTAATTGTGAAACAACTACACGCTCTGTGCCATTGATGACAAAAGTTCCGCGTGGTGTCATTAATGGGAAATCACCCATGAAAACAGTTTGTGACTTAATTTCACCAGTTATGTTATTGGTGAACTCAGCTGTTAAGAAAAGTGGAGCGGCATAAGTAATATCGCGCTCTTTACACTCTGCAATTGAGTACTTTGGTGGTTCAAAGCGATGATCACGGAATGACAGTGACATCGATCCTTGGAAATCTTCAATTGGTGAAATCTCTTCAAAAATTTCTTCAAGTCCAGATTGTTTTGGCACTTCACCGCGATGTGACTTTTCAGCATCAGCTAAGCGAGCGCGCCATGCGTCGTTACCAAGTAACCAATCAATACTTTCTAGTTGTAGCGAGAGTAGATTTGGTACTTCAAGTGGTTCCCGAATCTTTGCAAATGAGACACGACGTGGAGCTTGAGATTTAATTTTTGAAGCGGCCAAATTTTCCTCCAGTAATTAACTGCGTTAAAGCACACGGCTACCGCTAGGTCATAGCCGCTATATGCCGAGGACCTTTTGGTTTTTAAAAATTGTGAAGGGGCAGAATATCTAACCTCTGCCCCTTCTGTCTAATTCAAGTAATTACTTGATGGTGACCTTTGCGCCGGCAGCCTCAAATGCGGCCTTTGCCTTATCAGCGGTTGCCTTATCAGCCTTCTCCATGATGGTTGCTGGGGTGGCGTCAACTAGATCCTTGGCCTCTTTTAGACCTAGGCTGGAGTTAAGCGCACGAACCTCTTTGATAACTGCAATCTTCTGAGCGCCAGCATCCTCCAGGATGATGGTGAACTCATCTTGAGCAGCATCAGCAGCTGCGGCGGCTGCGCCACCTGCAGCAGCAACTGCAACTGGTGCAGCAGCTGTTACATCAAACTCTGTCTCAAATGCTTTAACAAACTCTGTTAGCTCAACCAAAGACATCTCTTTGAACTGACCTAATAGATCTGCGGTGTTTAGCTTTGCCATGTTCGTTCCTTTTCTGCTAATCCCGACTCCAACTCTTGGTATGAGTACGGGGGTTGGGGGTCGGTTTAGTTTTCTGTGCTTTCAGCAGCAGGTGCTGCTTCGGCGACAACCTCTGGTGTTGCATCTTGTGCAACTGGTACCTCAGTAACTGCTTGGGCAACTGGTGCTTCTGCCTTTACCTGAGCAACTGGTGCTGGTGCTCCTGCCTCCATCTTGATACGAAGTGCATCAAATGCACGTGCTGCCTTAGACATTGATGCCTTCATAGCACCAGCAATCTTGGCCAGCAGTATTTCGCGAGATTCAAGATTAGCAAGTTGCATAATCTCAGCAGTTGTAACTGCCTTGCCTTCAAAGATTCCACCCTTTATTACTAGTAGTGGATTCTCTTTAGCAAAATCACGCAATGCTTTTGCAGCATCAATTGGATCACCCTTAATAAAAGCTACAGCGGAAGGACCGGCCAGCATTGCTGGATCTAAATCAACACCTGCCTCTTTTGCTGCAATTTTAGTTAAGGTATTTTTAACTACGGAGTACTTGTTTTTTACGCCAAGTGATCGACGTAGTTGCTTCATCAAACCAACGGATAGACCGCGGTACTCAGTTAGCACAGTTGCATTTGCGGTGCGGAAATCTTCAACGATCTCAGCCACAGCAGCTGTCTTCTCTGGGGTTGCCATTTGGCATCCTTTCTAAATAAGAAAAACCTCGGCGCATAAATGCACACGAGGTTGTCGTTGGCACCTATGCGGGCTGTCTTTCAACAATTACCTTTTAAAGATTTCCTTTAAAAGACCTGCAGTCTTTGGTTTCTAGTCGTCGCTAATTTCGTAGTCCGACTTGAATAAGCCAAGGGTAGGCGGTAAAGCCCACCCAAGTCAAAATTTACTTTTTTATTGAATCTGGGCTCCGCCATCTCGAGCAAATGAGGTGTCTAACTTAATTCCTGGGCTCATTGTGGATGAGACGGTGGCGGATTTAATAAATCGACCCTTTGATGAGGCTGGCTTTGAACGCATAACCTCTTCAATTGCAGCTGCATAATTTTCTGCTAATTGCTCAGCGGTAAAGGAAACCTTACCGATCACAAAGTGGAGATTTGAATTTTTATCAACTCTAAACTCAATTTTTCCACCTTTTATATCTGAGACTGCTTTACCTACATTTGTCGTCACTGTTCCAGTCTTTGGGTTTGGCATTAAGCCACGAGGTCCAAGAACTTTTCCAAGTCTGCCAACCTTTCCCATTAACTCTGGTGTTGAGACAACTGCGTCATAATCCAGACGTCCTTTTGCAACCTCATCAATTAACTCATCTGCGCCAACAATGTCAGCTCCAGCAGATCGAGCCTCTTCAGCTCGCTCGCCACCTGCAAAAACTAAAACTCGGGCAGTCTTTCCTGTTCCATGTGGCAGATTAACGGTGGAACGAATTGCTTGATCTGCTTTCTTTGGATCTACACCTAAAAACAGTGCCACATCAACAGTGGCATCATATTTAACGGTGGATGTCTCTTTTACTAACTTCATAGCCTCACCTGGCATATAAAGATTATCTAGCTTAATCTTTTCTGCAGCGGCCTTATATTTCTTACTTCGCTTCATTTCTTCTCCTCTTGGTTAATCTTGAAAGGGTTTTCAAGATTGGGGTTGTGGTTTTTGCGAACCAGCGAGGTTCTCCCACATTTTTTCTTAGTTAGAGACGGTAATACCCATCGAACGAGCAGTACCGGCAATAATTCGAGATGCCATCTCTAAGTCATTGGCATTTAGATCCACCATCTTTTGTTTGGCGATATCTTCAACCTGTGCCTTAGTTAGATTTGCAACCTTATCTTTGTGAGGGATTGCAGATCCCTTCTCAATTCCAGCAGCCTTTAAAATCAATCTTGATGCAGGTGGCGTCTTAGTAATAAAGGTAAATGATCGATCCTCAAAAACTGTTATCTCAACTGGGATGATATTTCCCTTTTGGCTCTCTGTTGCAGCGTTGTAGGCCTTAACAAAATCCATGATGTTCACACCATGTTGACCCAAAGCAGGACCCACTGGTGGCGCTGGTGTGGCAGCACCGGCTTGAATCTGCAACTTGATAAGTGCGGTTACCTTCTTCTTTGGTGCCATGTTTTTTCCTTTTCTCTTCTAATTAAATCTTCTGGACCTGATGAAATGAAAGCTCTACTGGAGTTTCGCGACCAAAAATTGAAACCAAAACCTTTAACTTCGCCTGCTCTGGCATGATCTCTGAGATAGTAGCTGGCAATGTTGCAAATGGACCATCCATTACCGTAATTGACTCACCAATTGAGTAATCAACATCCTTCATCGCAATCTTGCCATCCTTCTTCAATGGACGTGGGGCAAGAATGTTCTCAACCTCAGCCAAGGTAAGAGGTGATGGATGATGAGCGTTACCAACAAAACCGGTTACGCCTGGTGTGTTTCTAACACATGACCAAGATTCATCAGTTAACTCCATACGAACTAATACATAACCCGGAAAAACATTGCGCTTGACTACTTTGATCGCGCCATTTTTAAGCTCACGAACCTCTTCTTCAGGAACCTCAATTTGGAATATGAAATCCTCCATATTTAAAGACTGAATACGGTTTACTAAATTTCCTTTTACCTTCTTTTCATATCCAGCGTAGGAATGGACCACAAACCATTCACCTGGTGCATTTCTTAGTGCAGCCCGAAACTCGGCATTCTCATCATTTTCTTCAGGTGTTGCATCGGCAACCACATCTTCAATAACTGACTCAATTGCCTCTTCAACTTTTGGTGCAGCATCACTTACTGCTAGTGCCGCCTCAAATGCATCCACTGGTGGATTAGCTGGCGTATCAATTGACATCATATATTTCCGTTCGCCTTAGCCAAATATCCAAAAAGTGACTCTAGTTAAAATTAAATCAAATATTGAAACCACTAAAATTACAAACCCTACGAAGACCAATACCACTGCGGTGTAGGTAGTTAATTGATTACGAGTTGGCCAAACAACTTTGCTCAACTCAGAGATAACTTGGCGATAAAACAGGCCAATGCGACCAAAGATGCTTTTCGGCTCTTCGGTTGAGACAATCTCTTCGCTCATCTACCTATTCCTTTACTCGTTATCTAATAAAACTTTTTAACTGCTACTTGCAGGGCAGGAGGGACTCGAACCCCCAACCGGCCGCTTTGGAGACGGCAACTCTAGCCAATTGAGCTACTGCCCTTCGTCCCGAATTAAGGCATGAAAAATCATGACCTAATACAAGCGCCGGGGGCAAAATTGTAGGCGGGTTATAGAGAAAGGTAAAACTGCGATAAATTGGAAGCCAGTTTTAAGCGTAGATGGCAGACTTAACCCCCCATGGGTGCATCGAGTAAAACAAGAGTTTCAAAACGAATATCGGCTATTGCAGAGTCTGCAACTCTTGCAGTTGATAGCAAAGCAAAGGCATTAAAAGCAGCTGGCCGTCCCGTAATTGGTTTTGGTGCAGGTGAGCCAGATTTTCCAACACCTGATTACATTGTTAATGCAGCTATCGAGGCGGCAAAACTTCCGGCAAATCATCGCTATACCCCAACTCCAGGATTACCTGAATTACGTGATGCAATTGTTAAAAAAACTAAGCGAGATTCAAATTATGAAATTACTGCCGATCAGGTTTTAGTCACCAACGGTGGTAAACAATCTGTTTACCAATCATTTGCTGCCGTACTAGATCCAGGTGATGAGGTTTTACTACCATCTCCATATTGGACAACTTATCCCGAGTGCATCAAGTTAGCAGGTGGGATACCAGTTGAAGTTTTTGCCGATGAGTCACAAAATTATTTAGTTTCAGTTGCTCAATTAGAAAAAGCCTTAACTCCTAAAACCAAGGTGTTGCTTTTTTGTTCACCCTCAAACCCAACGGGATCTGTTTACTCGCCAGAGCAGGTTAGGCAGATTGGTCAGTGGGCCTACCAAAAAGGCTTATGGGTTATAACCGATGAAATATATGAACATCTTCTATATGACGGTGCGGTGGCGCCAAGTATTTGCGTGGGAGTCCCAGAACTAGCAGATCAGACAATAATTATTAATGGGGTTGCTAAAACTTATGCGATGACTGGCTGGCGGGTTGGTTGGATGATTGGACCAAAGGATTTAATTAAAGCTGCAACAAATCTACAATCACATCTTTCTTCCAATGTATCAAATGTTTCACAGCGGGCTGCAATTGCTGCATTAAGTGGGGATCTATCAGCTGTTCATAAAATGGGTGAGGCCTTTGATCGCAGACGAAAGTTAATAGTTAAGTTATTAAATGAGATTCCGGGGGTAAGTTGTCCAACTCCAACTGGTGCGTTTTATGTTTATCCATCAGTTAAGAATCTATTGGGTAAGGAGATTCGAGGTAAGCGACCTAAGAGTTCGGCAGAGCTTGCAACATTAATTTTAGATGAGGTTGAGGTGGCTGCTGTGCCAGGTGAAGCTTTTGGTCCATCTGGTTATCTTCGTTTTTCATACGCCTTAGGGGATGAAGATATTGTGGAAGGAATTGGCCGGGTTAAAAAATTGTTAAGTGAAGCGATTTAATTTAAATCCACACCCACCAACTGCACCTCAGCCTCTAGCTTTATTCCAAATTTTTCAAATACTTTTTCTCTAGCCATCTTTGCTAACTTAACAATGTCACCAGCTGTGGCATCTCCTGAGTTTGTTAATGCGAGGACATGTTTACTTGAGATTTGTGCACCAGCTAATTTTTCACCCTTGTTAACACCGGCATGTTCCATTAACCAAGCTGCTGAAGTTTTTACCCTGCCATCTGGTTGCACCCAACGTGGCGCTTCAGGCGGCAACTTATCGGCAATCTCTTTCCTTAAAATTGGGTTAACAAAAAAAGAACCAGCTGAATTTGAATCTGCACCACTTGTGTCAATCAACATTCCCTTTCGACCTCGCAACTGCAACACAGCCTTTCTAACCTCAACCACAGAGGATCGGTCCCCGACATTTACTGACAAATAATTTGCTAACTCAACATAGGTAATGGGCAGGGATTGCACACCCTTTCTAAGTTGAAAACTCACACTCAAGATCACATACCTGCCTGACTCTGCTTTGAATATTGAATTACGGTATGAAAATTTGCATTGCTCATTGGTAAAGGTTGTGATCTCTCCTTTTTTACGATCATATGCCCTGACCCGGGCAATAGTTTCACTAACTTCATGGCCATATGCACCAATGTTTTGAATCGGTGCACCACCAACAGTTCCAGGAATACCGCTTAATGATTCTAAATCTGCAAAACCTTTTTCAATTGTTAAAGCTACAAATTTATCCCAGTCTTCTCCAGCTGAGACTTCAATCATTCCGCCACTACAAGGGTCATAATCTAGTGAACTACCACTGCTTTCTACCTTGATAACCGTTCCAGCAAAACCTGCATCACTAATTAATAAATTAGATCCACCACCTAGAATCAGGAGCTTCTCACCTGCTTTATCTGCAGTTTTTACAAATTCAATTAATTCATCTTCGGTTTGGGCATGGAGAATTTTTTGAGCAGGGCCACCAACTTTAAGTGTGGTGAAATTTGATAAAGCCTCCATTAGCTAAGCCTAGCGACGAGGTGAGAGGATCTCATTTTTTCCTCGAAATCGATCTAAAATTCTCTGATAATTCTTCCGTGAATTCTTCTCTCGATAATCTGGATCAACATCGTGATATCCGTGATGGCGCCCTTGCTCAAGTGGTAAGTCAACCTGCATTAATTTCCCACCTGCGCTTCTAATAACCAGTGATAACTCTAAATCTGCATTTCGATAATACTTAGCACTTGGATTTGCTCCACCAGCAGCTAAGGTAAATTTGCGATCTAAGGCAAAAAAGTAACTGAATAAGACATCAACCTCACCTGCACCACAATCTGTGGTGGTGCGCCATTGATCATCAATGTTAACTAAGCCACCCTTCCATCCAACTCCCTGAAATCCAGACTCAAGCTTTGAAACTGTTATTGGAATCGGATCTGAAGTAAATATTGTTGATGGATCCATTATGATCAAATAATCCTCAGTAAAAGTATTCAAAAAGTAATTGATTACATTTCCCCAGCCAAGTGGATTTTTCTCTTGAATGAGGCTGACTTGATTAGTTTTAAAAAAATCATCAGCTAACCAATTACTTTTACCATTTGCATAAACACTTATCGGCGTGGTGGTGTGATTAGTAATTGAGGTTACGCAACTTAGTAAATCCTCAGTAAAGCCCTCTGCAATTAGGCAGATACGAATTGACCCAGCCATTGGCGGGTGTTAATTATCGAGTTTCGCGATGAAGTTGTGAAGATTTGCACCTTGGGCAAAACTTCTTAAGCTCAAGACGATCTGGATCGTTGCGACGATTTTTGCGTGTAATGTAGTTGCGCTCTTTGCACTCAACACATGCCATTGTAATTTTTGGACGAACATCTGCACTTTTACTTGCCATGGTTGAGCTCCTAGCCTTGTAGTTTAAGCTAACTAATTAGTTAACTTCCTTGTTGGGTGAGGTTACCTGACCCTCACCATTTGGTGAAATTACTGCGTACTTTTATCTTGAATTACTAATTTAATACTGGTAGCGGAGGCGGGATTTGAACCCACGACACAGCGATTATGAGCCGCTTGCTCTACCAAGCTGAGCTACCCCGCCAAAATTAATTTTCTATATTTATTTGTTGTTCGAGCCCCCTAACGGAATCGAACCGTTGACCTTTTCCTTACCATGGAAACACTCTACCGACTGAGCTAAGGGGGCGAAGTGCTGACTAAGGATACAACCCGCCTATGTTAAAGACGAATTGAGGGTGTGATTACTTTAAGTAAGCCTTGCTTGCAATCTCAATTCGCCGCTCTTTATAAGCAGATGATGCTCCAGTTAAAAGGTGCTCAAATGGATTACCACTCTTGATTAATTTTCTTAATAGATCATCTTCAATGCCTTGATAAACCTGCACTTGTTTAGCTTTAGAAATCTTTACCTCTTTATGCGGTTTTATCATGCGATATAAAACTGTTATCAACTGCAAACCAGAGTAAACAGTGCCCCGCCATCCTCTACCAAATATATCTTGAATCTTTAACACAAACAATGTTCTAATTTTTCCTACCTCAGGATTTACTGGCTGTTTCAGCAGCTCTTTGAAAAGATTAGCTGCCTCCTCTGCTCCAGTAACTACCGGTAAAGATTCGCAGTTTTTAGATAACTCTGCTCGTAAGTTTGAATCAATTAACTTTGAAGCGGCAAGTGAAATCTGGCTTAAATCAGATTGGTCCACAGTTAATGCCACTTTGTTATCAGCTGTCCAGGCAGCTCTTCTAGTTTGATTATCGGTGCCCCTGGTATTTGGAATAAATAGTGTTGGAATCTTTGCGGCCAACTCCTCATGGACACTGTTGTATCCGGCTGCGCAAATTGCCGCATCAAATGCGTTTAAAACATTAGCCAGTGGGAAATATTTAACAACCCTTAAATCAAGTCCATCCGGTGCGAAATTCACTCCTGATGAATCAATCGGATCCTTGGTTAGGACCACTTGAAGATTTGGCCATGCCAGCAATCCCTTCAAAGCGGCAGCCATTTTGGCATTTAGATCTGCTTCGCCAATACCAAGTTGCACAAGCATTGCCGGACGATTTAAATCTAAGCCAAGCAAATTTCTAGCATCTGCTTTACTTAGTGCTGTTTTTGAATCAAAAATAGAAATAGGCTTTACAAGCACACTATCTTTTCGATTTGCAGTTGGGCCTTTGTCATAACTTTGCCCATAATCTCCCGGCGAGATGATGAGATCCATCATTTTTGACTGCAAGTTGAGTAAATACCGTTGGGGAGTTTTCTGCCAAAATCCTCTTCTTACCCAAACCAATTTCACATCTGGCCTAACACTTTTTAATCCAATAATTCCTGGATATGGAACCACGCCATCGAAGCTGACAATTTTGGCATTTGTTTCATCAATTAATGCCACAATTCGATCTCGTAAATATCTGTCCCACTCAAATCTGCCCATCCATTTTCGATCTCTGCCAGGCACATACTCAAAACCCACATCTGCAATTTTTGGTACTTCCACTACACCAGATGCCATAGAGATGATTACGGGATTTGCAAAACTCTTCAATTGGGCTGCAATCGCACTTGCTCGCGTTAGATGACCCATGCCGATTCCATTACTTGTCGCTAGAATAATGGTTACCTTTTCCATGAATTCAGTATAACTCCAACAAAGTTAGGCAGACCCAAATGAATACCTTGCTACTACTAGCAATATTGGCTCTGCAAATTTTTATGGTGTATTACCTGATAAGAAGTGCTAGAAATCTTGGTTCAAAATCTACTCGCTATCAAAAAGATTTGATGGAAAACATAAATATGATGCGAGCAAGTACTAGAAGTAATCTGGTAAACCCTGAATCAATTCCAAACTCTCCCGAGTTTAAAGCACTTAATTGGGACTACGTAATTTCACTAACAAGTCATCCGGCGAGATTTAGCACGCTAACAATTGCTCTAGATCAATGCTTAAATCAAATTCTAATTCCAAAACAGGTTTATCTAAACATCGCTCAATCAGATATATCCCAACTACCTGATGAGGTTAGAAAGTTAGAGTCTGGTGGAGTACTTAAGATAATCCCTTGTGAAGATTTAGGGCCAGGTAAGAAACTGATCCCAACTTTAAAACAAGAAGCCAATCTACCCATCATTGTGGTCGATGATGATTTGTACTTTGAAGCTGATTTAACTATGCAATTAATGATTCAGCACCATCTAGCGCCACGACATGTGATTGCATCTAGGGTCCATAAAATTTCCTATGAAAAAGATGGTCGCCCATGTGCTTACAGCAAATGGGTAAAAAATTACTCACTCTCAAATGGCCCTGCTGAAGATCTTTTCCCAACCTCAGGAGCGGGAACTCTTTATAAAAAAGAATTTTTCCATCCCGATGTAGTAGATACAGATAGTTATAAGAAGCTTGCTTTTCACACCGATGACTTGTGGTGGTATATCCAAAGTAAGCGAGTTGGAGTTATCACAAAACGACTTCCTGGTTATAACAAATTAGAGTTTATTAAGGGCACTCAGGAGAGTGGTTTATGGAGTAATGGTAATCAGGATAGAAATGATACAAATTTAAACAATTTAATGAAAAAGTACTCTCTTTAAATTAACTGGTGGCGGGTGAAGGATTTGAACCTTCGAAGGCAGAGCCGGGGGATTTACAGTCCCCTCCCATTGGCCGCTCGGGCAACCCGCCAGGATTGTTAAGCGAAGTAAAGTCTAAAGCCTTATTACTTCTAATGCCAAAAGATCAATTATCTATCACTATACCTTGCAATAAATCGAACATGGTCTGGATTTAACTCTGCAATAGTTCTTGCGCCAAGTAGTTTCATAGTTCTAACTACTTGAGTGCGAAGAATCTCTAAGGTGCGATCGACGCCAGGTTTTCCACCTGCCATTAAGCCATAAAGGTATGCCCGTCCAATCCAGGTGAATTTGGCACCACTTGCAAGAGCTGCAACAACATCTGCACCATGCATAATTCCCGTATCCACTTGCACCTCTGCTTTGCTTCCCGCTTCCTTTACCACCTCTGGTAATAAATAAAGTGGGACTGGTGCGCGATCTAATTGTCGGCCACCATGATTTGAAAGAATAATTGCATCAGCACCTGCTGCTACAGACATAAGTGCATCATCAACTGTTTGAATACCCTTGACCACAAGATTTCCTTGCCACTGCCCCCGAATCCACTTTAAATCCTCATATGTGACTGTTGGATCAAACATAGAGTCAAGTAACTCAGCAACAGTGCCGTTCCAAGAATCCAGCGATGCAAACTTAAGTGGATCTGTTGTAAGAAAGTTAAACCACCATGCTGGTCGAGGAATTGCATTTAATATTGTTTTTGAAGTTAAAGATGGTGGAATGGTCATTCCATTTCTAACATCTCTTAACCTGGCACCTGCCACTGGTACATCTACAGTCAAAACTAAGGTGTCAAAACCTGCAGCTTTTGCCCGATCAACCAAAGCCATACTTCTATCTCGATCTTTCCACATATAAAGTTGAAACCAATTTCGCCCAGTCGGTGCAACTCTTGCAACATCTTCTATGGATCGAGTCCCCATGGTTGAAAGGGTGTACGGAATTCCAGCATCAGCTGCAGCACATGCTCCTGCATACTCACCTTCAGTTTGCATCATTCTTGTGAAGCCAGTTGGTGCAATGCCAATCGGCATACTCATTTTCTTGCCTAGCATTTGTACCGAAAGATCGACATCTTTAACATCGCGTAAAATTCTTGGCTGAAACTCCAACTTTTCATATGCAGCTCTTGCTCTACTTAAGCTGGATTCAGTATCAGCACCACCATCTGTGTAATCAAAAGGGGCTTGCGGTGTACGTCGCTTGGCAATATCGCGTAAATCATAAATAGTTAAGGCCCTGGTTAATCTTCGTTTTCTTGGATTTAAAATTATCTTTCTAAATCGTAATAACTGTGCCAGATCTTTTGGGCTAGGAAAGCGCCGCTTAACCTTAACTTGGCTCACCATAGCTCCAATCAAAAACTGCCTGTGATAAAAGCAGTG